>Ga0233420_10000992_pt1 | contig 11258 bp, 12 predicted proteins | sample Watercolumn_Mata_4_FD_183009 | JGI IMG/M metagenome (GOLD analysis project Ga0233420, IMG submission 183009) | Freshwater microbial communities from Lake Matano, South Sulawesi, Indonesia - Watercolumn_Matano_2014_102_MG | ecosystem: Environmental > Aquatic > Freshwater > Lake | place...
TCTCCGTGGCTCTTTCCTGGGCAGGTCTATCTGTGACAAGAACCGTTTTTATCTTTATTCCAATTCTAATTATTTCTTCCTACGGTTTGGTTAGTTTGACAAACAAAAAAAAATATTTGGCTATTTTATTTGTTATTTGTTATTTAATATTTAACATTTACTCTTGGGATTTCTATCTTAATCATTATCCAAAAAGAGCAATTATTTTAAGAAGCTGGCAGTCCGGATATAAAGAACTGGTTTTATACATTTCCGAAAACTATACTAGATTTGACCGTTTTTATATTACAAGAAAGAACGGACAACCATATATTTTTTTTCTATTCTATCTTAACTATCCTCCTAGTGTTTATCAGAGAGTCGCTAAATTGACACCTCCAGATGAATATGGTTTCGGTCAGGTAGAGTCATTTGATAAATTTTCTTTTTATCTACCTAAAAATGAAGTAAAAAATTCAATGGTCATCGGATTTCCTGATGATTTTCCCGAAATCGAACGACTCAATTTAAAAAAAATTCAAGTTGGTCCGGAAACAATCTTTCTTATTAAAGAGGTTAAATAAAGGATAAGGCTATTATTATATTGTAGAAAGTATGAATAAATATCGGCACCAACAAACTTCTTCTTTGTAAAAATATTAAACCGTTAACCATACTTAATAATAGGTCGGTAATCATAAAAACTAGTAAAAGATTGCCTGTTACTTTAATATTGGTAAACAGAATTGGAACATGAAGAAAGAAAAAAAGGATGCTGGCAAAAAAAGTTGAAGATAAAATGTTTTTTGATTCTTCATAAAGTTTTCTCAGAACAAATCCCCTTGAAAGTATTTCTTCGGTAATACCGGTCGCTAAAGCCAAAATTACAATAGTTGTAAATTGTGATGCAGTAGGCACCCTACCAATAAATGCAAATTTGCCAGTTCTAAAAAAAACCGCTAATATGGAAGTAAATAAAAAAATTGCTCCAATCCCTAGACTATAAATAAAATCTTTCCAAACTTCTTTAAGCTTAGTATTAAAAAAGAAATATTCAAAAATATCTTTTTTGTCAACTTTCGTTACATAATAAAAAACCGGTAGGACAAAAACAAATGGTTTAGCTATTAATTCATCAAACCATTCAGGCATCTTTATATAACTTCTATAAAATGCCCAGAATATTAATATAATTGCCCAGAGATTCAATGCTCGTTGTGTTGAGGTTAATTTTTGTTTCATCTAATTGTTATTATTCCAGAAAATCTTTTAATTTTCGAGCCCTAGTCGGATGTTTTAGTTTCCTTATCGCTTTAGCCTCGATCTGTCTTATTCTTTCTCTTGTAACCCTGAATTCTCTTCCAACTTCTTCTAATGTCTTTGATTTTCCATCTTCTAAACCAAACCTCATCATTAAAACTTTTTTTTCTCTTGGAGATAGGGTATCTAGGACTTTATTAAGAGCATCTTTAAGTAGTTCTCTAGAAACTTTGTCATAAAGATTTGGTTGATTGACATCAGCAACAAACTGTTCTAAAGTTGCTTCTTTATCATCACCAACCGGTGTCGATAGAGAACGCGGTTGTTGTGATATTTTCATTAGATTTTCAATTTCGTCGGTCGACATCTGCATTTCTTTGGCGATTTCTTTAACCGAAGGTTCACGTCCTAACTTCTGTATCAATCGTCTTTGGGTTTTATAAAAACGATTAATATGGTCAACCATGTGAACTGGAATTCTTATAGTTCTTGACTGGTCTGCAATCGCTCTGGTGATCGCTTGCCTGATCCACCAAGTAGCATAGGTAGAAAATTTAAAACCACGCCTCCAGTCATACTTTTCAACTCCTCTTATTAATCCCTTATTACCTTCCTGAATTAAATCTAGAAAAGACAACCTTCTTCCTAGATATTTTTTTGCGATCGAAACTACCAATCTTAGGTTAGCTTTTGTCAATTTATCTTTTGATTTTTTGTCTCCTTTTTCGTATTTTTTGGCTAAAGAGATTTCTTCTTCAAATGACAAAAGAGGAGTTTTTCCAATTTCCTTAAGATACATCTTAATTGGATCTAAAGATTCTCCGTGCTTTAGCACAACTAATTGTTCTAGTTCTTTTTCAATTTCTTCTACAGATTTTCTTGCCTCAACCTCTTCCCTAGTTGAAACAGTTTCAAAAATATCAATGCCTTTTTTCAGCGCTTCATTAAAAAATTCATCAATTTCTTCAATATGTTTTTCTGGTTCTGGGTAGACTAAAAGAATGTCATCTTGAACGAGAAAACCATCTTCTTTACCTTGATCGAGTAGTTCTTTAAGAGTTTTTGGCAGCCTATGCTTTAACATAGTTATGATTCTACAGGGAAGTGAGCGTTTTTTCTACTTCTTTTAACTTGCCGCTAAGTAATAAAAGGTCTTTTTTACGGCCCTCTGATTCTTCGTTCGAGTCGAGAATATTCTTGATTTTTCGTTTTAAACTGTATCTTTTTATTTCGTGCGCCAATTTAGAGATATTTTCAGTATTCAAATCATTCTCTGACGATGCAAATAAAAAGAGTTCGTCGAATTTTTCTCTGAGTTCAGCGGATAGCCGGGCAACAAAATTCTTTAGATTAAACTTCTTTTTTAAATCATCGATTAATAAAATCTGACTAATTTTTTGATGGGATGGCAATAAGAAATCCTCTGGACTAATTAAAGAATTAATAATTTTTAACTTTTGATAAGGATCTTCCGATTGAAAAATGTAGCTTAATAAATACTTCTCAATTAAAACCTCTCTTTCTTCTTTTGATTTTGATTTTGCAGCAGTTCTAAATGAAACAAACTGTCGTTTTTTTCTTTTTATTTGTTGAATCATTGATTCAACGCTGCCTTCACTGACTTGAAGAATTGAGGCGATTTTTTTTATATAATGCGATCTAACAATTGGATTAGTAATCCTTTCTAGGAAAGGAAGTATTTCATCGGCAATTTTTTTCTTATCAAAAGAGCTTTCTTCTGGGTATTTTTTCTTAGTGGTATCGATTAGAAAATCATATACTGGAATTGGTTTCTTGATGGCTTTTTTAAATTCAACCAAATCCGTCCTCACCGCTTCATCAGGATCTTTTCCTACAGGTAGTTTGACTACTCGGATCTCTAAATCAAGCTTTTCAGCTTCCTCAATCCCTCGCCTTGTTGATTCCTCACCGGCAACATCAGCATCTAAAGCCAGAGTGATTTTCTCCGTGTATCTTTTTAATAACATTAACTGCTCGTTAGTTAATGCCGTGCCTTTGATAGCGACAAAATTCCCAAAACCATTTTGATAAGGGGAAATCATATCAAATTCACCTTCAACGATAAAAACATCTTTTTCTTTTTTTATACTGTCTTTCGCTAAATTAATACCAAAAAGGGTTTCTCGTTTGTGATAGATTGGGGTTTCTGGAGTATTGATGTATTTTGCTTCTTTTTCTTTTTCATCCATACTTCTTCCTGAAAAACCGATTATAGAATCTCGACTGTCTTTAATGGGAAATATTAATCGACCTCGAAACCGATCGTAGTAATTTCCCCGCTCACCTTTAACCAATAAACCATTCTCATAGATTTCCTCTTCTTCAAATTTCTTCTTTTTAAGAAATAACCTCAACGAATCCCAACTCGACGGTGCATATCCTAATTGAAATTTTTTTGAAGTATCTGTTTTAATATCCCGGTTTTTTATATAATCTAATGTCTTTTTACCAAACTTGGTTTTATTAAGTATATATTCATAAAATTCTGCTGACAGTAAATTCATATTGAAATATCTTTCTCTTTTTTTCCAAAGTTTATCTTCAAAACTTATTTTTTTTAAGGTAACTCCAGTCTTCTTAGCAAGTTCCCGTAAAGCTTCAACAAAAGTAATATTTTCCCACTTCATCAGAAATTTAACAACATCTCCTCCTTCACCACAAGCTCCAAAACAGTGCCAGATCTGTCTTTCAGGTGAGACAATAAACGAAGGTGTTTTTTCATTATGAAACGGGCAGACGGCTTTAAAATTTCTGCCGGTTTTTTTTAAACTTATGAAACTACCAATATATTCAACTATATCTAATCTTTTTTTAATCTCTTCAACAGGATTATCCATGGCTCTATTTTATCATTATTTACCTTGAAGTTGAATTAGGTTCGCCTTAAGTCAATCTTGCATCAAACACGTATGGGTTGGGAGTTGCTATTTGTTTTTCAATATTTTATATTTAAATATATGCTTTATCTATTTATTGACAACCATACTATAAAATTTTTGTCTTTAAAAAAAACCTTACTTGGACAAGAAGAAACATCTTTTTTTGAAAAGACATATGAAGCTCGACTTATTGAAGCGGGAAAACCTGTCAATATCGATCTTTTAGCTTCAGCAATCAAAGAAGTGATAAGCTCACCTGGGAAGTCTTCTCCCGATAACCAAGTCTTTCTTATTTTACCGCAAGAGTCGTTCCATTATTTCCGCACTGATGTTCCATCAGATATCGCACCAACAGCCTTAAATTCCTTTATTGTTGATAAATCGAGAACTCTTCTTTCCGTGCTTCCAGAAGACCTAATTGGGGATTCTTTTATAAAAGAAAATGAAAATCAAAAAGTTGTTACTTATTTTGGTTTGACAAAAGAAAATTATGAAAATTACCGACAGGTTTTTACACTGATTGATTTAAAAATCGTATCAATTCTACCTGAAACTCTTGCATATTTTAAACTTTTTGAAAAAACTTTAAGACCTGAAAAAAAAGAAACCATCCTTTATGTTAATTTGGGTAAAGATAAGCTTTCGGGATATTTGTATGATAACTATGGATTGCTCGATGTAAAAAAATTCGCTATTGAACTAAATAAAGATAGTAAAGTCGAAACCATCCTCAAAGAGAAAACCGAAAGTTTAAAGAACGATCATAAAAAATTGAATAGGATCATTATCTCAGGCCCTGAAAGCGACAAAGTCAGGCAAGATACTTTTACCAAATCTGTCGGTGTCTGGACCAATCCTTTAAAAAGAATTGTTCCAACATTTTATGAATCATATCTAAAAGTACTTGTTGTCGATAAAAATAAAGTCTTCCCACTTCTTAATCTCGATGTCTGTTTTGGTGGTTTCATATTCAACGAAGAAGAAAAATTTTCATTAACAAAAAATGGTGTAAGACTTAAAATCCGTAAATGAATTTCTCTACCATCACTTAATTTACCAAGGAAAGAAATTATCATTTTTTTTACTTCTTTTATATTATCATTCGGGTTATTTCTCTTGATTTCAAATAATAAATCTCTAAAAATGCCATCTCTGCCCGGCAGTCTAACATTCAAACCTCCAACACCCACTCCAACATTCTCCCCAACTCCGACTCCAACTCCTTCATTTAAAAAAGAAGATTTGAAAATTAAAGTATTAAACGGATCGGGCACGGCAGGCAAAGCCACAGAGATGAAAGAAATACTTAAAGCTAAAGGTTATGGTGAAATTATTACTGCTAATGCAGAAAACTTTGACTATACATTAACTGAGCTTCAAGTAAAAAAATCTAAGTCACAAGCTGCAGAAATAATAAAAGAAGATTTAAAATCATATTTAACCGCTTTTAAAGAATCAGAACTTGCAGATGATGAAACTCCTGATGTGGTACTGATTTTTGGAACTGACTTTAAGTAATTTCCGCTATAATTGGTGATACTGTTTTTTTATAATCCTCTGATTTCATTGCGATAGAATAGCTTCTATCACCAGCGTTAAAAACGATTTTTTCGTTTTCGAATAGTTTAGGGTCGACAACTACTTCAATGTTGAATAAATTTCCAAAAGGCGGAACTCCACCGATTTGAACGCCGCTTGTAATTTCGTCAATTTCTTCTGGAGTTGCAAAACGGGTATCTTTGACGTTTAAAACCTTTTTAACTTTATCATTGTCAAATCTCAAATCGCCTGGAAGAACTAGCATAACGAATTTTCTTTCTTGTCCATTTTTAGTGCGAATAATCATCGCCTTGGCTCCTTGTTTTATAGAATAGCCTGGTCTAATTTTTGCCGCCTCTTCGCTTGTTTTCACAGGAGTGTGTTCAAAAGTTTCAAACCAAAGTTTATTTTTTTCTAAAAGATTCTTAATCTTATTTACAACAGGATGATACATACTTATTCGCACTGAAAGAATTCCGCGGCAAAACTATCCTGATTTGAACTATAGTCTTGTGTATTAGTCCAAGCAATAATTCCTTTACCGGTCTTTTTTGAAAATGTAATGAATTGATATTCATAACCAAAAAAATCGCTGAGTTTGGTTTTTCTTATAGCATTAATAACGTTATTGTCATTTTGGATAATCACATAAGGATCCTTAACAGGTTCACCGGGATCTCGAGATCTTTGTATTTCATTATGGGAATAGTCAAAATCTAAATTAAAGTTTCTGTAGTCAGTTTTTATTAAAAGTATCCCATTAAATGTCGGCGGAGTGTCTAATTGATATTTAGAATTCACATTATACAATTGGTAATTAGTAATAAGAGAGCATTTTAAGTGATCTGTAAATACGAATTTTTTTTGTTTATCATTCAAAGGCGAATAACAATCTACCTGATAAGTTTCCCAAAAATTATTGTGTCCATAGCAAGTTAATTTTTTAGGAGTTATTTTTGTGGCTAAAGTTCCATTCCAATGAAGTCCAAAATTAAATGAAACTACAATTGCAATTAAAAAAAGAATTACCAAGATGAAAATCTTAGGTGAAAAATATTTATCTCTTTTCGCCATAGTTTATTCTATATAATATTACCATTAATGTCATTTCGAAAGGGAAATATGGAAAAAGAAGAATTAAAGAAAAAACTGGATAGTATTTTAAAAAAGGCTAATCTTCCTAAAAAAAAGCAAGAGGTTTCCGATTTGGAAAAACAATCGTTGGCTAGTGATTTCTGGTCCGATACAAAAAAAGCTAGTGAAATAATGAGAACAATCACTTCGCTTAAACAAGAAATTGAAGATATCGAGATGATGCAGCTTTTGTTTGAAGAAAACCAGCTTGATGAAGCTAAAACTTTAATCGATAAATACGAAATTCTTCTTTTTCTTTCTGGTCCTTATGACAAAGGAGATGCAATTTTTTCTATCCAAGCCGGCCAGGGAGGAACCGAGGCGATGGACTGGTCACAGATGTTATTTCGAATGTATACCCGTTTTTTCGAAAAAAAAGGCTGGAAATGGGAAGAAATCGATCGCGTCCCCGGAGACGAAGCCGGTATAAAAAGTTCGACCATCAATGTTAGAGGCGAATTTGCCTACGGTTATTTAAAATGTGAAGCAGGGGTTCATAGACTGGTCCGCCAATCTCCTTTTAATGCCGATAAACTGCGCCAAACATCTTTCGCCTCGGTTGAAGTTCTCCCGCAAATTGAGGATAAAAACATCAATATTAAAGAAGAAGACCTTGAATGGCAATTCTACAGATCCGGAGGAAAAGGAGGACAGAATGTCAATAAAGTCGCTACAGCAGTTAGACTTATTCATAAACCAACAGGAATTGTCGTTTCCTGCCAAACCGAAAGATACCAGGGGGCGAATCGTGAAAGCGCATTGAAAATCCTTCGTGCCAAACTATGGCAGATTGAAGAAGAAAAAAAACTAAAGACAGTTGAAGGTTTTAAAACAGGAATGATTGCGTCTTGGGGTAGACAGATTAGAAGCTATGTTCTCCACCCTTATAAGCTAATCAAGGACTTAAGAACTGATTTTGAAGACAGTAATGTTGAAAAAATCCTCGATGGTGAATTAAACGAATTTATTGAAGCATACCTAAAAAATATTAAATATTAAATATACACATAAAATATGTAATTATTTTTTGATTTTAAATATTTGATCTTTGATATTTGATATTTTTTTAATAAGTTGCTATCCTTTAAAAATATGGAAGACAAAAATCTAATTCATCCGTTTGACAAAAAACCTGCAGGCGATGGTTTTACTTATCAGAAATTTCTTGCTTTTGTTGCTGTTGCAGTAATTGCCGGAACTCTATTAGGTTTTGGATTAAGTAAAATAAAAAAAACAGATAAGGAAACCGGTGTTAGTTCTGCCCAGGCGGAAAAAACAGTCGGAATTGCTGATAAAAAAACTTTTAAAGATAAGGCTGAAGGTACTTTAAAAGAAGGCGGCATCGATGGTGAAGGTAATTTTCATTTGGTAAGACCAGGTGGAATTTCACAAAACGTATATCTGACATCAACTACTGTTGATCTAAGCCAGTATATAGGTAAAAAGGTCAGAGTCTGGGGTGAAACATTCTCAGCAGAAAAAGCCGGATGGTTAATGGATGTCGGATTAGTTGAAATACTTAAATGATAGTCTTCGATAAAGTATCAAAAAAATTTCCTCTAGGCAACTTCGCTTTAAACGAAGTCTCTTTTGAAATCGAAGACAACGAGTTTGTCTTCCTTGTTGGCCCTTCAGGAGCAGGAAAGACAAGTATTCTAAAAATAATCCTCAAGGAAATCTATCCTACATCAGGATCAGTCTTTATTGATGATGAAGATATCACCTCTTCAGAATTTACAAAAACTACAAGACTTCGACGCAAAATTGGAGTAGTTTTTCAAGATTTTAAAGTCCTTGCTGATAAGAATGTTTTTGAGAATATTGCTGTAAGCTGTCAAGTTAAAAGCTTCCCTAATTCTGAAACCAAAAACAAAGTCAAAGAAGCATTATTATTAGTCAATCTTGCTGAAAAAGAAAAAGTATTTCCAATCCAGCTTTCTGCTGGTGAACTACAGCGTGTTGCAATCGCTCGAGCGATTGTTGACGAAAGAAAATATCTTCTTGCTGATGAACCAACTGGAAATCTTGATCCAAAAACGTCATGGGAAATAATGAAAATATTCAAAAAACTTGAAAAGAAAAAAACAATTGTAATCGCAACTCATAATAGTGATATCGTCAATAGTTTTCAAAAAAGAGTTTTGGTTTTAAAAGAAGGAAAATTAATCAAAGATCAAAGAAAAGGAGGTTACGACTTATGAAAGAAATAATTATTTCTATAAGACGGACTCCATATCAATCTCTAGCTGGATTTCTTGTCCTTTTTTTCAGCCTCTTTTTATCATCTGTCTTATTTATTTCCTTGAGTTTTGTAAATAGTCTTCTTAATTATCTGGAAACGAGACCTCAAGTAACAGTATATTTTCAACCGAAGACTCCTGAATCAAATATCTTTAAAGTCCGTGATGATTTGTCCGCATCTGGAAAAACTCTTTCGATTAAATACATAAACCAAAATCAGGCTTATGATATTTACAAAAATCTTAATAAGGATAATCCGCTTCTATTAGAAATGGTCTCGGCTGACATACTTCCTCCATCCTTGGAAATATTTGCAAAGAAACCGGTTTACCTTCCTGAAATTGCCGAGTATTTAAAAAAACAAGGCGACGTTGACGAAGTTCAATATCAGAAAGATATCGTCGATCGCTTATTATCACTGACTAATATTCTAAGAAAAAGTAGTTTAATCTTTTTTAGCTATCTTTTATTAATGTCAATTATTGTTTTAACGACAACAACCTCATTTAAAATTGCCTTGAAAAAAGAAGAAATTGAATTACTAAGACTGATAGGAGCATCAAATACTTATATTAGACGACCTTACATCAAGGAGGCACTATTCATGGGAACAACAGCAGCTGGTTTAACTTTTTTTATTTTTACGGGTGGATTCTTATATGCAAATACATTTCTTAAAGGGTATTTGGCTGGGATACCAAATCTAACTCTAGATTTTTTTACAATCAAACTAACTATCTGGCCTCTGGATATCATATTTCTTCTGTTAATGTTTTTATTGGTATTAACCTTTGGCTGTATTATCGCTGTCGGCTCCTCTTACCTTGCAACCAGAAAATACTTGAAAGTATAATGTGATTATCACTAAAAGATTATGAAAATTTTTAAGAATCTTATAATCGTTTTTTTAGTAATAGTTTTTTTGACATTTTTTAAGGTTCAGGCTATAGAGTGCGAACCGGGCATATCTACCGCTGGAATGAGTAATGAACAATTAAATGAATTAATTCAAAAATGTAATACTAAAAAAAATGAATTGAATAACAGAAGAAGCACTCTTTCTACGGAAATACAGTTTATGGATACGCAAATATATCTTACAACCTTACGAATTACCGACACAGAAAATAAAATAATGGAAACGGAAAAAGAAATAGGTGTTCTTGGATCTAGAATTGACGGTTTGGATGATTCTTTAACTAATCTTTCAGCATTCTTGATTAAAAAAATTGTCAAAGATTACAAACAAAGGGCTGTTTCTTTTTTTGGTTTACTATTTGATTCCCAAAATGCCAATGACCTTTTAGCAAAAATTAAATATATAAGAACTGCCAGAAATAATAATCAAAAACTATTGGTTCAAGTTCAAGAAGCAAAATCAAATTTTGAAGAACAAAAAAAAATCAGGGAAGACAAAAAAATAGAGCTTGATGAACTGACTAATACACTCAATGCTCAAAAACTTTCACTCGCTAGTCAAAAATCGCAAAAGCAAAAATTACTTCTCGATACTCAAAATGACGAAGCAAATTATCAAAGAATAATTTCTTTAGCTCAAGCTCAACTTTCAGGTTTTAAGTCTTTTGCTAGTAGTGCCGGTGCCGGTGTAATTTCGGCAAATCAATTCGGTAACGGATCTGATGGTAGTTATTACTCTCAAAGAGACTCTCGTTGGGCTTCACAAAATATAGGATATTCCTCAGAAAATATCTTAGACGTTGGTTGCCTTCTATCATCTGTTGCTATAGTAGGAAAAAGGTATGGATCTAATGTAACTCCTGCGGATATTGCCGGAGATGCCAGCCGTTTTTTCGGGAACACTGCTTATATGAGTCTTCCTTGGAAGTCGGTTGCTGGACGTAACTATCAAGGAAGCGTTGATATCGACCAAGAGCTTTCCAATGGCAACTATGTCATTGTAGGAGTTGGTGGTTGCGCAAGCGGCGGTAGCCACTTTGTTGTTCTGACTAAAAAAGACGGAGATGATTATATTATGCATGATCCCATCTATGGACCAGACCTAAAATTCAGTTCTCATTATTCGAATATTTGCTCTACGGCAACTTTTAAATGATAATGATTTAAAAATAACTTCATAAAGCCCTGAAGATAATAAAACGTGATTTATAGTCTGTTGACAACCAATGTGTCTCATGAGTCTAATTAGACTCATATGAGTAAGATTTTAACTATCCTGATCGCAAT
>Ga0233420_10000993_pt1 | contig 11250 bp, 8 predicted proteins | sample Watercolumn_Mata_4_FD_183009 | JGI IMG/M metagenome (GOLD analysis project Ga0233420, IMG submission 183009) | Freshwater microbial communities from Lake Matano, South Sulawesi, Indonesia - Watercolumn_Matano_2014_102_MG | ecosystem: Environmental > Aquatic > Freshwater > Lake | place...
AGAGAGAAATTCAAGAAACCCCGCCGGCCGGAGCCTTCAGGGCAAAGAAAAGCCCAACCACGAGTGGTTGGGCTTGGTGAATTGGTGTGCACCCTCGGACTCGAACCCTGGACCAAGGGATTATGAGCCCCCTAAATTCGAGTTTTATCCAAGTCTACCGAGCTTGAAGGATTTTGATCCTTCCCGTCTGCCATGCGGCTACCGCAGTCTACCAAGGAACCACCATGAAGCTGACCAAGACCGCCATAGAGAAGCTCTGGCCGTCCTCGGGGGGCAGGCTACCTATTACCGTGATGACGAATGACGTGGATTTGGCGTAAAGGTGTTTCCGAGCAGCGCCCAGTCGTTTTTTCTGGAAAAGCGCGTGGCCGGCAAGGTGAAGCGAAGCACCGTCGGGCGCTTCGGGGAACTGACCGCCGAACAGGCCCGCAGGGATGCGGTGGAAACTGGCGGACAAGATTGCGATCGGGGGTAATCCCGTCGCCGAGAAGGCGCACAAGAAGCTTGAGGGCGCCACCCTACGCCAAGCCACACCTACTCGTGAGCCATACACCACCCGGGCATTCCCTGAAAGATCCGGGGGTGTAAGGCAGGGTCCCAAGGTCAGCCCCAGACCTTGAGCGAAGGCCGAGACCAGGTGAATGGCCGATTCTCCGGCGGTCTTGGCGCGGCGGAGAGTCTTGCCGTCAATGGCCACCTGGAGCCCTTCAAAAGCGCCGCACACCGCGCGCCTCCAGCGGACCAAGCAGGCCTCGCACCGGTTGGCGTCGAGCAGACTGAACACGCGGCCGAACGTGTCGTGGGCCGCGATGCCGTTGGCAAACGGCAGAAACTGCCGCGGCCAGTCCAGCTTGGCTCGGCCCCACAGCGCGATGATCACCCAGGTATCCGCACCGCTCAGGATCGCGCTGATCGCCGCCAGCAGCAGTTCATCCAAGGCATGGGGGCATTGCCGGGTGCGGGGGTCCACCCAATCGTCAAAGGGGTCTGGCAGTGCATGGGATGCGGTCATGGCGGCAGGGTACAGTTCCGGAAAATACGGTTAGTTTCGTTCAGAACAGGCCCTGGGCTGTCAAGCGGAAAGCGAGCATTGCTTCATGCGATTGCCCTGCTTCGGCCTCACAGGGGGGCGGGCCGAGCTTCGCGTGATGGCTGGCGACATCATGCGGATCGAAAGCCCCGGCGGTGTGCGTTTCCGATAGAATCCCTCACGGCGTCAAGATTTATGTGGATGTTGATTGCCTCTCGCCGTAGGGACGCCAGTTACCCCGCGCCCGGCATGGACCCGGACGTGCAGTTTTCCCGCCTCCGGTTCTTCGGTTGGACTCGCGTGCTCGTAGGCTGTTCGGCCTAGGGCCATGGCCCGCCGTGAGGTTCGCTCGTGTTGTCCCAGCCCTGAGCCTGCCGAAGGGCCTTTCGGACACAAGTTTCGACTGCAAGCTGCGTACCCTTCGACCAGCTCAGGACAGGTCCTTCGACAGGCTCGGGGCAGGCTTCCGTCTGGACTTTCCCCCTGTGTTGGCGCTATTCGCCACATCCCTGCGGCGCACCCCTTCGGGGGCTTGCGAATTCTCCGGAAGGCCCGTCGAAAACGTTCCGACATTCGCGGGTGAACACGGGCCTGGAATCCGCCAAGCCCGGCGCGACGGCGCCGATCAACCCCAACCGGTGCGGCGGGGCGAGCGATGGCTCGGTATCCCCACCAGGCTGGACCGAGTGATGCAGCCGGCCATCGCGCCGGGCATGGGGCCGTGGTGCGATCCCGCGGTGTCGCAATAATCTCCAGGGTGTTACATGGAATGAAAGCCAATCATATTACCCTCGGTATCATAAGCAAGGGCAATAAACCCGTATTCACCAATCGAGAATTTTTCCTTGAAGATGCTGCCGCCATTCTCGGCGGCACGGGCGGCCTGTACCGCACAGTCCTCACATGCAAAATAAATTAACGTTCCACCGCACCCAGAAGGAACTCCAGCCATTTTTACCAGCATTCCGCACGCACCATAGGTGGTTTTGGCAATATCCTTGTCTGAGGGAAAGCTCCACATTTCCATATCCTCACACTCAGCCGCAGGGGCAGGCATCTTTTCCAGTTTAACTGCGAGCACGGCTTCATAGAACGCTTTGGCACGTTCCATGTTTTGGACGTAAATTTCAAACCAGACGACGGGATTATTTTGATTGCATTTCATGGAATTTCTCCTGAGCAGACGTTTTCATGCATGTTGAGTATGACTCTGGTGAGCAGTCCTATGATGCCCCACGCCCGCGTTCAGCGCCACCCCGCGAAACCTGAAAACACCAAGCCGCTTCGTGGCGCGGGTGTGCTGGAATAGGTCGTTGGCATTACCCAGCTTGTTATGATGGACTTTGCCAAATTTTCATTAGAGTTGTTCCCGCTGTGCAGAGACTATGAAAGTATTGCCAGAAACGGCAACTTTTCAGTTCTAACCCTTTGACTATTCGATATCGAAATGAGTGAAAACTGAATACTTTCACCAAACCAAATACCGGAGCCGGGTGGATCAGGGCCGTCCGGCTGATTGCTTACAAAAGCGCCGAGTTTCGAATTTGGGTAACGCGGCACAAAGGGGTTGTGCCGAGCAGGTGCGCCAGATCTGCAGAGACACCGAACCGTTTCAATGCCCCTTGACCCGGAATCGGCCGTGGGCAGGCAATTCGAAGGTCTCCCGGGGAGTGGCCACATGCTGTTGCACCTGAACCTCAAAGCGGATGCGTCCCCCTTGCGCCCGCACCGCCTTCAGGGCGGCCGCGTCTGTCTAAGTCATGCTCAGCGTTATCCGCCATTTCCGCAGCGGAGCGTCGCTACGAAGATTCGTCTGACTCGTGACCCGGTATTGCCCGCCGAGGGAGTCCTGGCCCACGACCAGCACATCCAGCGCGTTCCCCAACTGCGCCACACCATACTGTCGACGCAAGCTCCGGGACGCGCCACCGGCCTTGATCCGGAGCACGATCCGCGTTGACCCGGCCTTAAGCCTTCCTGCCATGACAGCCGGGCGCGCCAATGCCGGCAGGGCAACGGCGGTTGACGCTTTGGCCGAAGCGTTCAGTACGCGGGCGAAAGCGCTGACACTGGGCGACGCCCCTCCAGCATAGGGGCCTTCGCCGTTGTTGTAGACCTGGATCAAAGCACAACCCCACCAATTGGGGGCGCTGCATGCATTGCCGGTGACCCCCGAACTCGGTCCGCTGAGCGCCGTCATCACGTAATAGACGGTTTCGCTGGACGGAAACACCACCAACGGCGCGTTCGTATACCACGCATTGATGGAGTCGTCGGACCAATCATCAGTGCCCCAAAAAAAACCGCACGGAATGCCGTAGATACCGACGATATTGAAGCCGCCGGCCGTCGAACTGCAAGCTCCGCCAGATATCGGCCCCGGGGTATTGCCGAACGTATAGATGGTCCCTGGCTGGCCATCGCTAAAGTAAAGGCTGAATGGATATCGCCAGAGCGCTTCGTCGTTACCGCCGGACCAGATATCACAACTACCGCCCTTGGTGAATTCGATATCCTGGTTGGCCCCGGTCGCCTGCGAAAGGGTGCCGGGGCCGGTCGTCATGGGCTCGGGAATGGAGCCCTGGTTATTGACACAACCGGGATTCGTGGATTCGCCCACATAGGCGGTCAGGTTGCTGTAATTGAACAGCAGCAGCCCCGTACCGACAGTCTCAGCCAGGCCGGCCGGCGCGGCCGCCAACAGGATGTAAAACAAAACCCGTGCCGCGCGGCATGATGCGGACCGTCCAATCAACATAAGGTCGAAGGTGGATTTCAACATGGCCGATCTCCTCTAAGATGTGGTCGGAGTAACAATCCCCCGGCAAAGCCGGGGGCTTTCTTTCGTGAGCCGCTCAAAGCGGCAGTACGGGTTCGCTCACGCGAGCCCGCAGTTCTTGGGCCACCTACCGGTGGCAGGTCAGTTCCACAGGTTGAGTTGATCTAGTCGCTGATCCTCCTTTTCCTGATCCTGGAGGTACTGGCGCATCGTCGCTTCATCCCGCCCAAGCGTCGAGACGAAATAACCGCGTGCCCAGAAACTCTGGCCCACAACGTTACGCCGTCTCTTTCCATGGACTCTAGCCCAGTGAATCGCACTCTTACCCTCGCTGTTTTGAACCCCGAAACTTTAGTGCAAATCACATAGAGCCCATCTTTAGGTGACCGATTTGGCTAGGGCTTCTTCCGGATTCCGCATTGGCCCGATAGAACATCAGTCCCTGTTGGGTAGCCCACCGGGTTTCTTTGGACACCCTTGCCTTCGCCTACCTCTTCCCTTCGCACAGGGCAATGGCTGGAATTCCACCCGCTAGCTGACTACCCTGCCACTCGCACCGCTCCATATCCCGACCCGGTCCCGGTCAGGGAACGCCTTGTTCCATCTGGCGATGCGCCGCCGCCATTTTCAGATTGGCGTCGACGGCCTGCTGATAGATGCCGATCAGGCTCATGCAATGGCCTTGGAAAGTTTGCGCTTGTTTACCAAGAACCCATGGTTTCGCCTGGTACACGGCCAGCAGTTTCTTGTGTTCATCCACCTTGGCCTGCATCTCCTGGGCCGTCTGCTCGTAATGGGCAGCCAAGGCCTCGTGGTCGGCCTTGCTCTTGGCGCTTTGAACAGCCACCGCCATATCCATCGGGTGGGGACTCGCGCAGCTTGCCAATAAGGCGGAGGCCAACAGAGTTGCGGCCAAAAATTTGATCCAATTGTTCATGATGTACCTCTTCGATAAAGATAAAGATGGAGTGGATGGCCGTGCCGGTGCCCCGGCACGCCAACGGTCATTCAGCTTCTTCTGGACGATGGGCGACCTCCTGCCGAAAAGTCCGGCCTGTTTGTGGGAATGGCTTGATGCCCTGTTCCTTGATCAATGCGTAGATGGCGGGGATCACGACCAAAGTCAGCACCGTCGAAGACACCATGCCGCCGACCATCGGCGCCGCGATGCGCCGCATCACCTCGGAACCGCTGCCGGTGCTCCACAGGATCGGCAACAACCCGGCCATGATGGCGACCACCGTCATCATCTTTGGCCGGACGCGCTCCACGGCGCCTTCCATGATCGCTTCCGCCAAGTCGGAAGTGGTCGGCGCTTGGCCATCGGAAAGCTTGATCCGCTGCACCGAGTCCCAGGCGTGTTCCAGATAGATCAGCATGACTACCCCGGTTTCCGCGGCAACGCCGGCCAACGCGATGAAGCCGACCGCGACCGCGACGCTCAGGTTATAGTCCAACAGCCAAATCAACCAGATACCACCGACCAAGGCGAATGGTACGGAGAGCATCACGATCAAGGAATCGCTGAAACGCCTAAAGTTCAGGTATAGCAACAGGAAAATCAGCAGCACGGTGACCGGAAGAACCAGTTTCAATTTGGCGATGGCACGCTGCATGAATTCGAATTGTCCGCTCCAGGTTGCGTAATAGCCGGGCGGGAAACGCACCTGTTCGCGCACGGCGCGCTGCGCGTCGGCGACATAGCCACCCAGATCGCGCCCCCGGATATCGACGTAGATGTACGCCGAGAGCAATGCGTTCTCGGTGCGGATCGCCGGAGGTCCCTTGGCGAGGCTGACTCGGCAGACTTGTCCCAGAGGGACCATGGCGCCGGCCGGAGTCGGGATCAGCACATGCGCCGCGATACCTTGAGGGTCGCTCCGCAACTCCCGCGGGTAGCGGACGATCACGCCGAAGCGTTCGCGGCCTTCGACCGTCGTGGTTACGGTTTCGCCGCCCAAGGCCGCACCGATCACCTGCTGCACCCCACCGATCATGATGCCGTAACGCGCCATCGCTTCGTAGTCCGGGTCGATATTCAGGTAGTAACCCCCAGTGATCCGCTCGGCATAGGCACTGGCCGTTCCGGGCACCGCCTGGACCACGTGTTCGATCTCCTCCGCCAGGCGCTCCATCTCCCCCAGGTCCTTACCGAATACCTTGATCCCGACCGGGGTTCGGATACCGGTGGACAGCATGTCGATGCGCGCCTTGATCGGCATGGTCCAGGCGTTGCTGACACCGGGAATTTCCAAAGCCTGATTCATCTCGCCGATCAGCCGGTCGACCGTCATGCCGGGCCGCCACTCGGCCTCGGGTTTCAGATTGATCACCGTTTCGCTCATTTCCAACGGCGCCGGATCGGTTGCCGTCACCGCGCGTCCCGCCTTGCCGAACACGGATGCCACCTCGGGGAATGCCTTGATGATTCGGTCCTGTATCTGCAGCAATTCAGCGGCATTGGTGACCGAAAGGCCAGGCAGCGTCGTCGGCATGAACAACAGCGTCCCTTCGTTCAGGGTCGGCATGAACTCACTACCCAACCGGCTGGCCGGCAGATAGGTCAGCGCGAGGGTGAGCACCGCGAGGGCCAGAGTGATCTTCTTCCAGCGCAACACGCCTCGGATCACCGGCCGGTACGCCCAGATGAGGACTCGATTCACTGGGTTCCGCCGCTCCGGCAGGATCCTTCCCCGCACCCACAGCGACATCAAGACCGGCACCAGCGTGATGGACAGCAGCGCGGCGCCCGCCATCGCGAAGGTCTTGGTGTAGGCGAGCGGGTGGAACAACCGGCCCTCCTGCGATTCCAACGCGAATACCGGCAGAAATGAGACCGTGATGATCAGCAGGCTGAAAAAGAGTGCGGGCCCCACTTCGCGGCAGGCTTCGAACAGTACGTCAAAACGAGGGGTTCCGGGGGCCGCGCGCTCCAGATGCTTGTGGGCGTTTTCGACCATCACGATGGCCGCATCCACCATGGCCCCGATCGCGATCGCGATTCCGCCCAAACTCATGATGTTCGAATTGATCTGAAGGCCGCGCATCACAATGAAGGCGATCAGGACACCGACCGGCAGCATCAGGATGGCGACCAGCGCGCTTCGAACATGCAGGAGGAACAACACGCAAACCGACGCCACTACCAGACTCTCCTCGAGCAAGGTATGCCGCAACGTCGCAATCGCCCGATGGATCAGGTCCGAGCGGTCATAAACCGTTTCAAGCCGCACACCGTCCGGCAGACCCGGCGTGATTTCGGCCAGTTTTGCCTTGATGTGGTCGATCACCGCCAGCGCGTTCTCGCCGTACCGCGCCATCGCGACACCGGCCACCACCTCGCCCTCGCCGTTGAGTTCGGCGATGCCCCGCCGTTCCTCCGGCACCAGTTCGACCCGGCCGATCTCCCGGATCCTGACCGGCGCTCCCTGGTTCGCGGCGACCACCAAGCGCTCGATGTCGTCGACACCCCGCAGATAACCCCGTCCGCGCACCATATACTCGGTCTCCGCGAGTTCCACGACCCGGCCGCCGATGTCGTTGTTGCTGTTGCGGATGACTTCGATGATCCGTTCCAAGGGGATGCCATAAGCCTGTAGTTTGTGCGGGTCGACCGTCACCTGGTACTGCTGGACGAAACCGCCGACACTGGCCACTTCCGCCACCCCCTGCGCCTTGCTCAACTGATAGCGCAGGAACCAGTCCTGCAGCGTTCGAAGTTCGGCCAACGTCCGGTTCGTACCGAGCAGGGCGTATTGGAAAACCCAGCCTACCCCCGTTGCGTCCGGACCAAGACGCGGAGTGACACTGCGGGGGAGGCGCCCGGACGCGGTGTTGAGATACTCCAGTACCCGAGAACGGGCCCAGTACACATCGGTACCGTCCTCGAAAATGATGTAGATGAACGAAGCCCCGAAGAAAGAAAAACCCCGGACGACCTTGGATTTCGGTACGCTGAGCATGGCGGTGCTCAACGGATAGGTCACTTGGTCCTCGACGACTTGTGGCGCCTGCCCAGGGAACTCGGTATAGACGATGACCTGGACGTCCGAGAGGTCGGGTAGTGCATCGAGTGGGGTTTTCAGCACCGCCACGATGCCTCCGGCCACGATCGATGCCGTGGTCAGCAAAACCAGGATCGGGTTTCGCAGCGACCATTCGATCACCCGTGCCAGCATTTCAGTGGCCTCCGTGGACGTGCGCCGACGGTTCGGATGGTGCACTTGGGGAATGCGCGCCATGCGGCGTCTCCCCCGACGACTGTTCCGCTCCGCCCATGCCGCGCAGCGCGGCCTTTAGATTGCTCTCGGCATCGATCAGGAAATTGGCGCCGACCACGACGCTCTCCCCGGCGCGGATTCCCTCCAGCAGTTCCACGTACCCGTCGCCGCGCTGGCCGAGTCGCACCGTTCGGGGCTCGAAACGGGTCTCGCCATGCCGAATCAACACGACCTGTCGCGTTCCACTGTCGATGACGGCCGCATCCGGTACCGCGACCGGAACCTGCCGCACGGATTCTTCCAATTCGACGCTGCCGTACATCGCGGGCTTCAGCAAACCATCCGGATTGGGCAGTTCGATCCGGAGCTTGCCCGTCCGCGTTTCGCCACTCATGGTTGGATAGACGAAGGCGACCCGGCCACGAAAGCGGCGGCCGGGATAGGCATTGACGACCAGCGTGACCGTCTGCCCTTGCCGCACGCCGCCGAGATCCTGTTCGAACACGTCCGCCAGCAGCCAAACCGTCGATAGGTCGGCAATTCGGTACAAGGTGTCGCCCGGCATGAAGCGCATCCCTTCGACCGCTTCCTTTTCCAACACCACGCCATCGGCCGGTGCGGTCAGCGTGACGGTCGGCGATGGTCGGTTTTCGGCCTGCAGACGCTGCAGCTCGTGCTCCGGTATCTGCCACAGCCGCAGCCGCTGCAAGGCGCTTTCGGCCAGCGCGCCCGCCGTGGTTCGGCTTTGCGGGTCGGCCTGCCGGAGTTTGCTTCGGCCTTCGGCGGCGATGACATACTCTTCTTCGGAAGTCAGCACTTCAGGGCTGTAGAGATCCAGCAGCTCTTGACCGCGCTTGACGTGCTGCCCCGTGGCATTCACATGGAGGCGCCTGATCCAGCCTTCGAAGCGGGGTGCAACGACATGCTGGCGCCGTTCATCGGCGGCCACCGTGCCGACCGCTCTCACCACGCGCGACAAACGCCGGGGCGCGGCCGCCTCGGTCCGAACGCCCAATTTTTGGATCTTTTCAGGAGCGATAGGAATGCCGGCGCCACTGCCCAGGTCTCCTTCGTAGATGGGGATGTAATCCATGCCCATCGAGTCCTTCCTCGGCGTCGGCGAGATGTCCTGAGGATTCATCGGATTGCGGTAACCGATCGGGCGCGACCGAGTCGGGTTCGGCGCCTTGCCTTCCTCCTCGGCATAGACCGGGACATAGTCCATGCCCATCTCGTCCTTCTTCGGTGTATCGGACGTCACGGCGGGATTCATCGGGTGACGGTAGTACCGTGGACGCTTCACGGTTTCGGCAGGTTCGATCAGTCCGGCGAGGGTCTTTGCACGAAAGCGCTCCACGCCAGACCCAAGCAGTACACCCAAGCCGAGCGCGACCGCGGCGAGCAACACGGCGCGGCTAGTTCTCATCGGTCGCTTCCTCGCCAATCGCCGCGGCCAACTTGGCCAAGGCTTGCTGGCTGCGGGCCAGCGCTTCCCAGTACTGGATTTCGTAGTCGAATGCGGTCGTCTCCGCGCGCAGCAGCGTGTTCATGTCCGTTTGGCCGGTGCGATAGCCGGCCAGTAGGGAGTCGACGGTCTGCCTCGCCTGCGGCACGATGTCCTTCTCGAACAGTTCCAGGCGTTCCCTGGCGTGCTGATACGCGGCCAGGTTTTGGGTGATCTCGGCCTGCAGCTTGCGAAGTTCTTCTTCCAGCGCGAACTGCTCCTTCAGCAGTTCGCTGTTCCGTTGGTCGACCGCTTTCGATTGCTTTTGGCCGGCATAGACCGGTAGGTTGACGCTGAGTCGAAACTCGGCGAAATCGCTGCGATAGCGGCCCTCCGGAGTATCCTGCCGGAATGCATAGCCGGCTCCGACGTTGACGTCCGGCCAATAATCCTTGTGCGCCAACTCCAAGCGCGTCCGAGCGGCATCGATCGCTTTCCGCTGTTGCGCGAGCTTCGGCCGGGTTTGGCCGGCTTTCTCGAACAACGCCGTATCCGCCTGGAGCTTCGGTTCGAGCACGTCCGCCCGATCCGGTAGCCGCACGGGCACGTTGGCCGGCCGGTTCAACAAGGCATTGAGCCGCGCGGATTCGCCATGGCGCATGCCGACGAGTTCCAGCACCCGATCCTTGAGCTTGGATATTTCGAGTTGCGCGATCAGCACATCCTGCTGCAGGCCGGCGCCGGCGCGATACTGCGCCAAGGCGACATCGACCAGCTTCTGAAACGCGCTCTGTGCGTCCTTGATGACAGCCAGCGCGCGATCCAGGTAGAACAGCTTCCACCAGCGAACCCGAACATCCCGGGCCAGACGTATCCGGGCTTCCTCCACCGATTGAGATGCCGCTTCGGCCTCGAGCTCGGCCGCCTGTTCCTGTAAGCCCAACTTCCCCGGAAACGGGATTTGCTGGCTGACGCCGACCGCCATCATGGTCATTTCGTCCTGGCGGAGGTTGAAGTTGTTGGCCGGGATGTTTAGCGCGCCAAAGCTGAGCTGGGGATCCGGCAGCGCCCCGGCCTGGGGGGGCATGGCCGCGGCCGCATCGGCCCGCGCCTGAATCTCCCGCAAGCCAGGATTGCCACTCAGCGCCTGCCTGAGTGCGTCCTTGAGTGTGAGCTCTTCGCCTCGGTCGTCGGCTGCCGCGCCAAAAGCAGGCCCGTTACCCGCGAGGAAAACGATGTAAACCAATGCCAGACTTCGCAGACCGATAAGCCTAGTCCGCGGAATCGGAATAGTCATGAAATTAGCTCCGAATATGCGACGGTCGCGCAGCGGGGAAACGGGCGTGGCAATACCGCCCGCGCTCCGCTAGATTGCGCGGATTTCGAAACGGTCGCGACGGGAGGCTAGTTCAGAAGGGAGCAGAACTGATAAATCAGCGGAACGGTCGAGTAGCGTCTTGGCCGGCGGTCCACACGTTGGACACGACCTACCGCTTCGAGGGCAACAAGGATGATGAATGCCGCAGAGATCATGACCGATGGCATCGGCTTCGAGTCCTTACCGTAGTCGGTCGAACTCCATCGATCGGACGGTTGCTCCAGGCAAATCTTGAAGGAGCAGTCGTCCGGCGATGGCTTCGCCGGGCCACTGGCATCCTCGGTGGACATCTTGTAAGGGCATGGCGCGGCTTCTTGCGTAGCGTGCTCGACCATTGGACGCGCGCAGACGGCAGCGAAGCTGTGGCTCAGCCACGCAAGGGTCAGTAGGACCAGGACA
>Ga0233420_10000996_pt1 | contig 11229 bp, 8 predicted proteins | sample Watercolumn_Mata_4_FD_183009 | JGI IMG/M metagenome (GOLD analysis project Ga0233420, IMG submission 183009) | Freshwater microbial communities from Lake Matano, South Sulawesi, Indonesia - Watercolumn_Matano_2014_102_MG | ecosystem: Environmental > Aquatic > Freshwater > Lake | place...
GTTCCAACTACAGGTCAGGAAAATTCCCAGCAAAATTTTAGCGAAATAAAAATTTAAGGTTTAAAGTTATGACTCAGTCTAAAAGATGGTATGATCATGATCCTTTAATGTCAGAGGTTATAGACCTTATGAAGAATTATAAGGATGATTTAAAGGCACAGGCTGAGATATTTCTGCAAAAAGTGGAAATTCAGGTTGGCAAAGAAGCTCTTGACTCGTTTTATTCTATGGTAAAACCCTTTAGCGGCAACAGATGGTATGATCAGGATCCTGTATTATCAATGACTATAGAACTTTTAAGAATAATTCCTCCTGAAACCCAGATAGAAGCCGCAAATAACTTCTTAAACTCCTTAAAAAATCAGGGAATTAATCCTGAAATAATGAAGCAAGCCGGACAATAACTGCTGCCTGAATAGGCTGTATTTTAATAAAAACAATCTATTCAGGCATGAAAAGTCTACCCGAATCATTAACAAATGTTAAAATGCAAGAATGAATAGGCGAGTCAATCTCCAACTTCTCCGCATTTTATTTAGCATTGAGGGGTTTAGAAGTGGTAAAAAACATGTTAAAATCTATATCATAAATCAAATAGGGATGGTTTTTAGGTTTAATTAGTAATCTACAGGTAAGATACTTAAAGTTTTAAAAAAGGGGGATATATGCTATCTCCGGTATTTTTTAACAGCCCTATTTCAAGGTTTAATTTGCGATCCAGCCTGTTACCATTTATGGAAACCAGGGGCAGACCGCCCACAGTATTACCCTACTCCAAATCATATCCTGGCAAAGACAATTATTTTCAGGGTATGAATTTCCCATCATCTGACCTTCTAAGAATTTATTTTACAGGCAAAGTATAAGTTTTTCTTTAATTTGCTTAAATTGACGCAAACATATTAATATTTGCCAGAAGGATTGCTCGTCAGACATAGCTGTTAGCATAGGAAAACTTAGCTTTAAATGTAAAACAATATACCGGCAAGTTTTATAAACGGCCGGTATTATTTTGCCTTAATAAAAGATTTTTCATATTATTATAGAGACACCGCTGCACAACTCCAAAATTTATAATTTTGAGAGTTTGTAGTGGGCGACATTGCAAAAGTGAGCAATCCACGGCGGCGGTGAGCCGGCGGGTAATTGCGACACTAGACACTATTGCAAAAGTGAGCAATTGCGACACTAGACACTATTGAAAAATGAAGTTATGCATTAGTCTCATCGAGCTATGATTAAAATGGATCTGTAATCAAAAAATGAAAACAATTGCAATAATACATCTGGGTTACATAGGAGACGTTATAAACTCCAGTCCTGTTTGTCTGGAACTGAAAAGAAACTATCCTGACGCTAAAATAATTTTTATAACTATTCCTCAAAGTCTTGAAACTGCAAAATGCCTCCCAGGTATAGATAAAGTGCTTATTTATGATAAAAAAGACGCTCATAAAGGATTATTTAATCTTCTTAAAATAGTAAAGAGCTTTGGTATAAAAGAAAAAATAGACCTTGCGGTTATTTTAAACGAATCTATAAGAAGCGCTTTTCTGGCATTTTTACTTGGAGCAAAAATTAGAACCGGAAGAGACAGCCAGTTAAGGGGATTTTTATTAACCCATAAAATACCTCATACAAAAGAAGAGCAGGATATGCGGATTCATGTAAGTGAGCATTATATGAGGGTTTTAAGACCTATTGGGTTATATAACCAAGATTATGCATTTGGATTCAACTATTCGCAGGACGATATTGATTACATAGACAGCCTCTTAAGCGAAAATAATGCTTTAAATAAAGAAATAGTCGGTCTTTGCCCCTGTGCAAGGTTTGAGGATAAGAACTGGGATGCGGATGAAGCAGTTAAATTTATTAATTATATTAATACTAATGATAACAGGCGGGTATTACTCGTTGGAAGCAAGAGTACATCAGGATTTGCAGAGGAAATACGCAAAAGAGGAATAGATAATTTTATTGATCTAAGCTGCAAAACCAGTGTTTCTCAGCTTGCAGCACTAATTTCCAGATTCAAAGTATTGATAACAACTGACACAGGACCTGCCCATCTGGCTTATACACTTAAAATACCTACTGTTACACTGTTTTATCATAATGTTCCGGAAAAATGGGGACCCAAAAGCAGGGAAATAAACAGGGTTATCGTAAGTCCAAACAAGTCTGTTATTAGTGCAGACAGCGTTATATTCGAGCTAAAAGACTTATTCAAAGATGCTTTTGCAGACTAAAACATCAATAAGCCTTTTTTATCAAGCTTTTTAATAAATTCTTTTTGTTCAGGAGTATAATCAGCGAAAAATCTCGGATTATCAAGGTATTTTAGAGTTTTCATAAGGCTGATACGTGTATTATATGATTGAATTTGCGTATTAATGACCTGAAGCAAGATACCTGATATCAGGAGCATATTCGAAATATTTAAACCTTTTGACAGAGTGGAAATCCTCTTGTTTCCAAATAGCTCCAGCATAAATGTCCCTACGCCAAGAGAGGCGGGTATCGCCATTATATATGGCAAAATAGTATTAATATCCTTTATAACCTTTCCTGTGCTTTCATTTGAACTTTGATACATCTCATCCATCTTGGTATAAGCGGTCATAAATTTATCTCTTAAAACTCTGGCCTGTAAATATTGCTCTTGAGTAATATTTACCTGTTTTAAAGCATCCCTGACTTTTTGATCTTTTTTTGCTCCTCTCAATCTATATTTTCCATATTCAATTAAGTCTTTTTGTAGATTTATAAACGCCTCTATATCTTCTTTAATCTCATTAATCAGGCCATTATCCTTATTAGGACTTATAAAAAATTCATTAAAAGGAGAGTTACCCTCATTAAATGCAATAAAATTGCCGGGATCTTTCAACAGCTCTCCTTTTGCCTTAAATCTACCTACCTTAGCCGCTTCAGAGTTTATTTTAATTACATAGATACTGGTTAAAATACCTACTCCAAATGCAAGGACAGGTCGTGATATTTTATTTATACTATCTAATAATGGACTATTAGGAGATACAAGTTTTGTTTTTTTCAAAACGGCAATAAATCCAGATGTCATCAAACCTGCTATGCCTCCTGTTATAAATCCTGTTGCCATTATCAAATTGGTGCCAAGCTGTGTTTTTTCGGTATATTCCTGAGAATACAGCTCAATTTTCTTCATTGTTCTGAAAAGAACCTCCTGAAAGTTCTTTGCATTTTTTATCTGATCAGGTGTTAAATCGGAATAAAAAAGCTTTCTGAGCTCTTTTTCTCTGTTATTGTTCTCATTTTGCCAGCTTTCATACTCTTTTTCTCTTGAGTTAAGAGATTTTATTTCCTCAAATGATTCTTTAAGCTGATTAAATGGATTTAATTCAGATTCTTCTTTTTCTCTGATAGGAGGAAATTCACTAATAAACCTTGCATTCTCTTCAGCCCGAGCTTTTTGTTCAGGGGTGTATACAACAAAATTTCTGGGGTTATTTAACTGGTTTTTCATCACTTCGTATTTAGAAATTTTGTTTGCCTGCTCCTGAACTTTTGAACCGATAAGAGCAGAACTCATTATAGCGGCAAAAGCTCCAAGCGCAGGTCCCGCCAAAAAGCCCCAAGCGGGAAATTTATCAATATTTTTTTTCATTCTTTTCACTATAAATAAAAATGCGGCAGTTGCTAAAATTCCTGAAATTGCTCCTGTATATGCTGCAATCTCGGATATTCTCTGAAGGATGAGCTGCACGTTATCAGACATCTTCTCCTGATGAGAGTCCATTATATCAATGGCATCAATTATTGTTTTGCCATAATTTCTTGCAATTTCAAGCCTGTCTTCAGGAATTTTTATAGTTTTGCTCAGCAATTGACGCTGAGCTTCCTTTTTATTCTGCTCATCACTCCATTTTTTATAGCTTTGTTTGTCTTCCCTGCCTATTGAAATGCTTTCCAGAAGATCTGCCATTATTCGAGAGCTTTCTTATTAAATGACATATTCTATTAAAAACAGAACACAGATTTTTTTGTCTGAAATTGTGCAAAAAAAAATTAAAGAGTTTGATTACAAACTTTTAAAATACCGGCACTAATTTATTATATAAATCTCAATCAAACTGAGGATATATATTTAAATGACTAAAGTTTTGTTTAGAGCTACCGATAACATACTATATCGGAGTTTTTTGTTATGTATAAGGGAATTTACCAATGATAAAGGGAAGGTTAAGCGCCCGAGGTGAATCACTAGTTTGTAATAATGATATAAGTCAGGTTTTAAAGCAGGCAAAACAGGCTTATGAAAACTATTTAATAAGATCGTCCGAGAGAGATCTCGAATGTGCTGTTAATTATTATATGGAAGCAATAAAAATTGATCCATCCATAGCAGAGGCATACTGCAAGCTTGCGAGCCTGCTGTTAAAGAAGGGACAGATTGATATAGTGGCGGCGCTTGACGAATGCAAGCGTGCCCAGCATATTGACCCTGAATCACCAATTCCAAGGCTTTATTCAGGATATTTCCTCAAGGCGGCAGGAAGATATACTGATGCAGAAAAAGAATTTCATGCCGCAATAAAACTTGGAGGAATTTTTTGCGCCAAGCCTCGTATCGCACTGGGTGCAACTATTTTTAAAAGATTAGGCTCTGAAAATCCCAATATTTATGATTTTATCAGTGGTTTTCATTATTTTTGTTCGGGTGTATTGCTTGAACTGCTTGATTTTGGGACTATAAAAATGCTCTTTAAAGGAGCAATGGAAGATCTCAACTACTATATTTTCAGGTTTAACGGCTTGCTTTGTAAAAAGTTTAAAAACTACAGAAAAGCTGTCGAAATATACGAAGAAGCGGCCGAGAAAACCGGCAGAGTGGATACTTTTTATTCCGAAATAGGCGAGCTTTCAATAGAATCGGGAAATTATTCTCAGGCTCTTGAATATTACAGAAAATCAGTAGAAATGTTTCCCGACAATATGACTTTGTGGTCAAAACTTGCAGATACATTGAAGATTCACTCTAATGAAAATATTCATGAAATAAAGCAGTGTTATACAAAGCTTATTAACCTTGATCCGACCAATGCAAGGATATTTTATGATCTTGGTCATCTCTATCTTAAGCTGGAGGACAAACTGAGTGCGGTTAACTCATTCAGAAAGTCTGTCAGTCTTGAATCAAACAATCCATTTTATCATAACAGCCTTGCATACTCGCTTGTGCAGCTTGAAAATTATGAAGAAGCAATCAGTGAGTATCAAAGAGCTATTAAGCTTAATCCCGATAATGAATGGACATCACTTGTAAGCCAGGCGTTGGGTGCGATTTATCATCAGGTCAAGAACAATATTGATGCGGGAATAGTATCTTACCAAACTTCTATAGTGCTTGATCCTTTTAACATTGACGCTTATATCTCTCTTGGAGAATTATTTCAGGAGAAGAATGACTTTGCAGGAGCTATAGATTGCTATTGTGAAGCTATTAAACTTGATCCGGATATTCCAAAGGTCTATTGCAATCTTGGAATGGCTCTCTGGGAAACTGACTATGTTGAGGAATCACTTATAGCATTCCAGAAAGCAATTGAAATAAATCCTGATTATTGGACAGCCTATAATAATCTCGGTGTTATATATCTTGACGGCGCAGGAAAGCCTGATGAGGCATTATCCGCATTTAATAATGCCATAAAATGCAATCCTAACTACACTCTTGCTTATTACAATAAAGGAAGAGCTCTTCAGGCTCTTAACAAAAAGGCAGATGCGGCGCAGGCATTCCAGACGGCAATTAATTTAAATAAATTTACCAGAGAGCTTAACGAAGATGAAGCCCAGGAAAGGCTATTCAAGCTTTTTTCAGTTGAATAAGCCTTCTTTCTCTTTCTACCGCCTTATTAAAAATTTCTTCATCATTGAAGAGATTTTCTTCATCGATAAATTCTTTTATCAGATTTCTTGCATAAGATCCCACTGCGATTCCGTCGGGATAAACGCCGCAAAGATGCGCCAATTCGGCTGTTTTTGAGTTTGTGCCGCCTGCAAGAATTAAATAAGCAGGAAGATTGGCATTTTGGATAATCTCTCCTGTTGCAACTGAATGAAGAGTTGTTTTATAGCTGTCATCATGCCCGCTAACCGGCATACCGTCAGCCTGAATTATTGTCGAATATGGCTTTCTATCCTTTAACATAAGCCTTATAAGCTCAATTAATTTTTTATCTCCATAATCTCTCCTGCCTATACTTATGCTTAATGTACCGTCATAGATAGTATTTAGCACATCCCAGATGCCGAATATCTCATTTTGAGACTCCCCTGAGACGTGCAGTTCTATACAATCAATGCCTGAGTGAATTAGTTCGGGCAATATGTTGTTTATTTCAATATTTTCTGAACAAAGAGAAAGCGAATCACATACAGCAAGGCATTTTTTACAGCCAAAACAAAGGTTTTTATCTATAATAAGAGTGTTTCTCTTTATTGAAATTGCGCCATAGCTGCATAAATCAATACATCTTTCACAAAGATTGCAGCTTGAGTGATCAACTCTGATTTTTGATAAGTGCTGGTCGTTATTTACCCCTATGCTTGCGCAAAAATAAAAGTTATTTTGGTCTTCTTTCTCAACTACACGATCCAAGCCCTTTTTAGCTGCATTAAATGCATTTATATCGGCTGCCATGTCAAAAAACCTCGCTCCTGCTTTTGCATAGACCGCAACAAGACGTTCTATTCTGTATAAATCTGTATTTGCGGCTCCTAGTATAAGCTTAAAGCAATTTTTTTTAGAGAATAAATCTTTCAATATTGGAATCTCCCGACTATTTTGTAATATTATATATTAATCGGGTACGGTATGTTTAGAAATATGCAATAATCAATAATACCCATAAGATAAGAGGATGTTTTTATGAGAATAAATAAGGCGATTATACTTCTTCTTTTAATAACGCTTTTTGCGGGAAACAGCCTTAATATACAGGCAAATGCCCAGCAACTGCCCAGATACAACGCTGAAGCTTATGATTATTATAAAAAAGGGCTTGATCTGTATCAAACAGGGGATTATGCAAGCGCAATAAGTCAATTTGAACAGGCATTAAAGCTAAATCCCGATAATTCTTCCACCAGAATAAATCTTGCTGCGGCATATATTGCACGAGCAGGCAGATTCATTACTCTTGATCCTACAAAGTCAGCTAATGATTATAGAAGAGCTATATTTTATCTGCAATATGATGAAAACCTCGGAGATCCGGCTGTATTAAAAGAAAATCTTGATATAGCAACCTCAAATTTAAGCAATGTTCTTGCTGACAGTAAAATTAATTTAACACCCAAAAATCGCTTAAAAATAGCTAAAGAACTGAGAGGACAGGGCAGCTTCAGAGAGGCTATTGTAGAGTATAACTATGCTCTGGCGGATAATAATTCCAAATTTGAAGCATACGAAGCCCTTGGTGATATCATGAGAGTGCTTCAAAAAGACACCAGAGCGGTTGAGTATTATGGAGAGGCTCTTTCCATAAATTCTGACAATGCTAATCTGCATTTAAAAATTGCAAGAGCTCTCACAAAAACAGGAAACAACGATGCTGCGGTTAAAGAGTTTAATATAGCTTTAAATCTTGCTCCAAATGACCGTGAAATAATTACTGCGATAGAAAATATGTGGAGATCAAAAATTCAGGAAAACCCGCAGGATGCGGTAGCTCATATGAATCTTGGTGTTGTGCTGCAAAAAAGAGGAGATTTAACCGGCGCTTTAAGTGAATATCAGGCTGCTCAGGCACTTGATCCGGCTAATATTACTCTCCGGCTAAATCTTGGTACACTGTTTCAGGCAAAAGGCGATTTAAATATGGCCATGGCAGCTTATGACAGTATTTTACAGATTAATCCCACAGATTCGGTTGTCCATTACTATAGAGCTACTGCTTTAAAGCAGCTTGGGAACCTCAAGGGAGCAATTGACGAGTTTCAAATTGCTCTGAAGATTGACCCCAATAATATACAGGCAAAAAAAGCTCTGTTTGATGCAGTTAAAGAAATAAAAAATCCTGATGAAAGGCTTTATGCACTGTCGGATCTGGCAAAGACATATAATAATGATGCTTCAAGCCTTTATAATCTGGCTTATGAGCTTCATGCCCAGAAAAAATATGATGATGCTCTTGAGATCTATCAAAGAGTTATTACAATGAATCCGGGTCTTGCGGATGCGTATTTAAACATTGCGGCAATATATAAAGAACGCAATCAATACCAGGAAGCCCTGTCTACACTGCAAAATGCTCTGGTTGTAAATCCAAATAACCTTAAGGCAAAGAATTTGCTTGCCCAAATAAAACAGGATTCAACAATCACAAACTATGAGAGCGCCATAAGCAAGCAGAAAAAAGGAGATTATACAGGTGCTATAGAGGATTTTCAAAGAATTATAGCTGAGAATGGAGCCGGCGCGGATTCTTATGTGGGTCTTGGAGCTACGTATATGGCTGCCGAAAAGACAGATGATGCCATAAATGCCTTTAATAAGGCTTTGGAACTTGATAAATCAAATTCCCCGGCTCTATATTATCTTGGTAATATATATTTTGGCAAAAAAAATTACACAAAAGCCCTTGGACTATACCAAAAAGCACAGATGTTTGATCCTGAAAATCCTGATGTAAAATCGGCAATAAAGGATGCTAAACTGGCTATAAATGATGATATGCTTCAAAAAGGGATAGACGAATTTAATGCAAAACGCTATACTAAGGCACTTTTGCTGCTCAACAATACAATACAGTCCAATCCTAATAACGGTTATGCATATTATTACCGTGGAATGACTTATGATGCCCAGAAAAAATATCTTCAGGCAATTGAAGACTACAAAAAGGCTGTGAGTAAATCGCCGGATTTAAAAGTAGCCTATTACTCGCTTGCGATTGACTATGATACGCTAAAGCTTAAGAAGGAAGCTAAAGCTGCATATAAGAAATTTGTGGATGTATCTAAAAATAATACTGATGAGTATGTGAAATATGCAAAGCAAAGACTCCGTCAGCTCTAGCGTTAAAAAAAAGCTTCAAATAGGCAGCCTGACAATAAACAGCCCCGTTGTGCTTGCTCCAATGGCTGGAATCACTGATAAGGTTCTCAGGAGCATGGTCAGAATGTTTTCGTCTGATTGTCTGCTTTTTACCGAAATGATAAGCTCTGAAGCTCTTTTTTATAATAATAGCGGTGAGATACTTGATCACGACAGAAGTGAACTCCCTCTTGCATTCCAGATATCAGGTCATAAACCTGAACTTATGGCTCATGCTGCCAAAAAATTAGAGGAATTTGCATCTGTAATTGATATAAACATGGGTTGTCCCGCTCCTAAAATAGTTAAAAACTTTGATGGAGCAAAGTTAATGACTGATTTAAAACTTTCTTCGTCAATTATAACAGCGGTAAAAAATGCCGTTGATCTTCCCGTTACGGTGAAATGCAGGCTGGGATGGGATTCATCTTCCAAAAACCATATTGAATTTGCAGAGATGGCGGAAGACTCAGGAGCAGACGCCATAATAATGCATGGAAGAACCAGAGCACAGCAATATTCAGGCAGGGCGGACTGGAATGCAATCGGGGAGACTAAAACAAGGGTTAAAATACCGGTTATAGCTAACGGCGACATAGACTCACCACAAAAAGCCCTGTCCTGTCTTGAGATATCAGGCTGTGACGGAATTGCTGTCGGCAGAGGGGTTTTAGGAGATCCCGGGCTGATAAACAGAATAGAAAGATATATTAATGACAGAGAAGATCTGCCCGAACCCTCAATAAAGCAGCGAATTGAACTTGCCCTGCTGCACTGCAAAAAAGAAATGGAATTCAGGGGAGAAGAAGCAGGCATAAAGTTTATGCGGAAATTCTTTGCTTATTATATAAGAGAAATAAGAAATGCAGCCAAATACAGGCATGATCTTGTCAGAGTGAACCGATATTCAGATATCGAACAATTGTTTTTTAAGATAGCTGTTGATATTGAGGAATAATCGATATCCTTTCCCATACAGGGTTAAGTTTCATCACCTGAAAGCGGTGAAAAGCATTTGCAAAATAAGATCATACCCGGGTGAATTTTTGTTTAACACTTTAGGATGATGTTGTTTATATATACAAATGATATATTATAAATATAAATAAAGAAGGGTTAAGGTTTATACTGAAAGGTGAAATTTTAAACAGTTAAGCAAACTCCTTCTAAATTCCCTGAATAAGGTTAATTCATATAGATGTCTGGATTCTGGCTTAATTCGTGAAGTAACGGTTATGAGAATTCAGACATCAATCTTTTAGGGATAATTTAGAAGGCTACCAGCGTCCTTTTACTGGTTCACGTTTGGGTTCAGGAGCTTTTTCTCTGGGAATAAGGGGTTCAGGCTGGCTAAATTGAGTTATATTTGCTGCTTGTCCGGTTATTGGCACGGCAACAGGACAAACAGAAACCCCGACTTTGGTTACACACCAGGGAGTAATCGGTACGGCAAGCGGATTAAGTTGTGCAGCGCCGCCTGTAGCAGAACAGCTGCATCCTGCCTGTGGAGCCGGAGCGGTCTGAGCATTTGCGGACTGGGTAAATACAGCACATAAACCAATAATTGCAATTATTTTTCTCATTTTATTTCCTCCAAAAAGTTCTTGTTAACAGAGAGCTAAAATGAGATTATCGTTTTTATATTTATACTATTCAATACCTGACTATATATATGCTTCAGGCAATTAAAGCAGTTAAAACCAATAAATGAATGATATAATATTTTAATAAAATCGGATTGGAGACAATATATAAAATGAAGAAAAAGGCATTCACACTGGCAGAGCTGATTATTACCCTTACCCTTATCGGGGTGGTTGGGGTTTTAACAATACCTGCCTTTTTGCAAAATCTGGACAATTTCTATAACCATAGAGCATTGCTTGAAGCAAATTCGATCCTATCTGCGGCAACAGAAAGAATTAAACAGGATTATGGCGGAGACCTCACAGGGGTGTTTTACGGACCCTTAAGCCCTAACTCCTCCACCAAAGCCATGAGAATATACAGCAATTATATCTCTTTTTCTCATATGTGCGATCACGGAGATTGGAGCTGTAACGGGAAGGACTGGCATAATAATTATTATACAATTCAAAAAAGCCCTATAACATGGGGGGTAACAGCCACTGCCTCTGCTACTG
>Ga0233420_10000999_pt1 | contig 11200 bp, 11 predicted proteins | sample Watercolumn_Mata_4_FD_183009 | JGI IMG/M metagenome (GOLD analysis project Ga0233420, IMG submission 183009) | Freshwater microbial communities from Lake Matano, South Sulawesi, Indonesia - Watercolumn_Matano_2014_102_MG | ecosystem: Environmental > Aquatic > Freshwater > Lake | place...
CGCAAGTCATTGCGAGCAAAGCGAAGCAATCACCAAATTCCAACGTGAGGATTGCTTCGTCGTCTAAACCGCTCCTCGCAATGACAGGAGCAGAGGAGGCAAATGAAGACGTACAAACATCTCTACGCCCGGGTGTGCGATTTTGAAAACTTGTACTGGGCGTATCGCGCCGCGCGGCGCGGCAAGCGGAGCGCGGCAGCCGTCGCCGCGTTCGAGTATGCGGAGGAGGAAAACCTCCACCAGTTGCAAGATGAACTGCGCGCAAAGACCTACACCCCTGGCGCATACCGTCATTTTTTCATCCACGAACCCAAACGGCGCAAAATCAGCGCGGCGCCCTTCCGCGACCGGGTGGCGCATCACGCGCTCTGCCGCGTCATCGAGCCGATCTTTGAACGCTATTTCATTCACGATTCGTATGCCTGCCGCGTGGACAAGGGGACGCACCGCGCGCTGGACCGTTGTCAGGAATTCGCGCAGTGTTATCCCTACGCTTTGCAAGGAGATGTTGTCCAATTCTTTCCCAGCATTGACCATGCGATCTTGCGCGGTCTGCTGGCGCGGCACATTCGTGATGACGACGCGCTGTGGCTGATTGACCAAATCTTGCGGAGCGGCGCGGGCGTGCATGGGGAAGAGTACGTACCGCAGTGGTTTCCCGGCGATGATCTGTTCGCCGCGAATCGCCCGCGCGGCTTGCCTATCGGCAATCTCACCAGCCAATTTTGGGCAAACGTTTATCTCGACGAATTGGATCAGTTCGTCAAGCGCGAGTTGCACTGCCGCGCTTACGTGCGTTACGTGGACGATTTTATGCTGTTCGCCGATGACAAGGTGCAACTCCACGCGTGGCGCGCGGCAATCCTCGCGTTCCTGGAAAAACTCCGTTTGCGCTTGCACGAACGCGCGTTCCGCGTTTTTCCTGTGACCACCGGCATTCCGTTTCTCGGCTTTCGCGTTTTTCCCACGCACCGCCGTTTGAAACGCGCCAAAGCGGTCTCCTTCGGTCGTCACTTGAAGCATTTGTTGCGCATGTATGCGGCGCGTGAAATCGAACTCGACCGCGTGAACGCGGCGACGCAAGGTTGGATCAATCATGTGCGGTATGGCGATACGTACGGCTTGCGCTGCGCGCTCCTGCGGCATCATCCGATTCCAGTGAGGGCGATATGACTTCCTCTCCCATTTTTGCGCGCACGTACGATTTGATTCTGTGGCTCATCCCGCACACGCTCAAATTCCCGCGCAGCCAGCGCTTTGTCTTGGGCAAGGTAGTACCGGAAACCCTCTTGCGTTTTCAAGAGTTGTTGATTGAAGCCACCCAGACCAAAGCGCCGCTGGAAAAATTGAAGCAAGCCGATACGCAATTACAGAAACTGCGCTTTTATTTGCGCCTCTGCCGTGATTTGAACCTGTTCACGCTCGGACAGTACGAACACGTGACCCGGCTGGAAGTCGAAGTGGGCAAACTATTGGGCGGCTGGATGAAGAAGGTAAGCCGATAGGGGTGACCCTGTGTGGTCGCCCGATGGGGGCAAGCCGATTATTGACGCGTGTTGCGAGGCGGGTCGTGGAACAACAATCAAGACAATGCGCGCGGCGCGGTTCGCAACAGGAACAATCCTGATAACTGGAACAACAACATCGGTTTTCGGGTGGTGGTGGCGTCATCGAGTGCGTTGGTAAGCCGGCAGTGCGGCGCGCATCCTGAGCGGAACGTAGTGAAGTCGAAGGAGCACACCGCCAGTGCTTGCTTTCGCAGACGAGCGCGGTTTGTCCCCGGCTGTGTAGGGGCGTTCGGTTGAACGTCCCTACAACAGCCAAAAATAAAAATGCGCCATCCCCTGAGTAGACGCGAGTTGAAAATTGGGATGGCGCGTTCCGACAGAAAACCTGTCAGGTTTCCGAAACCTGACAGGTTTTTTATTCCTCTTCCCGCGTCTCCCGCGCCAGCGTCTTGCGGCGCTCTTCCGTCCCCAGAATCTTCTTACGAATCCGCAAACTCTGCGGGGTCACTTCCAGAAACTCGTCGTCGGCAATATACTCGATGCAATCGTCGAGTGACATGACGCGCGGCGGCGTCAACTGTACCGCGATATCCGAATTCGAACTGCGGATGTTCGTCAGGTGTTTCTTCTTGCACACGTTCACCGCGATCTCGCCGAGCCGCGCCTGCTCGCCGATCACCATCCCCTCGTACACCGCGACGCCGGGACCGACGAACAACGTGCCGCGTCCCTCCGCGTTTTCGAGCGCGAACGCCGTCGTCGTGCCGGTCTCGAACGCGACGAGCGAGCCGTGCCCGCGCGTCACAATGTCACCCGCGAGCGGTGCGTAGCCGTGAAAGAGCGCGTGCATAATGCCGGTGCCGCGCGTCGCGGTGAGGAACTGTCCGCGAAAACCGAGCAAGCCGCGCGTCGGCACGAGGTAGCGCAAGTGCGCGCTGCCGTCGTCGGCGGTGTGCATCTCTTTCATTTGCCCGCGCCGCGTGCCGAGCATCTCCATCACCGCGCCGAGATACGCGCTGGCGACTTCGATGTACACCTCTTCGACCGGCTCCAGGGTCGCACCGTTTTCATTCTGGAAAATCACTTCGGGCTTGGAAACCTGAAATTCATACCCCTCGCGCCGCATCGTCTCGATCAGAATCGCGAGATGCAGTTCGCCGCGCCCGGAGACGATGAACGTGTCCGGCGACGCGGTCTCCTCGACGCGCAGACTTACGTTCGATTCCAGTTCCTTGAACAGGCGCTCGCGCAGTTTGCGCGAGGTGCTCCACGTCCCTTCGCGTCCGGAGAACGGCGCCGTGCTCACGCCGAACGCCATCCGCACCGTCGGCGCTTCGACGCGGATCGGCGGGAGCGCGCGCGGCGCGGTCGCGTCCGCGATGGTCTCGCCGATGTAGACTTCGGGCAAACCGGTGAGCGCGACGATTTCGCCCGCCGCCACCTGAGTGACAGGCAGACGCTGCAAGCCCTGATGCACGAACAGTTCCGCGATCTTGCCAGGCGTGATCGCACCGTCGTGCGCGATGCGCGCGACGCTTTGCCCCGGCGTGAGTGTCCCGGCGAACAAGCGGCCGATCGCGATGCGACCTTTATAATCGTCGTAACCCAGCGTCGTGACGAGCAGTTGCGCGGGCTGATCCGGTTCAACCTGCGGCGCGGGCAGGTAGTTCAGGATCGTATCGAAAAGGGGCTGCAGGTCACACCCCCACCCCTGTCCTCCCCCGTCGTTGACAAGGGAGGGAGTCAAGGTCGCGCAGCCACGGATCGCGTCGGTGTAGACGATGGGAAATTCGGCTTGGTCGTCGCTCGCGCCGAGGTCAATGAAGAGATCAAAGGTCGCGTTCGCGACGTGGTTGAGGCGCGCGTTCGGGCGGTCCACCTTGTTGATGACGACGATGGCTTTGTGTCCGAGTTCCAGCGCCTTACGCAGGACAAAGCGCGTCTGCGGCATGGGTCCATCCACCGCATCCACGAGCAGCAGCACTCCGTCCACCATGTTCAGCACGCGCTCCACTTCCCCCCCGAAATCGGCGTGACCGGGCGTATCCACGATGTTGATCTTGACGCCGCGATACGTGATCGCCGTGTTCTTCGCCAGAATCGTGATGCCGCGCTCCCGCTCGAGGTCGTTCGAATCCATCACGCGCTCGACGACGACCTGGTTGTCGCGAAAGATATGCGCTTGTTTGAGCATCGCGTCCACGAGCGTCGTCTTGCCGTGATCCACGTGTGCGATGATCGCGATGTTGCGTAAATCGGTGCGGGTTGGCATTGGGTACTCCAGGTAGACAAGGTGACAAGGAAACAGGCAGCAGGTCTTTCTTGTCTACCTGTGTCCTTGTCTACTTGTTTCCTTGCCTGCGAACAAAAACCTCGGCGCCAGAGGGAGCCGAGGAATGGTCGTGCTCGGTCAGATTGGATGGCATTATACGCAGAATCTGGGATTTGGCAAACGCGCCGCGGTCATTTCAACAAACCGCGCGGGCCGCGCCCGACCGTCATGTGACAAAACTCGCAGCGCGGCAAAATGGTCTCGCGGAATTGGAACATGGTGCGTTCATCGGCGGGGCGATGGCTGGGATGACAGTCGGTGCAGCGAATAAAGGGAACGGGTTCAGGATTATAGTACGGCTTGTTGTGCATATGGTTTTCAAACCCCGGCTGGCGGATGCGCGGTTCGTGGCATTTCAGGCACGCTTCGTTCTGCACCGGCAGGATGATCGTCGCGGGCTGCTGCAGGAAACCAGTGTACCGTTTGAAGGCGTTGTGCGCGCCGAACGCCAAGACCTCCGCTCGCCCTGCCACTCCTTCGCCGACGTGACAAGCGATGCACTGGATTTCTTGCTTGCGATAATGAAACGCCGCGAGGTCTTCCGCCGATTGCTGCTCGACGGCGCGGATATACCGCGCGAGATACGTCATTTCCGGTTCAGTGTGGCAGGAGACGCAAAATGTGTTCGCCTGCTCTTGGTGCGAAACGTACAGCACGCTGAGCGCGACCGCCAGGATGACGATCCCCGCGCCGATTGCGAGCCAACGCATCGGGGTGTTCAATAGACCGCCCCGACGCCAAAAATCTCCCCAAACGAAAGGGGCGGGAAATAACCCGCGGCGCCCGTCCCTGCGGGATGCTCCGCGATGACCTCGTCCGCCTCGACACGGATGAGCGACGGCGCGGCTTTCCTTGCGGGATGCTTTGCGATCATAGATGTCTCTCTGCCGGAATTCCTTCACGCCCGCGCATCATCTGTAGATCGCGCGCGCGGTGTTGGTTCGCATATCGTTCGTACCGTTCGCGGAATGGGCGCGGCACCAATCGTTTCAAGCGCGTGGAGATTACGTCAAGCCCATAGTGCATCGTATCCGCCAGCACTGCGCCGAGGAAGGCGTCGAACACATAGCCCAAATTGTAGAGAATGTCTCCGGTGTCGCCAGCAAAATCAAAATCCACGCTCAGCCCGATCCGCCTGAACCAGAAACGAAACAGGATCATCAGGAGCAGCAGGAGCGCGCCGACGTACAGCCAGCGAACCGCCGTGCCGAGCAGCGGCAAATGCAGCCGGTCGCGATGCTTTGCCAGTTTGGAATAGGGCCACCAAAAGACGCGCAGCCAGCCCCAGCCCTCCATAGACTTGCTGTTGAATAGATCCATATCGGGCGAAAGGACGAGCGACGCAATCGCGATGCCGGCATCCACGGCGATCACGTCCTGCCACGACCATCCCTGAGCGCGCATCACGACCGTAGTGCCGACCAAGAGTGCGGTGTTGGCGACGGTATGTCCGACGAAACCGGGCATGCTTCACCTCTTTGCGCAGACTTGCATTGCCTGGGTATCCAGAACTCTAGTCTGTGCGGCGATTATACAAGAGGCGCGCCCAAATTGCAACCATTTGACGAATTTGCGAAACGCAGTATAGTACGGGTGCTGCATAACGCGCAGCATGCTACACCCAATCTCGATTTCGCCGAGGGAAAGATGTCCAAGCCGATCATCGTGCTGATTGCCTGCCTGGTTCTGATTCTCGTCGCGTGCGCGTCGACGACGCCCACGCCAGTTCCGCCGACGCCGACTCCACCTCCGCCAACACCTGCGGGACCGCTCACAGTCACGCTGTTACATACCAACGACATGCACGGCTATCTCGAAGGCGAAAAGATGAAAGGCGGCGACGGCACCGTGTTCGAGTTTGGCGGGATTCCCACCGCGCTGGGGACGATTGCGCGCCTCAGGCAGGAAGCGCCGGGACCTGTGATGGTTTTCGACGTCGGCGACCTGTGGGTCGGCACTTTTGCGTCGAACCGCGATCAGGGCAAGACGACGATCGCGGCGATGAATCTCATCGGCTATGACGCGATGACGTTGGGCAATCACGATTTCGATCAGGGGGTGGACGTCGTCAAGGCGCGCGCCGCCGAAGCCAAGTTTCCGATCTTGATTGCGAACATCGTCGAAGTCGCGAGCAACCAGGTGCCGGGGTGGGCAAAGCCGTACATCGTCAAGGAGGTCGGCGGCATTCGCTTCGGGATCATCGGACTGGGCTATGCCGGGACGCCTGCCATCAGCAGCAAGGTCAAAGAGCTGCAGGTGTTCAAGTTCGTGGATGAACTCGAAACGGCGAAACGGGTTCTGCCCGAAGTCAAGGGCAAAGCGGACATTGTCGTCGTGGTGTCGCACGCCGGATTCGATCGGGATCAACTCATCGCGGCAGCGGTGCCGGGGATTGACGTGATCGTCGGCGGTCACACGCACGCCGAACTGCGCCAACCCAAAGTCGTCGGCAACACGATCATCGTCCAGGCAGGCGCCAAGGGGCAAGCGGTTGGGAAACTCGAATTGAAGATCGATCCGGCGACGAAAAAGGTCGTGGATTACACCAAGAATAATGCGCTGGTCTCCGCCGTCAGCAACAAAGCCGCCACCCCACCAGAGGTCACGGAGATGTTGACCAAAGTGATCGCCGATGGACGCGCGGCGACGGCCAGGGTGATTGGCGAAACCCAGATTGACCTGACCCGCGCGTACACGGCGGACGGACGCAGCACGGGCGAGTATCCTTCCGGCAATCTGGTCGTGGATGCGATGCTCTGGGCGAATCAAGCCGGGGACAAGCCCGCCGATCTCGCGATGCATAACAATGCCGGTATTCGTACCGACATCCCGAAAGGTCCGATCACGTACGGCAAACTGTACGAAATGCTGCCGTTCGACAACGTGCTGACCGCGATGGATTTGACCGGCGCACAGATCAAGGCGATTCTGGAGATCGCCGCCTCCTGCCCGCGTGTCAACACGCTCATCGCGGGCATGTCGTTTGCGTACGACTGCAGCAAGCCCGGCGGTCAGCGCGTCTCAAAAATGATGATCCGGGGCAAGCCGGTGGAACCGGACAAGGTGTATCGCGTCCAGACGATTGATTACCTCGCGACCGGCGGGGATGGACAGACTCCGTTCAAAGAAGGCAAGCATCTGATCTACGGCGAGCCAGTCGTTGATGTCGTCGCCGCGTACGTCGCCAAGAATTCACCGGTCAACCCCAAAGTGGAAGGGCGCATCGTTGAAACCAAGTAAAAAGGCAAAAGTGAAAACTGAAAAGATTACGGTCTACGTGAACGACAAACCGAACAAGTTGTTCTTTGGGCTGCGCGTCAAGCATGCCATCGGCGCGCGGTGGACGCAGCGCGTCAAGACGCATCACGCGACCGTGCGCGACGCCGACGGCAACTCGATTGACGTGGACGGCGCGCTGTACGACGGCGAGCGTTTGTATCTCGCGCCGATGAACCCAAAAATGTTTGCGGACGAGGCGCAAAAGCGCGCGTAGGACAGACTCGCTGTCCCTACGCGGTGCTTCGCGATTTTGTGCTGGCGAGGCAATTTGTGATTAGACGATTTCAATACGTGATTCTATTGCTCGCGATCAGTTCGGGTCTGGGATGCCAGATCACCAATCTCACCGCGTTGTTTGTCCCTACCGCCACGCCCACGCCGACCACGCGCCCCCGATCGACTACCGTCGCGCCAATTCCGCAGGCGGTCGTGGTCCCCACCATCCCTCCCCCGCCGCCAACCCAACCGCCACCGCCGGTCACTGCGACGATCACCGAAGATAATCTGCGCGTGCGCGCCGCGCCAAACACCAGCGGGGCGATTCTCGATCGCCTGAGCCGCGGCGCGACGGTGCAGGTCATCGGGCGTTTGGCGGCAAACGATTGGCTGCAAATCATCCAGACGCAAAAACCGGATACCCCCGGTTGGGTCTCGGCGCAGTTTGTTAGAGTCAACGGCTCGCTTGACACCGTTCCGATCGTGCAGCCGGGACAGCCGGGCTCAACGCCCGCGCGACCGCCATCGCCCCCTTATCCACCCCCGTATCCATAGGACGTCTCTGCCAATGCGGTGGCTCAGGTTTGCCGGTTTCATTCTCGGCATCGGTCTGATCGCCCTGCTGGCGTTTGCCGGGAACGGAACGTTCGTCGATCCATTGACGGTTCAAGACGATGCGGCACAACCGGCGGGCGACTTGTCCGGCGGAGCCACCATCGGGCAGACCTTTATCGCCCGCGCACCGCGCCTGAGCGCAATTCAGATCCGCTGGATCGTCGCAGACGATTTTTCATTCACCCCGAACAGCCGCGTCACCTTCCATCTGCGTCAACGCCGTGAAGATACCGCCGATCTCGCCACCGTTTCGCTCCCGCTTGCTCAGATTCAGCACAATCAGTTCTCCCGGTTTGATTTTCCCCCGCTGGCTGATTCGCGCGGAAAACCGTACTATTTTTTTCTCGACGCGTCTCAAGCGGAAATCACGCGCGGCGGGTTGAGCGTTTGGTCAAGCGATGACGACGCGCTGCCGGATGGAGAAATGTACTATGCCGGCAGTGCCGCTGACCGCGACCTTGCCTTCCGCGCGTTCTCGTCCCCCGACCTGTTCTTTGCGCTCGACGCGATCGGCAAGACGCTCGCGCGCGCGTGGACGGGCTTGCCGTTTGCCGCGCTGATTTTCCTCATTCCAGGTTTCGCGTTCCAAGCGGCATGGCGATCCCTTCGACTGCGCTCAGGGCAGGCTCTTTGGCTGCGCTCAGGGCAGTCCCTCTGGCTGCGCTCAGGGTCAACGCCGCAAGAGATCTCCGTGGAGTCGCTCGCGATGGTCGGCGGCTTGAGTCTGGCGATGCTGTCCGCCGGCGCGCTGGTCCTGTTCTGGCTCAGACTGCCGGTGGCTTGGCTTATCGCAGTGATGGGGGGACTCAGTGGCGCGACTCTGGTAATCGGAAATCGCGGCTGCGCCAGTCCACAGCCAACCTCCGTCGGCGGTCCTTTCCCTGCAGGATGTCTCGCGATGACCTCGGAAGGCGGGTTTCGCGCGGTGGTTGCCGCGATGCTTCGGCTTCGCTCAGCACACATTCCAATCGCATTATTCCTTGCGGGATGCTTTGCGATTTCGCTCCTTGCGCTCGTCGTCGGCTTTATCCAGTTTGCCGAGTTGCCCGCGCCGCTGTGGGTAGATTCGTACGCGCACGCGGCGGACATCAAAGAGTTTCTCGAGCAAGGTCGCCTGCCGCTCCATCGCATTTACCACCTGGGGTATCACAGCATCGTCGCGCTGCTTGTCCAATTGTCGGGCATGGCAATTCCCCAGGCGATGATCCTGGTGGGGCAATTGATCGTCGTTCAGATTGGTTTGTCGTTTTTCGCGTTCGGCATGCGCTGGACGGGCAGCACGCTTGGCGGGCTTGTCTGCGCGGTGTGCGTCTGGTTTCTCACGCCGACGCCGCAGTACTTTATCACGTGGGGGCGCTACCCCTTGTTGCTCGGCACGGCGATCCTACCAATTGCCTTTATCGCCGCGATGGATTTGATTGACTCGCCGCATTTCGAACCGCGCTCGTTTTTTCTTGCCATCGTCACGCTCGCGGGCTTGGCGTTCGCGCACATCCGCTTGCTGGCGTTCTACGTTGTCTTCGTCGCGATCTATTTTGCATGGCACGCTTGGCGCGCGCGCCGACTGGGCGCGGCTGGGCGCGTCGCCTTGGCGGCGGCAGCCGGTGGAGGGATCGGCGCGCTCTGGCTTGCCGCGCTGGGGACCGATCACGCACTCAGTCAAGATATTGGCGGGAGCATCGCGCTCGTCATGGGGATTGATCTCGCCACGGCGCTCACAGTGCTGCGATCGCACTATGGGATTCTCGTCGGCGCACTGACCGCAATCGGCGGCATCGTCGCGCTAGCGCGCCGGACGCGCCGCGCGCTCATCGTCGTCGGATGGTTCGGCGCGCTCCTCGCGCTTGCCGCGCTGCAACTCTACGTCGTCAATGCTGAAATCCTGTTGCTGCCGTTTGTCATCCTGATGGGATTTTTTCCCGCCGCGCTGCTGATCGGAGAATTGGCGCAAATCCTGTATGCGCGAATGCAGGTCGTCGGCTTGTTGGTGGTTTTGCTGGCGGGTTTATTCGGCGCGCGCGAAATGCTCACCATCGTCAACCCGACGACGATTCTTTTCACGCGTGCGGATGAGCGCGCGCTGGTATGGCTTGCCGCGAATACGCCGAACGACGCGCGCGTGCTCGTCAACTCGTTCGCGTGGTATCCCACCGTTTACGTGCCCTCCGACGGCGGCGGCTGGATTCCGTACTTTACAAATCGTGCGATTGTTTTCGCGGGCAACGCCCTCGCGCCGGACGCGCGCGCGCGCTGGCTGGAGCAGCAGCAGATCACGTACGTGTACGTAGGGCGGCGCGCGGGGATTTGGCGCGCGCGCGATTTTGCGGATGCGCCGGAGCGGTACACGTTGGTGTACGCGGAGGAGGGAGTGCGGATTTTTCGCGTCAATGATCCCACACGAACGTCTCCCCTCTCTGGGGAATGACGCGCCAACATCGTCGCACCTCCCCCAATCTCACTCCAATGCAAGTTCAAACAAGCCGCGCTCAGATTTCTGCATGGCGAATCTGCGGCACAAACCAGAGCGCGAGCAGCGCAAGCAGAATCACGGCAAGCCCCATCAGCGATACTGTTGTTGGGGCGCCCACAAAAGACGTGGCGATGCCTGCCAGGAGCGCTCCAGCCGGCATCACGCCACGGTCCAGGAAATAGATGCTCAATACACGCCCGCGTAGTTCATCTGGTACAAGAATCTGCAACATGGTCATCGAGAGATTCATGAAGCACATTTGGAAGCATCCCACGCCGGCGAGAGCCAGCAATGCCAATAGGAGCGAATTCGTTTGGGAGAACGCAATGAGGAAAACCCCCAACAGGATCAGCGATCCCAAGAGAATCAACCCTCGGTGATGCAATTGCTTGGCAAGTGACGCCAGCAGGAATGATGCGAACACCGCGCCCAAACCCGGTGCAGCCAATAGCATTCCAAGACCTTCAGGACCTACCCCAAGAACGTCCTTCTGGAAAACCGGCATCAAAGTATTGAATGGCATTGCGAAAATCGTCGAGATCAGACTTACTAGTACCAAACTCAGTATCAATGGATTGGATGTCACATACTGCACTCCCAATTTGAGATCCCCGAGCGCAGATGACTCATGTGCGGGCGATGTTACAGGACTAACCTTGAGGTACTTTCACTTTGCAAATCCAAGTCCCAACACGGGGCACGGTAAGCGTTGATCGCGAGCCAAACTGCGGTTCAGCCAATTCCAACCCAGGCGAAAATAACTGAGGGTGCGGCGTGCTT
>Ga0233420_10001000_pt1 | contig 11191 bp, 11 predicted proteins | sample Watercolumn_Mata_4_FD_183009 | JGI IMG/M metagenome (GOLD analysis project Ga0233420, IMG submission 183009) | Freshwater microbial communities from Lake Matano, South Sulawesi, Indonesia - Watercolumn_Matano_2014_102_MG | ecosystem: Environmental > Aquatic > Freshwater > Lake | place...
TCTCGACACGCTAAATTAATTTTTCTGCCGCAGAGAAAAGCTTCTCGAGTTCAGATCGCTCAACTGGCGAAGAGACGTACAGCGGATAACGATTTTCTGTATAGAAGTCAGTGATCTTCAAACAGTCATCTGAGAATTCAGAAAAATCAGTTTCGTATTCAATCAGTGACTTGAGAAGCAAGCCCAGATCATAAGTGCGGCGCAAAGACCAGCCTTTTGAAAGCAAATAGCCTTTCAAATATTCTCAAGCGATTGTTGCAACAAAAGCCCGGCAACTGCCAACACTTCATCATCATCACGCAAAAGAGACTGGGCAGCTTTGAGATCGCGCCTGCCTACCGTATACCAATCAAGTGGATTCAACGAGTCGTTTTCGCTCATAAAGAATCCGCCCTTCGCGGACAATTTTATTTATGAAAGAATCGCCTAAGCCAAGGCGCCGGGTTAATTCTGTTTGTGTCAAAACAATTGGTTCAACAGCTGCCTTCAACGGTAAAAGCCAAAGGATTTTACGAACCTGATAGCGGCGTTCACGCGGCACATCAGATGTTTCTTTGATGATCAAGAGATCAAAATCACTATCGGCGTCCGGCGAACCATAAGCTCGCGAACCAAAAAGAATGATTTTCTCGGGCGTATAAGAGGCGGCGAGGCGTTCTACGATTTGCCGCAATGGAGTATCATCAGAAGAAGATTGATTAATTGCAACCATAATTGAATTGTAGCGCAAAGAGCTTTGCTCTGCTCACCGCTGAATTGCGAGCGAAACTAAAATCACTGCCCACTGTTCACTGATAACTGTCTTACGGCGTCGCCGTCGCGCGAATGAATGTCACATCCTTATAACCAAGCGTCACCAAAAGTTGTTTGAGATAAAACTCGGAATTTTTTTGCGCTTGGGTGAGGATGCCCGCTTCGATTGCCGCTTTCTCAATTTCCTTTTGCGCCTCTTGCCGCGCTTGCGTTTCGAGCGTGACGTTTCCTTTGGTAAGCAAACCCGTTTGACGATCCACAACGTACGATTTGTTGTTGTCAATGCTCGTCACAAAAATTTGCGGCGCGGGCAAGGTGATGAAGGCTTTGCCATCCGGGAAAACGACGGCATCCCCTGTGGCAAGTTTGCTTAAGTCAACACCGGCGATCACGTCGCCGTGCGCCACGAAGATCACCCGATCCCCAAACAATGCACCGAGTGCGCCCTGCCCTTGCTCTTTGATGATCACTTTTTCAATCGTGAATTGCGCCGTCTCCAACCGCGCCAACGATTTCATGGAAAGAACCACCGATGCGCCGTTGGGCAGAGGGGTGGGCGTAGGTGGCAGTATCACTGCAATAGACGTTGCCACCGTGTTGTTGGTATTGGCAATCGGTCGGGTCACGTTGTTGAGGGCGCTGACAATCCCGTATCCCACAAACGCGGCGATGATGAGCAGAGCGAGACCGATGACGATCTGAAGAAATTTTGGCATAACAAAACGTATTCCGTATTACGCAATGCGTAGAGAGATACGCAATACGAAATACGCAACACGCGGATTAACGTTTACACAATTGTAACCGTTTTCTTATTCCCAAACCAAACGCCTCTCTGCTACAATCACCACATGATCATTGGCGCGTGCCTGGTGCGGCTGCACTTACCCGGAAACGATTCGCTCAAGGGCAAACGCGGGCGGCTCAAACCGATTCTGGTGCGCCTGCCGCGCGAGTTTAATTTGGCGGTGGCGGAAACAGATTTGCAGGACGTGTGGCAATCGGCGGAGATAGGTTTAGTCACCATCTCGACGGATGTGGGTTGGGTGCATAGTTTGTTAGAAAAATCGGTGCAGTGGATTGAGCGTTACGCGCCGGATGTTGAAGTGGTTGATCACAAAATTGAGTTGAGGTAATCATTCAGAAGTCATTGCGAGGCGCGCACTATGCGCCGAAGCAATCTAAGATTGGCAGAGTTTGAGATTGCTTCGCAAAGGACGCTCGCAATGACGAAAGGTTGGAGGAGATTATGCAAAAGAGGATTCGCGGCGAAATCCGTGCGTTTGTTACTTATCTAAAAAGCCGCTCCACGCTGCTGGCGCTCGGCACCATCTTCCTCATCACGCTCGCCACCATTTTCGGCGTGTTCGAGTTTTTGGAACTCAAAACGATTGACGCCGCCTTCACCCTGCGCGGATCCATCGCGCCGCTTTACGGCCCCAAAAACAATCCGCAATCGAACACCCCCGAAACCTCTATCGTCATCGTCGCCATTGACGACGAATCGTTCCGGGAAAATAAATTGCAATGGCCCTGGCCTCGCAAATACTTCGCCGACATTATCAACAAGATCGCTTCGGGCAAACCGAAAGCGATCGCCATTGATATTTTCTGGTACGAGCCTAGTTTGGATAAAGATGGGGACGCGGCGTTGGCGAAGGCAATCAAAAATGCCGGCAACGTTATCTTGGCAAACGACATCAACCACATCGAGCAAGCCGGATTTAAATACGATGAACTTCGCAAGCCCTTGCCCGAATTTGAAGAGGGGGCGAAGCACTTGGGGTTAGCCAACCTCAACCGTGATAGCGACGGCTTCATTCGCTCCATGCCCATTTACAGAATCCATTCGGACGGCAAAGCGTATTTTTCGTGGTCGGCACTTGCCGCGCTCAATTATCTGAATGCCCCACTGCCCACATCTGTCTCGGCTAATGGCGTCCGCTTCGGCGATATTTTTGTGTCCGCCGACCAAGGATTTATGAACGTGAATTATCGCGGAGCGCCCAATCAGGTTTACAACCAGATCCCAGCCTATCAAGTGATCAACGGCGATCTCGAAGAGAAACGGGGCGGCGCAAATTTTTTCAAAGACAAAATTGTATTGATCGGTTCGACCAGCGTTGTTTTGCAAGACAACCACCCCACGCCGTTTAGCGGCATCTCGCCCATGCCCGTCGTGGAAGTGCACGCCAACGTCATCGAAACAATTTTGACTCAGCTCTTCATCCGCCGCTCGCCGCCCATCGTCGGAGCGTTGATGACGTTGATATTGGGCATCATGGCATACCTTTTTAGTTTAAATAGCCGCCCTCTCTTGGGCGCGGGCTTAACACTCGGCGCCTTGTTGCTTTATCTCACGCTGTGGGTTGTCAGTTTCATTCAATTTAGAACCGAAATCTACGTGGTCTCTCCCGTCGCCAGTTTGGTGCTGGGCTTCGCCGTTCCGGCGGTGTATCGCGCCACGAATGAGGCGTTAGAGAAACGCCGCGTGCGCAATCTGTTCGCTCAGTTTATTTCGCCGGAGATGGTCGAGCAAATTATCGAGCAAGGCATTGAAGCCTCACGCGGGCAGCGCACCGAGCTCACCGTGTTGTTCTCAGATATTCGCGGCTTCACCACCATGTCCGAGAAGATGAGCCCCACCGAAGTGGTGGATTTGTTGAACGAATATCTTGGCATCATGAGTGACGTCATCCTCAAACACGGCGGCACGATTGACAAATACGAAGGCGATCTGATCATGGCGTTCTTCAACGCGCCCATCGCCCAAGCCGATCACGCCAAACGCGCCGTGCTTGCCTCGATTGAGATGCGGCAGACTTTGGATCAGATGAAAGCCAGATGGTCGCAAACGACCAACCGCCCGACCAATTTTGAAATGGGCATTGGCATCAACACCGGCGACGCGTTTGTAGGGCTGATTGGCTCGCAAAAACGGATTAATTACACCTGCATCGGCGACAGCGTGAACCTAGCGTCACGTTTACAGGACCTTACCAAAGACTTAAAATGGCCGCTGCTGATCAGCGAATTCACTTACGACCAGATCAAAGACGACTACGACGCCGAGTTCGCCGAAGCGCGTATGGTGAAAGGCAAAATCAAACCGGTGGGCATCTATCGTGTCATCGGACGCAAGGGCGCGAAAGAGGAAGAAAAAGTCCGCGCGTTGTTTGCGTAAAGTACTGCACCAGAGTCATAAATCGCAATGATCGTGTGATCATTAGGATTGCTTGACCTTTTGTAAGTGTGATGAAATGAAACCCTCTTCTCGCTTCATAATGTCTATTCACCCTGTTTGGGTATGGGCGATTGCCTTCTTGGTGATCGTGGTGGCTTGCAGCACGCCGTCACCCGGCTCGCCAACACTCTCGCCGTCAGCCTCTGTGTCGCCGCCTTCATCGTTGGCGCGTCTGGCGCGAATCGTCGAAGTGACCGGAAGTGTCAAACAGCGCGTGACCACCAGTGATGAGTGGAGAGACGCCGTCGTGGGTCAGGAACTGGCGGCGGGGGCGCAGGTGCAAACATTCGCGGCAAGCGGCGCCCGCATTGACGTCAGCCCCAGCCCGGTGGTGCGAGTCGGCGCCAGCACCCTCTTCACGGTAAGCAACCTTAGCGGCAGCAACGACCAGCCCGTTACCACGCTCGATCTGCTCAGCGGAAAAATATGGGTCATCCTTAACACCGCGCTCAACGGTGGATCATTCGACGTGCAAACTCCCGTCGGCGTGGCGGCGGTGCGCGGGTCGTATCTGGGCGTAGATTTCGACGATATTGTCGAGAACATGATCGCCTCATGTCTCGAAGGTCATTGCGATGCGCGCAACAAGTTTGGCATCACCGACATGACCGCCGAACAAGAAACATCGATCATCAACGCCGATCTGCCTCCGCTTCCCGCGACCACCATGGATCCGGAACGACTCGAAAAATGGCGTGAGGTCGTGAAAGAAGCCACGCTGTTGATCGCCCCTGCCGAAACGCGCATGGCGCCGACATGGGCTGCGCCTAATTTTGAAAACACCCGCGCCGCAATTCAAACACTGGTGCCGCGCCCGTCCGCTACACCCAACAGCACTCGCCCGCCGAACCCGGCAACAGAACAGTCAATCGTCCTGACGCGCGTTTTCGATCCCACAGCGCAGCCGCCTACGCTTTCAAGCGGGCAGTTCAACAGATTGACTCAAATGGCAACATCGCAGCCCACGCTTAACCCCACACGAGTATCTGAAATCTTAACGCGCGTCGCCACGTTGGACAGCAGGCTGGCGACGAATCGTCCTCCCAGCAAAACTCCCGAACCTACAAACACACCCCGGCTTACCGAACTACCTAAGGAAACCGAACCTGCCGGCAAACCTACTGGAGTGATCAAACCTACCGAAGAAACCAAACCAACTGAAAAAGTCGAACCGACCAACACGCCCAGACCCATTGGACCACCCATCAGATTTACTGATACACCTAAACCAACGGATCCACCTAGACCCACCGAGATACCGAAACCGACCGAGCCGCCTAGACCATCTAATACGCCGAGACCAATTGATCCACCTAGACCCACCGAGATACCGAAACCGACCGAGCCGCCTAGACCATCTAATACGCCGAGACCAATTGATCCACCTAATACGCCTAGGCCCACTGATCCACCTAGACCAACGGACGTGCCCAAGCCAACAAATGCACCCAGACCGACAGATGCACCCAAGCCGACGGATGCACCCACAGCAGTAAGGAGATAGGATGCAGGAGTTCATCGTAGGTGATCTATGCAGGCTAATATACAAACGATTGATCATCAGCGGCGCGATTGCGGCGATTGCCGCCACTTGCGCGCGTGAAGCCGACTCACCGACCACGGTGCCGCCGCCGAATCAGGTGACGCCGACTCGGCTGGCGACCGCTGTTGTGTCCGCGCCCACGTTCACACGCGCCGCAACGTCCACGCCGCTTCCCCCTGCCACATCCGCTCCCACACGCGCGGCGGCATCCCCTACGCCAGCGCGCAACGCGATCATCGTCGAAGTGGAGAACAAAGTTCAATCGCGCGCTTCATCCAACGCGCAGTGGAAAAATGCGGAAGTGAATCAAACCCTGCCCGTCGGCGGCGAAGTGCAAACCGGCGAGGAGAGCAACGCCCGCATTGACGTGAGTCCGGATACCGTTGTGCGTATCGGCGAGAATTCACATTTTGTGGTGACGGCGTTAAGCGGCACCAACAATAAACCGACGACGACGTTGAGCGTGATCGTCGGCGAGATTTGGGTGATGTTAAACTCTGCGCTCAACGGCGGATCGTTTGATGTGGAGACTCCGGTAGGCGTGGCGGCGGTGCGTGGATCATCGGTCGGCGTGGATTACGATCTCGTTTCCGATTCGGTGATCGTTTCGTGCTTAGAGGGTGATTGCAGTTTGCGGAATCAAGCCGGCGCGGTTAATTTGCAAGCCGAGCAAGAGACTCACATCGCGCGGCGCAACCAAGCGCCGAGTGCGGCGCGCGCAATGGACCCGGCGCGGCTTGAGCGCTGGCGAAAATATGTCAAAGAGTCAGATCGATTCATCAGCGCGGCGGCGACTCGTCTCGCGCGAACATGGACAGCTCCCGGTTACGACGCCACGCGCCGCGCCTTACAAACGCAAGTGCCGCGCAGCCTGACCAAAGTGAGCGGCTTTGAGACTCGCGTTGGCACACTGCCCGCTCTACCAACAAACATCCTCACCCGCATCCCGCCCAACCAACAAACGCTTGTCGCCACCGCCCTCACTGCCCGCGCCGCAGACAACACCCCCATACGTTTGCCAAGCCTTACCCCGCGTCCGTAATAGACAACTGGTCCATTAAGGTGACTGTCACCGCGCACAAGGCGCTTGAATTTTCGAATTTCGACGCGCGGTGACAGTCACCTGCGAGTTAACTTCATGAAACGCTCCCTCATTTATCTACGCAATATACTTTTGATTCTCGTTTGGCTCGTGGTCATGCTCACGCCATGTTTCGCTATCACACTCGCTATGCGCGGCGAGATGGAATGGAATCGCGGCGATTACGAAAGTGATCGCCTGTGGCTGATCCAAGAACGCGATCAACGCGGAATCGGTTACGCCGCCAGCCGCATCACCAGCGACCAACGTTCAACTGGCGGTGCCCTCTGTGTCCGCACCTCTGCCCGATTCTTTTTGTGGAAGGGCGTGAGCGACGGCGACACTTCGGATTGGTGCGAGTGTTATGGGGCGGATAAGACGGTGACGACGGTGTGCAAGTAAAACATGCAATTTGCTAATCTCCCCCCACTCTATTAGAATCAACACCAATGTAGAGACGCGCCGATGGCGCGCCTCTACGAAAAAAATCCCCTCACGGAGGACATCTCATGCCAACTCAACCCAAACTCGAAGGCGAAGTTTACTTTCCATCACAGAGCGTCATCGCTCAAGCCCACATCAAAGATTGGGAATCTTTAGCGGCAAAGGCGAGCAAGGATTTAGCCGGGTTTTGGGGCGAGCGTGCCGAAGAGTTGGAGTGGCATCAAAAATGGGATAAGGTCCTCGACGATTCTAAGAAACCTTTCTTTAAATGGTTCGTCGGCGCGAAAACCAACATCGTCCACAACTGCATTGATCGTCACCTCAACACCTATCGCAAAAACAAATTAGCGTTGATCTGGGAAAGCGAAGACGGCAAACTGGAGCGCAGCTTCTCGTATTACGCTATGAACCGCGAAGTGACCCGCATGGCGAACATCATCAAGGCGATGGGCGTGGGCAAAGGAGATCGCGTCACCATATACATGCCGCGCATCCCCGAAATTGTTTTTAGTATGCTCGCCTGCGCCAAGATCGGCGCGGTGCATTCGGTGGTCTTCGGCGGCTTTTCGGTAGACGCGCTGCAAGGGCGCATTGACGACAGCCAATCGAAGCTGGTCATCACTGCCGATGGCGGCTACCAAAACGGGAAAGTCGTCGAACTCAAGCGCACGGTAGATGAGGCGATCAAGAAATGTCCATCGGTTGAAAACGTGCTAGTCGTCAAACGAGTCGGTCATGACGTGCCGATGGATCCGTTACGCGATCACTGGTATCACGATCTCTCCAAACTTCCGGTTGCCAACGGCAAATGCGCCACAGAAATTTTGGACGCCGAAGACCCGCTCTACATTCTTTACACGTCCGGCTCCACCGGAAAACCCAAAGCCATTCTACACACGCACGGCGGCTACATGGTGGGAATCTACACCACGCTGAAATATGTTTTCGATCTTAAGGACGATGATCGCTGGTGGTGCGCCGCCGATCCCGGTTGGGTCACCGGTCACTCGTATATCGTTTATGGTCCGTTGCTCAACGGCGCCACGTCGTTCATGTTCGAGGGCGGGCCGGCGTATCCGTATCCCAACCGTTGGTGGCAATGCGTGGAGCGATACGGCATCACCGTGTTTTACACCGCGCCCACCGCCATTCGCGGTCTAATGAAATTCGGCGAAGCCTGGCCCAACAAGCACGATCTGTCTTCACTGCGTTTGCTTGGCACCGTCGGCGAACCGATCAACCCCGAAGCGTGGCGTTGGTATTACAAAGTGGTCGGCAAAGAACTTTGCCCGATCATGGATACATGGTGGCAAACAGAAACAGGCATGTTTATGATCACGCCCATGCCCACCGTCGCGCTAAAACCGGGAAGCGGCACGCGCCCCTTCTTTGGACAAGAGGCAGAGATTCTGGACGAGAACGGCAACGTTGTGCCGGATGGCGACGAAGGTTATTTGGTTCTCAAGAATCCGTGGCCGGCAATGCTGCGTACGGTGTATGGTGACGACGAGCGATATGTGCGACAATACTGGAGCAAATATCCCGGCAAATATATGACCGGCGATTCAGCCAAGCGCGACAAAGATGGTTACTTCTGGATCATCGGGCGCGTGGATGATGTGATCAAAGTATCGGGGCATCGGCTCGGGACGGCAGAAGTTGAATCGGCGTTGGTGAGTCATCCCGCCGTTGCCGAAGCCGCCGCGATTGGCTTGCCGCACGAAGTGAAAGGCACGGCGATCTACTGTTATTGCATTTTGCGTTCGTGCTTCTCGCCTTCGGACGCGCTCGCCGAAGAATTGCGTCAGCACGTTGCCAAACATATGGGTCCCATCGCCCGCCCGGAAGAAGTGAAGTTCGCCGACAAACTTCCCAAGACTCGCTCGGGCAAGATCATGCGGCGCGTATTGAAAGCCCGCGCGCAAGGTTTGCCAGAGGGCGACATAAGCACGTTGGAGGAATGAGATGTAGAGATGTTGCAGTGCAACGACTCTACGGAGATCGATTATGGCTCAGCTCTTACGGAATCAAGCGGCCAAACCACAGCCTCCTTCGGGGGTGACGCCGCCAACTCAGGCGGCGGCTTCCGCAGCAGTGACGCCGCCACAAGTTAAAACCGAGAAGGCGCAGCCGACCAAGCACGAGATTCTCCGCGCCCCGACCAGTATCCTCGAAAGCGGAATCTCCAACGGGCTGATCACCGATCTGGTTCTTAAAACGATCTACATGCAGGGCGAGAGCAGCGCAGCACGCTCTCCAAAAATTTGTGCCTGCCCTTTGTGGGCATCGTGCAAACTGTTTTGGAAGCGTTAGATCGTGAACAGTTGGTCAACATCACCGGCTCCGGCGGTTTTGCCGCCACGTCGTATAACTACACATTGAGCGGCAACGGCATCGTCCGCGCGCGGCAGGCAATGGAACGCAGCACGTACGTTGGACCCGCGCCCGTGCCGCTTGAGCGCTACAACTTAATGATCCGCGCTCAAGCTCTCAAAGGGCTCACGCTGCGCGAAGAAGATGTGAAAAAAGGTTTTGAGGGATTGGCAATCAACCCGTTGATGTTCGACAAGATCGGGCCCGCGCTTAATTCGGGTCGCTCGATCTTCCTCTACGGTCCGCCGGGCAACGGCAAAACGACTATTGCCACACGCATGTCCAAATTGCTCGCCGTCGATCCGATCTACATCCCTTACGCCGCGTCGGTGGATGGCGAGATCATCAAAGTGTACGACGACTTCAACCACGTCCGCCGCCAAAGCGAGCAATCGGTGGATATAGATGCGCGCTGGGTTTTAATTGAGCGTCCCACCGTGATGGTCGGCGGCGAATTGACTCTGGCGAGTCTCGATCTGATCTTTGACGAGAACGCCAAATACTACGAAGCTCCGTTTCAAATGAAAGCCAACGGCGGCTTGTTCCTCATTGACGACTTCGGGCGGCAGCAAATGGATCCGCAAGATTTGCTCAACCGTTGGATCGTGCCGCTCGAAACCAAAATAGACTTTATGACTCTGCACAACGGCAAGAAGATCGAAATTCCGTTTGAGCAGTTGGTCGTCTTCTCAACCAACCTTGACCCCGCCAAGTTAGTAGACGCCGCCTTCCTGCGCCGCATCCGCCACAAGATCAAAGTAGATGATCCATCGCCGGAAGAATTTCATCGCATCTTTCAGGCGTTGTGTCACAAGATGGGCGTGAAATACAATCAAAAAGGATTCGTCTCGCTCTATCAAAAACATTACGTCGCAAAAAACCGCGCCCTCAAAATGTCACACCCGCGCGATCTGCTCGATCAACTGCTCGACATCACGCGCTACAAAGGTTTGCCGCCCGAAACACTGCCGGAATACATGGACATGGCGGCAGACGCTTACTTTGCCGATCTCTAAACGACATGGCTGCGCCCGATCTGATCTGCCCGCAATGTCGCACCGCGATCCATCCCGAAGACCGCCGCTGTCCCGGCTGTGGCAACGATCTCACGTTGACCATGCTCTTGCTGGAAGGGCAAGCCACTGCTTCGAAAGGCGGCAGCAAACTGCCTCACATTGTAGACATCCTCGTCCCTAAATTGGGAGAGGTTTTGCTCGGCAAAAGACTCATCACCGAAGATCAACTTCGCCTTGCCCTGGACTATCAACGTAAGAAGAACGCCCAAGGTCAATCACAAATGCTGGGGCAGACTCTGGTCGAACTCGAAATGATCTCGCGTGAAAATCTCGACACCGTGATCATGGTGCAGGTCCTGGAACTGCAAGCGGCACTGCAATCGGCAAACAGCGAACTCGAAAAGCGCGTTTTGGAACGCACTGCCGAACTTGAGAGAGCCTTGAGCAAATTGGACGGAGTGAATCAGCTCAAAACAAATTTCGTCGCCAACGTCTCGCACGAATTACGCACGCCGCTCTCGCAGATCAAAGGCTACGTCAGCCTGCTCGCCGACCACATGCTGGGACCGTTGAACACCGAACAAATGGATGCGATGCAATCCTCGCTGCAAGCGACAAATCGTTTAGAGCGGCTCATCGAAGACCTGATCCGTCTCTCCAGCGCCGCGCGCGGGCAACTGGTGCTAGACATCTCCTCCTTCTGCCTCACCGACTTGGCGGCGTCTATCGTCGTCCGC
>Ga0233420_10001001_pt1 | contig 11182 bp, 8 predicted proteins | sample Watercolumn_Mata_4_FD_183009 | JGI IMG/M metagenome (GOLD analysis project Ga0233420, IMG submission 183009) | Freshwater microbial communities from Lake Matano, South Sulawesi, Indonesia - Watercolumn_Matano_2014_102_MG | ecosystem: Environmental > Aquatic > Freshwater > Lake | place...
TGCGTGGACCCCCAAAATCTGGTCGTTTAGCGCTGCTAGACTCCCAGATTTTGTGCACCCCCGCGCCTTGCCCACCACGCCTAGGGACGCCCTCGCTACGGCCGGGGTTTATTCACAAGCTCTGAGGCCAACCCGGGCCGCACCTTCGGCTAGAACCGATCGATGATCCGCTCGACCGCGTCCAACACACGCGAGGCGGAACCCACCAGTTGGGGATCCGCCTCATGGGCCACGCTCAAATCCTTGCCGGGATATGGCAGCGCATGAAGGAAGTGCCTCATGCAGTTGACGCGCGCCCGCTTCTTGTCGTCGGACTTGATGACCGTCCACGGCGCATCGGCGGTATCGGTGTGGAAGAACATCGCCTTCTTGGCTTCCGTGTAGTCGTCCCAACGATCCAGCGACTTGATGTCGATCGGGCTGAGCTTCCAGTACTTGAGCGGGTCGTCACGGCGCGCCACGAAGCGCCGTAGCTGCTCTTCCCGACTGACGGAAAACCAGTACTTGAACAGGAGAATCCCGCTGTTGACCAGCATTCTTTCCAGCAAGGGCGTCTGACGCAGGAACTCCAGGTATTCGAGCGGCTTGCAGAATCCCATTACCCGCTCGACCCCGGCCCGGTTGTACCAGGAACGATCGAAAAAGACGATTTCCCCCGCCGTGGGAAAGTGCTCGACGTAGCGCTGAAAATACCATTGACCACGCTCGACTTCGGTGGGCTTCTCCAAGGCCACTACCCGCGCGCCGCGGGGATTGAGGTGTTCCATGAAGCGCTTGATGGTGCCCCCCTTGCCGGCGGCATCGCGGCCCTCGAATAACACGATCACCCGCTGCCCGGATTCCTTGACCCAGCTTTGCACCTTGAGTAATTCGACCTGTAGTTCCGTCTTGCCGCGCTCATACTCACGGCGCCGCATACGACGGGCGTAGGGATAGCCCTCCGGCAGCGGCGCCTCTTCGCTGTCCTCGGCAAGTCCCTTCGGCGCCTTGGCCACCATGATCGCCGTGGGTTCATGACTCACGGATTCGATTTCGGCCGCCGCCTTGGGGTTGGGATAGATTTCCTCGGCGAACGATTCCTGCTTGGCGGCAACCAATGCGGCTTCCTGCGGAGGCGCGGAAGGCGCGATTTGCTTCTCTGATTTCATGCGATTCATGGGTCTCCGTGCCAGGCAAAGATGAAGGATGATTCTAGCCCTATCGAGTCCCGGTCACCACAGAAAACCCCTGGCCACGCGTCAGCGAATCAAAATATAGCATCGAATCAATACGCTATCGAAATTTTCCGTCAAAAAAAGTCAAGCAAAAGGCTTGAACATGACTGTTAACCTTCTTAGAATATCCGGGCGTGAGGGGAGAGTGGCTACCCACTCTCCCGATCAAAGCAAGTAACCACGGTTACTCAATAAAGCGGTTGGAACCGGCTTGCCGAAACAACCAGATAACAACCAATGAAGTCTGTTGAGGTAATACATATGGAACAAGAAAAGGACAACTTTTGGCTCTACATCGGCGCTCTGATCGTAGCCGTCATTATCGGCGTCTTCCTCTTGAAGAGCCGGGAAATGGAAAGCGTACCCACCGAGGCATACGCGCAGACCCGCGGCGAAATCGAGAAGCAGATCGAGAAAGCCAAAAAGTAACCGCTCTGCGCGCAGCACGCCGCAATACGCGTTAGTTTTATAATAAAAACAATGAGTTGAGACCAGTTATACGGTCATATTGATACCACCGGCCTTGTTCCAGGTACTCCATCAAGGTGATCCTGGAACAAGGTTTTTTCATGCCTTCCCGCCGAGGTGCTCTCGCCTTCAGCCCTTGGCCCTGCCCGATCCGGTTGACTCGGGTACACGCGTCAACAAGGACCGCGTCCATACAGATGCATGTTCTCATGCAACCACGAGCTGTCCTGTTCCTCGACCTGATCCCAGGTGAATCGCCAAGCCCAGTTTCCCAAGGTGGTACCGGGGGTGTTCATTCTGTGCCCCTTGCCCAGACCCAGCACATCCTGCATGGGAAGTATCGCCAGTTTGGCCACGGAAGCAAGGGCGGACTGGACCAATGCCCTTGGCATCCCGCAGGCAGGATTCCCCAGATAACGGTTTACATGTTCCTGTTGACCCGTATCTAAGTCGGAGAACCATGACAAGGTCGTATCGTTATCGTGAGTCCCGGTATAGACGACATTGTTGGGGGTGTGGTTATGGGGAAGGTAAGGATTCCCAGGTCCACCGTCGAAGGCGAATTGCAGGATCAACATCCCGGGAATATCGAAACGTTCCCTTAGGGCCTCGACCTCGGGGGTGATGATTCCGAGATTCTCGGCGATGAGGGGAAGCCCCCCCCCTTCGACGGAGTCAAACAGCGCTTGCAGCAACGCCTCGCCCGGCGCCTTGACCCAGCGGCCCTCCATCGCGGTGTCCGAGTGAGCGGGTATCTCCCAGTAAGCTTCAAGCCCCCGGAAGTGGTCAATCCGAATCCAGTCATATAGCGTCAGCTGCCCCTTGAAGCGCTCTAGCCACCAACTGAACCCGTTGGCCTGCATACGGTCCCATCGGTAATGCGGATTTCCCCAACGTTGTCCCGTCGCCGAGAAATAGTCGGGAGGAACCCCGGCTACCACACGGGAACGACCCTCCCCGATGAGATCGAATTCTTCTCTTCTGGCCCAGACATCGGCGCTATCTCCCGCCACGAAGATCGGAATATCGCCAAATAGCAGGATACCCCGACTATTGGCATACGCTCGCAAGGCCTGCCACTGCTCAAAGAAGACGTACTGCTCGAAATTAGCCTGATTTACCCGTTGCGCCAACCGTTGACGCGCGGCTTTGAGGGCCGCGGGTTGACGATCGCGCAGATCGGCCGGCCAATCCTGCCAGCATTGACCGCCCAGTTCGGCACGAATCGCCATGAACAGGGAAAAGTCAGGGAGCCAATCCTGGTGCCGTTGCAGGAAGGATTGATACGATTCCGAAAACCCCGCACCGGAACGCTCGAAAGCTTCGCGCGCCAGAAACAGGCAATGTTCCCGCGGATCGAATTCGGATGAAACTGATAGGGATGCTACGCGGATATCATCGGGGGTCAACCATCCTCTATCCACCAACCAGCCCAGGTCGATCATCCGCGGATTGCCGGCATGCGCCGAGAGGCACTGATAAGGTGAACCGTCCGGATGCGTGGGATTCACGGGCAAGGTTTGCCAGACCGAGAGTCCACACCCGACCATGAAATCGACAAATCGATAGGCTTCCCGGCCGAGGTCCCCGTTGTTCAGGTTACCCGGCAGGGAGGTGATGTGAAGGAGGATACCGCCCCGACGCCCATCCAGAATACTGTGCGCTGCGGACACGTCGGATTCTCCAAATTTTTCTTCTTCCGGCGCCATGCGATACCGGCCACGATAGCCGGATCGCATGGCGATGGAAACTTTATATCCAGTCAGGGTGTTGTCTGTGACCTGCCCCCGAATGACAGGTTAAGGCATGCCCCATGTAAAAAACTTGACGACACATCGAGTTTAGAGACAAGAAACTCGCGAATGCGTCAGCGTGCGAAATGCAGGCGTTGCCCAAAATCGTCGGGAGTTACCAGAACGACCCCACCCGAGCTGACATGGAACCGCTTGCGATCCTCGTCGAGATTTTCTCCAATCACGGTATTGGGCGGAATGTGACAACCACGGTCGATTACCGCCTTTTTGATTCGGCAGTGCCGCCCAATGTTGACTTCCGGCAGCACCACCGAATCCCTGACGCTGGAGTAGGAGTTGACCCGCACGTTACTGAAAAGCAAGGAATTCCTCACCTCCGAACCCGAGATGATGCAGCCACCCGACACCATCGAATCCACCGCCATGCCGCGGCGGTCATCGTCGTCGAAGATGAATTTTGCCGGCGGCGTCTGGGCCTGGTAAGTCCATATCGGCCATTCGCGATCATATAGATTCAGCTCGGGATCCACGCCGATCAATTCCATATTGGCCGACCAGTAGGAATCCACGGTACCGACGTCACGCCAATACGCTTGTACACCGCTTTGCGCATCCCGGAAGGGATAGGCGAACACGCGGCTGGCGTGGATGACATTGGGTATGATGTCGTGGCCAAAATCGTGGCTGGATGACGGATTGTCGGCATCCTTGATGAGTTGTTCAAACAGGAACGCCGTACTGAAAATGTAGATCCCCATCGATGCCAGCGCATGATCGGGGCGGTTGGGCATGGGCGGCGGATCGGCCGGTTTCTCGACGAAATTGATCACGCGTTTGGCGTCATCCACATGCATGACGCCAAAACCGCGAGCCTCGTCGATAGGCACCTCGATGCAGCCGATGGTGAGGTCCGCCTCCCGCTCGACATGATTGGCCAGCATCAACCCATAGTCCATCTTATAGACATGGTCTCCGGCCAAAATCACGATGTACTCGGGGTCGCGTTGACGCAAGATGTCCAGGTTCTGGTACACCGCATCGGCGGTACCCGCGTACCACGCCTCCTGCATGCGCTGCTGGGCGGGCATGACATCGACGAACTCGCCCAACTCGGCGCGGAGGAATCCCCACCCCTGTTGAATGTGCCGAATCAGGGAGTCCGCCTTGTATTGAGTCAATACGCCGATTTGCCGTATGCCGGAATTGAGACAATTGGAGAGCGGAAAGTCGATGATGCGGAATTTCCCTCCAAACGGCACGGCGGGCTTGGCGCGCCACTCGGTAAGGCTATGCAGTCGGGTGCCTCGCCCGCCAGCCAATACCAGCGCCATGGTCTGCCGGGTCAAACGGCTGACGAATCGTGTCTTGTGCAGGGACTCTGACATTGAAATCACTCCTGGTGGAAACTCTTCACGGACAATGGCGCTACAGATTTGTTACCATTCGTAAACTCTGAATGGGTGAATACCATTGAGCCCATTCTACTACTAGAGGCTCTTCAAAGTGAACTCAAATGACACGCTTCAGGGACATTCCGCGACCCCTTCCATAGGGCTTGACGAGGATGTTCGGCGTCTGCTGGAAGCCCGTCACCATGACCCGTTCAAGGCGCTCGGCCGTCACGCGCTAGACGGCGAGGAAATCTTCCGGGCCTTCCTGCCGTTCGCGGAAACCGCGTGTCTGGAAGCGGGTGGCCCCGAGATGCGGCGTATCCCCGGGACCGACCTCTTCGAATGCCGGCTTCCCCACGGCAATCCCATTCCGCAACACTACTCGATACACTGGGTGGACCAACAAGGCCGGAAAGGCGAATTGGTCGATCCCTATACCTTCGAGGCTCAGATCACCGACTTTGACCTCTATCTCTTTGGCGAGGGCAAACACCGCCACATACATCGCGTTTTTGGCGCGCACACCCATGCGGTAGAGGGCACTCGGGGCGTCCTGTTCTCGACCTGGGCGCCGAATGCCGAACGCGTCAGCGTGGTCGGCAATTTCAATAACTGGGATGGACGCGTACATCCCATGCGGACACGTGGCGGCAGCGGCGTATGGGAGCTATTCATCCCGGGACTGAAACCCGGCTTGCTGTACAAGTTCGAGATTCGCAACCGTCAGCAAGGGTCGATTTTGTTCAAGACGGATCCCTACGGCCAGCGATTCGAACTACGCCCCGGCACCGCTTCCATCATCGTCGGTCCCGATGACTTTCCCTGGAACGACGAGGCATGGCTGAAGAACCGGGGAAACCGCGATTGGCCGCGCGAGCCCATGTGCGTTTACGAGGTACATCTGGGTTCCTGGCGGCGCGATGCCGAAAGAGGATTCCTGGACTATCGGACCTTGGCCAAGGCTTTGGTGGAGTACATCAAACCGCTTGGTTTCACCCATCTCGAACTGTTGCCCATCACGGAACATCCCTACGACGGCTCGTGGGGATACCAGACCACCGGCTACTTCGCGCCAACCAGCCGTTATGGTTCGCCGGACGACTTTCGGTGGTTTGTCGATTACTGCCATCGGCAAGGCATCGGCGTCATTCTGGACTGGGTTCCCGCCCACTTCCCAAAAGATGCGCATGGTCTCGCCTGGTTCGATGGCACGCCCCTTTACGAGCACGAGGATCCGCGTCTGGGCGAACATCGAGACTGGGGTACGCTGATTTACAATTACGGCCGCAACGAGGTGCGAAACTTCCTGATTGGCAGCGCCCTGTTTTGGCTGGAAGAGTTCCATCTCGATGGACTGCGGGTGGATGCCGTGGCCTCCATGCTCTACCTCGACTATTCGCGGGAACCCGGCGACTGGATACCGAACAAGTACGGCGGCAACGAAAATCTGGAGGCCATAGCGTTCCTGCGCGAACTGAATACAATCGCTCATCAGCAATGTCCCGGCACCTTGATCATGGCCGAGGAATCCACCGCCTGGCCGCAAGTCACTCGACCGACCTGGACTGGCGGACTAGGCTTCTCGCTGAAATGGAACATGGGGTGGATGCATGACATCCTTCAATATTTCGGGAAGGATCCCATTCACCGTCATTATCATCATGATCAATTGACCTTCGGTCTGCTTTACGCCTTCACGGAAAACTTCGTGCTGCCTTTCTCCCATGACGAAGTGGTCCATGGCAAGGGATCGCTGCTGGCGCGCATGCCTGGGGATGAATGGCAGCGATTCGCCAATCTGAGGCTGCTCTATACTTTCATGCTGACCTATCCCGGCAAGAAACTCCTCTTCATGGGGTGCGAATTCGCGCAGGGTGCCGAGTGGAACGCGACTGGGGAACTCGACTGGTACCTACTGGATTACCCCTTGCATCAAGGCGTGTCCCTGGCGCTGGGCGATCTCAATCGGCTTTACGTCAACACCCCGTCGCTGCATCGGCGCGATTTCGAGCATGAAGGGTTCGAGTGGATCGATTGCCACGATGCGCCCCAATCCGTGCTGAGCTATGTGCGCAAGTCGGAAGATGATTTTGTCGTCATCGTCCTCAACTTTACGCCGGTGCCGCGGAATGATTACCGCATCGGCGTACCCGTATCCGGAACCTACCGGGAATTGTTCAATTCCGACTCGACCTATTACGGCGGCAGCAACATGGGCAATCCGCCCCGCACCACCGATGACAAGGGCTGGATGGGTCGCCCTTACTCGGTCAGCCTGACCCTGCCGCCTCTGGCCGGCATCCTGTTGGTATTGCAGAAAGAAGAAGATCCGGAAATCGAGACCCGTCCGCCATCCGAACAGCCATGAACAAAATTCTTTTCGTCACCAGCGAGGCTTACCCACTGGTAAAAACCGGTGGACTGGCCGATGTATCGGGCGGCCTACCCATTGCTCTCAACGCGTTGGGTCATGATGTCCGGATTCTGATCCCCGGCTACGCCGACACCATGGCGGGCATACTGAAACCCATGCCACTCCCGGGCGGCCATATGAGCCCCGCCCTGCAACATGGATTTCTGCCGGATTCCCAGGTACAGGTCTACGGTCTGATTCACGAATCGTACTTTGGTCGGGCCGGCAATCCCTACCTCGGCTCCGACGGCCAGCCGTGGCCGGACAATGCCGAACGGTTTTCGCTGCTGTGCCATGTCGCGGTGGAAATCGCGACGAATCGTCTGGGGCTGGACTGGAAACCCGACATCGTGCATTGCAATGACTGGCAAACAGGACTGATCCCCGCCTTGCTGAGCGACGAACCGCGTCGCCCGGCCACGGTTTTCACCATACACAACCTGGCCTACCAGGGCATTTTTCCCCATGAGACTTTCGTCAGGTTGAGGCTGCCGGCTCGTCTCTGGTCCCATCAGGCGCTGGAGTTCTATGGGCAACTCAGCTTCATCAAAGGCGGCCTGGTCTTTTCCGACCGTATCACGACGGTGAGCCCCACGTACGCCAAGGAAATCCAGGGCAAGGAATTCGGGTGTGGCCTGGAGGGCATCCTGACCCATCGCAAGCATCGCTTGAGCGGCATCCTCAATGGCATCGATACGGATGTTTGGAATCCGGCCCGTGACCCCTATCTGCCTGTCCACTTTGACCGCCAGTCGCTGCCGCAACGGCGACTACTCAAGGCCGAGCTGCAACGGCGGTTCGGTTTGCCAGCCGCTCCGGAGCTTCCGCTTTTGGCCTGGGTCGGGCGACTGGTCGAGCAGAAAGGCACGGACCTGCTACTCGACATCATGCCCAGACTCATGGCCCTGCCTCTGCAAATCGCCATGATCGGCAGTGGCGACATTCGCTACGAGCAGGCCTTGCAGCACTGGAGTCAATCGTTCCCGGACCGGTTCGCCATCCGCCTCGGTTATGACGAGGCATCGGCCCGGCTCATCGAGGCCGGAACGGACATTTTCCTGATGCCTTCGCGTTTCGAGCCCTGCGGCCTCAATCAAATGTACAGTCAGCGTTATGGCGCGATTCCTCTGGTGCGCAGGGTCGGCGGTCTTGCCGATACCGTCCTGGACGCCACCCCCGAGACGCTGGCGGCGGAAACGGCGACCGGCATCGTCTTCGACGAGGCCACGCCGGACGCACTCCATGGCGCGGTGGAACGGGCGCTGGGACTCTATCAGGATGCGGCCAACTGGCGAAGGATGCAGATCGCCGGCATGAGCCAGGACTTTTCCTGGGAGACGAGCGCCCGCCAATATCTCGCGCTGTACGACCAGGCAGAGGCGGATCGGAAGCTTCAGAACTGAGAGCTTGTGACTACCCCCCGGCCTACTGCGGACACCTCTGGACGCGGTGGGCGGCGTTGCGGGGACCCCCGCGCCTTGCCCACCACGCCCGGGGACGCCCTCGCTACGGCCGGGGGGTTATTCACAAGCTCTGAGGTTCAAGTCCGGCGTTGGGGATGCCGGCCGCCATTCCCATGAGGAGATGCCTAATCCCTATCGGCCGGCAAATTTCGCCCACTTCAAGCGTGCCGGGAACTGTCGGCCCGCAAACGGTTCCCGCTGGTCCTACGTTCGCGAGACCGGGAACATCTGTCGCCCGTCATTTCGACTAGCCATTGCGACGCCGGGTAATGACAATCCGGGGTCGGCAAGCATCTGCCCCGCTCCGGTCAAGCCTTTCGACAATACCTCCCCACAGCACCGGAATGCCGCGTTCGGCACTGGCATGACCGTCCCCTATTTCCAAGCGTTTTACTCTAAAATCCCTCTCTCAACCGACTGTAGAGACGCCCTTCATGTTAGCTCCCGCACTCGCCCTGGAAGATTACGCCCTGTTGGATGATGCCGAATGCGAAATCCGAATCCTGGCCGCCAAACGGAAGCTGGGTGACCTTTGCGTGATTCTTGGCCATCACTACCAGAGGGATGAGGTATTCCGCCATGCCGATCTGACCGGCGACTCCCTCAAGCTCTCGCGGGAAGCCGCCAAGTCCGGCGCTCGATACATCGTGTTCTGCGGGGTTCATTTCATGGCGGAGGTGGCCGACATACTGTCGCGACCCGATCAGATCGCCATCCTCCCTGACCTGGCGGCTGGCTGTTCGATGGCCGACATGGCCAGCCTGCCCGCCGTGGAGCGTGGCTGGCGTGAGCTTGCTCAGCTCATCGATCCGGACACCACCGTCACGCCGGTGACCTACATCAACTCCGCCGCCGATCTGAAGGCATTCTGCGGACGTCATGGCGGCATCGTCTGCACCTCCAGCAACGCCCGAAAAATTCTGGAGTGGAGCTTTGCCCGAAGGGAAAAAATTCTATTTTTTCCGGATCAGCATCTGGGCCGCAACACGGGCTATCGGATGGGCATTCCGCTTGAAGAAATGGTCACCTGGGATTTCACTCAACCCATGGGTGGGCTGACCGAGGAGCAAATCCGCAAGGCCAGAATCATCCTGTGGAAGGGATTTTGTTCCGTCCATCAGGTGTTCCGTCCCGAACAGATCGACCGGTTTCTGGAAAAACACCCCGATACGCGCGTCATCGCCCATCCGGAGTGCTCCTTCGAGGTCTGCCGGAAAGCGCCCTACATCGGCTCCACCGAAGCCATACTGAAAACCATCCGCGCGGCGGAAGCCGGCACGCGCTGGCTGGTGGGCACCGAGTTGAACATGGTCAATCGTCTCGCCAACGAAATGAAACCGCGAGGCGTGGAGGTACACTTCATGTCGCCCACCATCTGCATGTGCTCGACCATGTTTCGCACCGATCCCCAGCATCTCGCCTGGGTCTTGGAGAATCTGGTCGAGGGTCATGTCATCAACCGGATTCAGGTACCGGAGGAAGATGCCCAGCCCGCCAGGCTGGCGCTGGACCGCATGCTGGCGGTGGCCTGAACGGGTCCATGACCGCAACCCCGTCCGATTGCAGACCTTGCGGATCCACTTGATCGCGGTAGGCCATCGCATGCCCCACTGGGTCACCGAAGGCTATCAGGACTACGCCAAGCGCCTGCCGCCGGAATGCAGGCTGCTGCTCAGGGAGATTGCTCCCGGCAAACGGGCGAAGAACGCCGACCTTGCCCGAATTCGGTGGGAAGAGGGGGAGCGGATTCTGGCGGCGCTATCCCCCGATGAACATGTTATTGCCCTGGAAGTCGGCGGCAAGGCCTGGAGCACGGAGTCTCTCGCCGAAAACATCGGCCGCTGGATGCGCGATGGTCGGCGTATCGCCCTTTTGGCCGGCGGTCCTGAAGGGCTCTCGGACGCCTGCCGGGAGCGGGCGCACGAGCAATGGAGCCTGTCGCCTCTCACGCTACCGCATCCCATCGTCCGGATTATCGTGGCGGAACAGATTTACCGCGCCTGGAGTTGGCTGAACCACCATCCTTATCACCGGTGAAAACGCCAACCCCCGGCCCATCTCCGGACACCGGCGGCAAAAAATTGCGTAAATGATCCTAGATTCCTCTGTTGGACGCGGCCGAGTGTGCGGCCAAAAAGCCGGCCGGCAAGGCGCGACGACGCAGCAGGGCCATCCCCTGGAAGGAGGAGCAACGCGGCCAGGCGGCTTTTTGGCCGTGCCATCGGGTGCGTAGCGCTCTCACCCAAAAGGCGAGAGTCCGTAATACGGCAAATACCAATCGCCGCTTAGTCTTCATGCCATTTGAGAAGCGGTCAACAGAGGAATCTAGGATGATGTCAAGCGCCTCTCGAATCATGTATTCCTTCCCGCTCATCCTGGCCTCGGCGTCGCCGCGACGGCGCGAGCTGCTGAACCAACTGGGCATCCACCATGAACCACTGCCCACAGCCATTCCGGAATCGCCCTTCTCGGGTGAAGC
>Ga0233420_10001004_pt1 | contig 11179 bp, 10 predicted proteins | sample Watercolumn_Mata_4_FD_183009 | JGI IMG/M metagenome (GOLD analysis project Ga0233420, IMG submission 183009) | Freshwater microbial communities from Lake Matano, South Sulawesi, Indonesia - Watercolumn_Matano_2014_102_MG | ecosystem: Environmental > Aquatic > Freshwater > Lake | place...
ATATACTCATTATTTAGAATCTGCTGCTTGAATTTTCCTATTTTTCCCCTAACATAATCTTGCGGCGTTTCTGATGGTTTATATAAGCCAGCGCATCTTTTAGCCATATATGAAAAGAGGTTTAACTTGCTTTTATTCCCAAAAAATTGAGTATGAAATAATGATTTATGCAAAAGTTTTTTTCTCTGTTCTTGAAAAATCTTCATTATAATCCTTTGATTTTGTAACTTGAAAGGAATTGCTAAAAAGTGATAATGCATAAAATACTTGTTATCCTGTTCTTTTGCAAAATCTAAAAATTTAAATGCCTGTATTTTTGGAATTCCAAACTTTTTTAATTGCTTATTTATTCTGTTGAAATATAGCGCAATAATCTTATCAAACTCTTTACGCTTTTCTTTAAAATAAATGATGTCTATGGGTTCAAATCCTATAACAAAATGCCATAGTTTTCTTAAATTTTTAAGGCGGTTTATTTTTCTTAAAGAGTTAAATATTCTTGCGTATCTTGTAATTTGACAATGTAAATTATTACAATATCGTAAGCCACAAGTTTGCTTAATAAGTAATTTGTCTATTAAAATATTTTCTTGATGTTCCTGTTCGCATTGCTTGCAATGAATTTCTACCTTGATGATTCTGCCGCAAGTTGAGAGATGCTTTAATGCGGTTTCATATCTGTAAGTTTTTTTTCTGTGAGAATCAGAATTAAGTTTAGCAAAATCTCTATCAGTTGTGTATATTACTTGCAACACCATTAAAAAGAAATAAGATAAATGTATATAAATGTTTGTTATTACTTGGGGGGAGTTTGCCTGACAGAGTAGGTGTTGCACCAGAAACCATCAGCCCCCCCCATATCAATAAAAGAGGTATTGATTATTTAAGTTTTATGGTAATTAACCTTTTTAAACTTTCTATTGCTGATGTGTTCTTTTCGAGGATTTTTTCAAAGCGTAACATAAAATAAGTTGCTACAGATATCGGGAATCCTACATTTGAAATAATTTCTATGAAGTCCATTATTTTTTAAATACCTTTTTTTCTAATTCTTCAACCCTTTCAGCGAGGGTTTTTTCTTTGGGATATTCTGTAAATTTATGCTCATATACAATATCAGCAGGATGTTTTGTTTCATCATCTTCTAAATGAATTATTACTTTGTCTCTTATGTTAGTGCATCCTATAACCTTAAAATTAGCATTAAGAAGTTCTTTTTTCAATTCATTCAGATTTGCTTTTTTAAGAAATTCAAAATTTTTCATTTTATGGCTTAATTTCAATAACATTTAAACTTGCTGTAAAATTTTCAGTGCTGCTGCCGTTAAGATATTCTATATTAGCATCCATGCTTTTGAATTGAATTTTAACGGTTTCGGAACCGCCCACAGCTGTCCCTAATGCAATAATCGAAGCGGTAGGATAGCCTGCAGCTGGGCGGATTTTACCTTCTCCAAGAACAGTTGAACCTTGAAGCATTCTGTAAAACATTCCATCTCCGCCTAAATATGCACCTGATGAAAAAAGGCATAATAGTTTATTACTTGCGGTTGTAGTCAGCGTTATGGAAAATGCACTATCTACATAACTGCCTGAATTAGTTGAAGTTGCGGTAGTTTCTCTGTCTGTCGCTATTTGCACGATTTGATTACCTATATTCGTAAGTTGAGAACCATCAATGGCGGGAAGTTTAGCGCTTGCATCAAGTTTAACTAATTTATTTGCTGAAGTTCCTGTAACATCAGAATTAAGTTTAACTAAAGTAACGGCAGTATCATTTATTTTGGAAGTTGTAACCGCATTGTCCTGTATTCTCGCAGAACTTACACTTATATTTTGGGTGCCTATTGCCATTTTTTAATTATGTTATTAATTCCTGTTGTTCTCTGATTCCTAATTCTTTTTGAATTGTTACAAAAATTTTATTAGCCGTAACAACAGATGCCGCAGAAAGATTTTTTACAACTAAATCTCTGTATCTTGTTCCATTCATGCTTTTATTCTGCCCCTGTATCACTCTTAGGCATCTTGCAGAGTTTCCATCAAGATAAACATCAATATTAACGGCATCATCGTTAACAATATCAAGGGTATTAAAGAATATACACAAGTCAATATCAAAATCAGAAATAGGAACTCTATAAGTCCCGCTTATTGCTATTTCAGGAATAGAATAGCCTTTGAGAAATCCTATACCTCGCAAAATTTCAGTTTTGCTTAATCCCATTTTTTAGTGATTATGGTATTCACAGAAATTTAAATTTACACTGTGTCGTCACCAATATAAGCGTGATATTTCCTGCCGCCTCCAAGAGTGATTAACTTTCCCTGCGGCGCATCATAATAGCATACTCTTGCTGGGACATCTGCCGTGCAAGTGATATCTACAGTTCCAGCTGGTGTGAATCCTGTCATACCTGATAAGGTTAAATCTTTTGATGATTCAACAGCGAGAGTTTTTTCATTAACAATGTTAATAGGCAATGTTAATGCTGATTCCTCGCTTTCTATAATATCTGTTGCATCAGAAATAAAATAAACAATAATTCTTTTGCCCTTAAATGGTGTTCCATTCATTAAGGGTAATGCCTGATTATTTGCGCCTGCTGGTGTTTTTGTTGCTTGTGAAACGAGCGCGGTTCCAAATCTAAAAACCTCTTTTGGAATGCTCTCTGCTGTATCAGAAAGATGTATTACGATATTGCCTGATTCCTCTACGCTTGCCATTTTAACTTAAAACATAATCATCTGTAGTATTTAAAGTTTGTGCTGATGTGGTTGATGTTGCAGTTAGATTTAATCCTGCGCCTTCTACCGCTAAACCTGCGTTTGCTATTGATGTAACCAAGGGCTGTTTAAAAAATTTTTTAGCAAGAATCAATAATGCCCCTCTTGCTATATTGTCTGCAACTTGCAGATTAAGATTATTTTTTGTAAAATTTTTTACAAGATTATCAACAGGATTCATAACAAAATTTTTATAGCCGTAACCATAAATTGCAGGAGAAATACCAAGCCCAAAATCAAGATTAAAGCCCCTTGATTTTCTTGAATGCCGTCTTTTTGCCATTCCAAAAGAACGCCTATGAACTTTATAAACTTTTCGTTTGTGTTTCAAGTGTGGATTTATGCTTCTCATAAAAGCGGCGCTTTGCCCTCTGTGTTTCTTTTTGCGTTTTGGCATCTTTATTTTTTGCTTGCCGCAATAATCAGTGCAAGCCCTAATATAAGCAATGAAGGGTTACTTAAAAAGTTTGCGGTTCCTGTTCCTGTTGATGTTGAAGGCAATTCTCCAAGCAAACCTTTAATCTCATCTGCGGTTAATCCCGCATCTAAACCTCTTTTGATAATGTCCTGTTCTGCTTCTATTTTTTGTGCAACTAAATTATTATCGCTGATGCGCCTTATCTGTATGCTTACAACAATAACGGCAATAGTAATTAAGGCGGCAATAATTAGAGGTATTAAGGCGGCAAGAGTTATAGAACCTGTCTCTTTTATGCGTATTCGTAGAATGTTTGTGTCAGTTATATTAATAGAAATTAAAGAATATCCTGCCGTTTCAAAAACAGGATTTAAAACACTCCACGCAACATTTACAAGATTAGGTATTAGAGAACAAGGTTTTAAAGTTTGAATATAAATAATAAATTCATTCTCGTTAATTGGCTGAATTGTTGCCTGTGGTTGAGTTGGTTCTATATAATCAGTTGGAATGTCCATCGGCAAAGATGGAACAGCGCCGTAACCTACCGCTAACTCCAGAGTTGAACCACTCTCTATATTAAAATTGCTTTGATATGGGAATTTACCGAAATAAGAACTTTGCCCTCTGTTAATCCAGACCTTAACCCATTCTAATTTTGGTAAATCATCAGGCGCATCAGAAAATAATCTATTTAATGCCAAATCATAGGAGATATATCTGTTATCAATTTCAAAACCATAATAGCCCCTGATTTTAATTGTTCCTGTCTGCCCTGAAACGCTAACTTCTGTTAAATGTGCTGTGTTATATTCTGCCGCCGAGAATTGAGGCGCAAGATTAGAAGGGACAAATGTTTCATTATTCTTAAATGTGAATCCTATTCTAAACATAAAAGAGGCAATGCAAAGAAGTTTAAGTATTTTTCTATTGAATCAATAAGGTATAAGCCCTCTCAAAAACAGAATCAGGCACATTATAAGGCGCAAGCATCTTTTTTAATTCAGGTTTTTTTATTGTTCCTTTTTTTATTGCTGATTTGATGCCTTTGGGAATCTGCTGAAGTAATGCTATAATCTGTTCATCTGTTATCTGTTCTGGAATCTGTTGTATTGCAGGCGTATTATTGATTCCCAAGAATCTCATTAAAACGGCTTGTTCTAATTGTTTTTGAGTCATATCCTCTATATTATCTGATTCAGGCATAGAATTTATAAACCTTTGAACTCTTTTATCTATAAGAGAATCTAATTTCTCAAATAATTCAAGATTATCTTTGATGTCTGTTTGCTGAATTGCCTGTGTTTGCCCTAATGGTTGCCCCTGTATAAATTCCCTTAATGCCTTAATCTCTGCCAAATCCATAAATAATTTTTTGATGTTCGTTAGAGTTGAAATTGGTTGTATTTGTGAGATAAGAGGTTCTGCTATCTCTTGAACTCTATTAACTCTTTCTAATGAGTTAATTGTCCTCTTTTGAATTGCTTTTTCTCTGTCTTCGTCAGAGAAAGTATAACCCTTTTTGCGTTGTTTGTCAGGCATAATAAAATTAGCTGCTTTGTTTATTTAAACTTTTGCTTTCGAGATAATTCTCAAAAGCAATTTGTTTCTGTTCGAATCTATATTCTGCTGTCCCTTTGTAGTAACAATAAGGACATAACTTTTTTTCAGGATCTCTAATAAACCCTTTAAATGTCTCTAAAAATATTGTATGTAATCTTATGTCTTTTTCTGAAAACTCAATTCCGCAGGATTCACAAATATAAGAATCAAGATGTTCTGATGTAATTTTTAGAGGTTCTTGTGCCATTTCAGGCGGCGGTGGTTGAATGAAGCGCATTTTTATCTGATTCCTCTGTAGAACGCCGTGCAAGGCACATCTAAAGCCCTCTGGCATCATATCGTTACACACGAGTATAGAACCATACGGCAAACCGCCTATCGTTGAATAAAGCCGTCTTTTATAAAACAAATTATAAAAATCGTCAAACAGCATAAAATCAGAAAGCCGCATATACTCATTATTTAGAATCTGCTGCTTGAATTTTCCTATTTTTCCCCTAACATAATCTTGCGGCGTTTCTATTGGTCTGTATAAGCCCGTGCATCTTTTAGCCATATATGAAAAGAGATTTAATTTGCTTTTATTTCCAAAAAATTGAGTATGGAATGGAATTTTATTTAATAATTTTTTTCGTTCATCCTGAAAAATCTGCATAATATCTCTTTGAGATTCTGATTTGAAAGGAATCGCTAAAAAGTGGTAGTGCATAAAATATTTGTTATTTTGTTCTTTAGCAAAATCTAAAAATTTGAATGCTTGTATTTTCGTAATTCCCAATTTTTTTAATTGTTCATTTATTCTATTGAAATATAGCGCAATAATCTTATCAAATTCTTTGCGCTTTTCTTTAAAATAAATAATATCTATGGGTTCGAATCCTATAACAAAATGCCAGAGTTTCCTTAGATTTTTTAGGCGATTTATTTTTTTTAAAGATTCGAAGATTCTTGCGTATCTCGTAAGTTGGCAATGCAGATGATTACAATATCTTATACCGCAAGTTTGCTTAATGAAAATTTTATCGATAATGACATCTTTTTTTTGTTCTTGTTCGCATTGCTTACAATGAATTTCTACCTTAATTATTCTGCCGCAAGTTGAGAGATGCTTTAATGTGCTTTTATATCTATAAGTTTTTTTTCTATTAGAATTAAGTTTAGCAAAATTTCTGTCAGTGCTGTAAGTTAAAAAACGCTTTAATGTGCTTTTATATCTATAAGTTTTTTTTCTATTAGAATTAAGTTTAGCAAAATTTCTGTCAGTTGCATATTGTATTTGCAATGCCATAAAAAAGTATAGAATCCTGCTATTTAAACATTTGTTATTACTTGGGGGGAGTTTGCCTGACAGAATAGCATTGCAGAAACCCCATCAGCTCCCCCATATCCAAAAAAGAGGTATTGGATTATTTAAACTTTTTGTTGATGAGTATTTTTAAACTCTCTATTGCTGATGTATTCTTTTCGAGGATTTTTTCAAAGCGTAACATAAAATAAGTCGCTACCGCTATGGGAAATCCTACATTCGATATAATCTCTATAAAGTCCATTATTTTTTAAATACCTTTTTTTCTAATTCTTCAACCCTTTCAGCGAGGGTTTTTTCTTTGGGATATTCTGTAAATTTATGCTCATATACAATATCAGCAGGATGTTTTGTTTCATCATCTTCTAAATGAATTATTACTTTGTCTCTTATGTTAGTGCATCCTATAACCTTAAAATTAGCATTAAGAAGTTCTTTTTTCAATTCATTCAGATTTGCTTTTTTAAGAAATTCAAAATTTTTCATTTTATGGCTTAATTTCAATAACATTTAAACTTGCTGTAAAATTTTCAGTGCTGCTGCCGTTAAGATATTCTATATTAGCATCCATGCTTTTGAATTGAATTTTAACGGTTTCGGAACCGCCCACAGCTGTCCCTAATGCAATAATCGAAGCGGTAGGATAGCCTGCAGCTGGGCGGATTTTACCTTCTCCAAGAACAGTTGAACCTTGAAGCATTCTGTAAAACATTCCATCTCCGCCTAAATATGCACCTGATGAAAAAAGGCATAATAGTTTATTACTTGCGGTTGTAGTCAGCGTTATGGAAAATGCACTATCTACATAACTGCCTGAATTAGTTGAAGTTGCGGTAGTTTCTCTGTCTGTCGCTATTTGCACGATTTGATTACCTATATTCGTAAGTTGAGAACCATCAATGGCGGGAAGTTTAGCGCTTGCATCAAGTTTAACTAATTTATTTGCTGAAGTTCCTGTAACATCAGAATTAAGTTTAACTAAAGTAACGGCAGTATCATTTATTTTGGAAGTTGTAACCGCATTGTCCTGTATTCTCGCAGAACTTACACTTATATTTTGGGTGCCTATTGCCATTTTTTAATTATGTTATTAATTCCTGTTGTTCTCTGATTCCTAATTCTTTTTGAATTGTTACAAAAATTTTATTAGCCGTAACAACAGATGCCGCAGAAAGATTTTTTACAACTAAATCTCTGTATCTTGTTCCATTCATGCTTTTATTCTGCCCCTGTATCACTCTTAGGCATCTTGCAGAGTTTCCATCAAGATAAACATCAATATTAACGGCATCATCGTTAACAATATCAAGGGTATTAAAGAATATACACAAGTCAATATCAAAATCAGAAATAGGAACTCTATAAGTCCCGCTTATTGCTATTTCAGGAATAGAATAGCCTTTGAGAAATCCTATACCTCGCAAAATTTCAGTTTTGCTTAATCCCATTTTTTAGTGATTATGGTATTCACAGAAATTTAAATTTACACTGTGTCGTCACCAATATAAGCGTGATATTTCCTGCCGCCTCCAAGAGTGATTAACTTTCCCTGCGGCGCATCATAATAGCATACTCTTGCTGGGACATCTGCCGTGCAAGTGATATCTACAGTTCCAGCTGGTGTGAATCCTGTCATACCTGATAAGGTTAAATCTTTTGATGATTCAACAGCGAGAGTTTTTTCATTAACAATGTTAATAGGCAATGTTAATGCTGATTCCTCGCTTTCTATAATATCTGTTGCATCAGAAATAAAATAAACAATAATTCTTTTGCCCTTAAATGGTGTTCCATTCATTAAGGGTAATGCCTGATTATTTGCGCCTGCTGGTGTTTTTGTTGCTTGTGAAACGAGCGCGGTTCCAAATCTAAAAACCTCTTTTGGAATGCTCTCTGCTGTATCAGAAAGATGTATTACGATATTGCCTGATTCCTCTACGCTTGCCATTTTAACTTAAAACATAATCATCTGTAGTATTTAAAGTTTGTGCTGATGTGGTTGATGTTGCAGTTAGATTTAATCCTGCGCCTTCTACCGCTAAACCTGCGTTTGCTATTGATGTAACCAAGGGCTGTTTAAAAAATTTTTTAGCAAGAATCAATAATGCCCCTCTTGCTATATTGTCTGCAACTTGCAGATTAAGATTATTTTTTGTAAAATTTTTTACAAGATTATCAACAGGATTCATAACAAAATTTTTATAGCCGTAACCATAAATTGCAGGAGAAATACCAAGCCCAAAATCAAGATTAAAGCCCCTTGATTTTCTTGAATGCCGTCTTTTTGCCATTCCAAAAGAACGCCTATGAACTTTATAAACTTTTCGTTTGTGTTTCAAGTGTGGATTTATGCTTCTCATAAAAGCGGCGCTTTGCCCTCTGTGTTTCTTTTTGCGTTTTGGCATCTTTATTTTTTGCTTGCCGCAATAATCAGTGCAAGCCCTAATATAAGCAATGAAGGGTTACTTAAAAAGTTTGCGGTTCCTGTTCCTGTTGATGTTGAAGGCAATTCTCCAAGCAAACCTTTAATCTCATCTGCGGTTAATCCCGCATCTAAACCTCTTTTGATAATGTCCTGTTCTGCTTCTATTTTTTGTGCAACTAAATTATTATCGCTGATGCGCCTTATCTGTATGCTTACAACAATAACGGCAATAGTAATTAAGGCGGCAATAATTAGAGGTATTAAGGCGGCAAGAGTTATAGAACCTGTCTCTTTTATGCGTATTCGTAGAATGTTTGTGTCAGTTATATTAATAGAAATTAAAGAATATCCTGCCGTTTCAAAAACAGGATTTAAAACACTCCACGCAACATTTACAAGATTAGGTATTAGAGAACAAGGTTTTAAAGTTTGAATATAAATAATAAATTCATTCTCGTTAATTGGCTGAATTGTTGCCTGTGGTTGAGTTGGTTCTATATAATCAGTTGGAATGTCCATCGGCAAAGATGGAACAGCGCCGTAACCTACCGCTAACTCCAGAGTTGAACCACTCTCTATATTAAAATTGCTTTGATATGGGAATTTACCGAAATAAGAACTTTGCCCTCTGTTAATCCAGACCTTAACCCATTCTAATTTTGGTAAATCATCAGGCGCATCAGAAAATAATCTATTTAATGCCAAATCATAGGAGATATATCTGTTATCAATTTCAAAACCATAATAGCCCCTGATTTTAATTGTTCCTGTCTGCCCTGAAACGCTAACTTCTGTTAAATGTGCTGTGTTATATTCTGCCGCCGAGAATTGAGGCGCAAGATTAGAAGGGACAAATGTTTCATTATTCTTAAATGTGAATCCTATTCTAAACATAAAAGAGGCAATGCAAAGAAGTTTAAGTATTTTTCTATTGAATCAATAAGGTATAAGCCCTCTCAAAAACAGAATCAGGCACATTATAAGGCGCAAGCATCTTTTTTAATTCAGGTTTTTTTATTGTTCCTTTTTTTATTGCTGATTTGATGCCTTTGGGAATCTGCTGAAGTAATGCTATAATCTGTTCATCTGTTATCTGTTCTGGAATCTGTTGTATTGCAGGCGTATTATTGATTCCCAAGAATCTCATTAAAACGGCTTGTTCTAATTGTTTTTGAGTCATATCCTCTATATTATCTGATTCAGGCATAGAATTTATAAACCTTTGAACTCTTTTATCTATAAGAGAATCTAATTTCTCAAATAATTCAAGATTATCTTTGATGTCTGTTTGCTGAATTGCCTGTGTTTGCCCTAATGGTTGCCCCTGTATAAATTCCCTTAATGCCTTAATCTCTGCCAAATCCATAAATAATTTTTTGATGTTCGTTAGAGTTGAAATTGGTTGTATTTGTGAGATAAGAGGTTCTGCTATCTCTTGAACTCTATTAACTCTTTCTAATGAGTTAATTGTCCTCTTTTGAATTGCTTTTTCTCTGTCTTCGTCAGAGAAAGTATAACCCTTTTTGCGTTGTTTGTCAGGCATAATAAAATTAGCTGCTTTGTTTATTTAAACTTTTGCTTTCGAGATAATTCTCAAAAGCAATTTGTTTCTGTTCGAATCTATATTCTGCTGTCCCTTTGTAGTAACAATAAGGACATAACTTTTTTTCAGGATCTCTAATAAACCCTTTAAATGTCTCTAAAAATATTGTATGTAATCTTATGTCTTTTTCTGAAAACTCAATTCCGCAGGATTCACAAATATAAGAATCAAGATGTTCTGATGTAATTTTTAGAGGTTCTTGTGCCATTTCAGGCGGCGGTGGTTGAATGAAGCGCATTTTTATCTGATTCCTCTGTAGAACGCCGTGCAAGGCACATCTAAAGCCCTCTGGCATCATATCGTTACACACGAGTATAGAACCATACGGCAAACCGCCTATCGTTGAATAAAGCCGTCTTTTATAAAACAAATTATAAAAATCGTCAAACAGCATAAAATCAGAAAGCCGCATATACTCATTATTTAGAATCTGCTGCTTGAATTTTCCTATTTTTCCCCTAACATAATCTTGCGGCGTTTCTATTGGTCTGTATAAGCCCGTGCATCTTTTAGCCATATATGAAAAGAGATTTAATTTGCTTTTATTTCCAAAAAATTGAGTATGGAATGGAATTTTATTTAATAATTTTTTTCGTTCATCCTGAAAAATCTGCATAATATCTCTTTGAGATTCTGATTTGAAAGGAATCGCTAAAAAGTGGTAGTGCATAAAATATTTGTTATTTTGTTCTTTAGCAAAATCTAAAAATTTGAATGCTTGTATTTTCGTAATTCCCAATTTTTTTAATTGTTCATTTATTCTATTGAAATATAGCGCAATAATCTTATCAAATTCTTTGCGCTTTTCTTTAAAATAAATAATATCTATGGGTTCGAATCCTATAACAAAATGCCAGAGTTTCCTTAGATTTTTTAGGCGATTTATTTTTTTTAAAGATTCGAAGATTCTTGCGTATCTCGTAAGTTGGCAATGCAGATGATTACAATATCTTATACCGCAAGTTTGCTTAATGAAAATTTTATCGATAATGACATCTTTTTTTTGTTCTTGTTCGCATTGCTTACAATGAATTTCTACCTTAATTATTCTGCCGCAAGTTGAGAGATGCTTTAATG
>Ga0233420_10001005_pt1 | contig 11176 bp, 7 predicted proteins | sample Watercolumn_Mata_4_FD_183009 | JGI IMG/M metagenome (GOLD analysis project Ga0233420, IMG submission 183009) | Freshwater microbial communities from Lake Matano, South Sulawesi, Indonesia - Watercolumn_Matano_2014_102_MG | ecosystem: Environmental > Aquatic > Freshwater > Lake | place...
GTGCTCGAAACCCTGCTGCACAAGATCGCCGAGTACAAAGAAAAGACCGAATCCATAAAGGGCAAGATCAAGAAGGCATTGACCTACCCGACGGCCGTCATCGTGGTGGCCGTGGTGGTCAGCGCCATTTTGCTGATTTTCGTCGTCCCCCAGTTCGAGGAACTGTTCAAGGGCTTTGGTGCCGATCTCCCCACCTTCACGCGCATGGTGGTCAATCTGTCTCGATTCGTGCAGGAATGGTGGCACGCGGTCCTGGGCCTTGTCATTATGCTGGTCTACGGGTTCATTCAACTCAAGAAGCGTTCGGTGACCTTCAACCATGTCTTGGACCGTATTTCACTCCGTGTACCGGTGGTGGGTGTGATCATCACCAAGGCGGCGATCGCTCGCTTCGCCCGTACGCTGGCCACCATGTCGGCGGCCGGCGTGCCCTTGGTCGAGGCCCTGCAGTCCGTGTCCGGCGCCACCGGCAATTCCGTCTATGCCACGGCTGTCCTTAGGATCCGGGAGGATGTCGCCTCTGGTTCGCAATTACAGCAATCGATGCGGCTGACGAGTCTGTTTCCCAACATGGTGGTGCAAATGATCGCGATCGGCGAAGAGGCGGGTTCGCTCGACAGCATGCTGGCCAAAGTCGCCGACTTCTACGAAGAGGAGGTCGACAACGCCGTGGATTCCCTGAGCAGCCTGATCGAACCCATGATCATGGTCATACTGGGCGTTGTGGTCGGTGGACTCGTGGTCGCCATGTATCTGCCGATTTTCAAGCTGGGTTCGGTGGTCTAGGCTACGCAGTGATCGACCTTTTTATGCTTCACCCGATAATCTTGCCGGTCGTTGGGGGCTTGCTCGGCTTGGTGATCGGCAGCTTCTTGAATGTGGTGGTTCACCGCCTGCCCATCATGTTGGAAAGCCAATGGCGGCGTGAGTGTCGCCAGTTTCTGGAAATCGCGGAAAATGAGTCCGACGCGATCATCAAGCCGTTCAATCTGGCTGTTCCCGGTTCGCATTGCCCGGAATGCCGCAAGCCACTGTCAATCCTGGAAAACATTCCCTTGCTGAGCTACGTCGCCCTGGGCGGGCGATGCTCGGGTTGCCGGGCGCGAATTTCCCTGCGTTACCCTGTGATTGAAACCCTATCGGCGGTATTGTCGGTCATGGTGGCCTGGCAATTCGGACCGACCGTTCAGATGCTCGCCGCGCTACTGCTGACCTGGAGTCTGCTTGCTCTGAGCATGATCGATATGGACTGTCAGTTGCTGCCGGATGTGATCACCTTGCCCATGCTGTGGCTGGGATTGATCGCCAGCGTCCTGACTCTGTTTGTCGACAGCGATGCCAGTATTCTTGGAGTAGTTTTCGGTTATTTGAGTCTGTGGCTGGTTTACTGGCTGTTCAAATTGCTGACGGGCAAGGAAGGCATGGGCTATGGCGATTTCAAGCTCTTGGCCATGCTGGGCGCCTGGTTGGGTTGGGCATCGCTACCCATGATCATCTTGTTCTCGTCCGTAGTCGGGGCGGTGAGCGGGCTAGGCATGATTCTGTTCCTGAAACGGGATCATCGCCTGCCCATACCCTTTGGCCCGTATCTCGCCGTGGCGGGCTGGCTGGTACTGATGTGGGGCGATGAGTTGAATGCCTGTTATCTGGCCGCGTCGAGACTGAATTGAACCACACTCATGTACAAGGTGGGGTTAACCGGCGGAATTGCTTGCGGTAAAACCACAATCGCCGGACTGTTCGCCGAACTGGGAATAGCCGTCATCGACGCCGATCAGGTGGCGCGGGCAGTGGTCGAACCGGGTCAACCCGCGCTGCGGGCGATCGTCGAGCGGTTCGGCGAGGCAATGCTGAGCGGTGGAACACTGAACCGTGCCCGCCTTAGGCAGCGTGTCTTCGATCATCCCGACGAGCGACGATGGCTGGAGGCGTTGCTGCATCCCCTGATCTACCGGGAACTCGAACGGCAGGTCAATGAATCGGTTTCGCCATACTGTTTGCTGGTCATTCCCTTGATCCTGGAAACGGGACATCGTGATTTCGTGGATCGGTTGCTGGTCGTGGATTGCCTGCCCGAGACGCAACGTCGACGCCTCCAAGTTCGGGATGGTTTGGATGAAACGGCCATGGATCGTATCCTGTCCGCGCAGTTCAGTCGCGAGCAACGTCTCTCGGCGGCCGACGATGTCATTGTGAACGAAGGTCCTATTCAATCGTTGCGGCGCCTCATCGAACGCCTTCACCGGGACTACCTGGCGCTGGCGGGGCTTCAATCCCACCACTCCGGAAAATAACCCATCGCGTCATGGTTGCCCATGCGTTTACCGAGTGGGGGTTATAATTTCGAGAACCGCATGCCCTTTCACCCTGAATCGGGGATTATTTCTTGAACGATCTGACCGTCTACGAATTTCCGCTCAACGAGCGGGTTCGCCTCTTCATTCGCCTCGAACAACTCTTTCTCAAGCTGGATCACTTCGTGCAGGGTCGTTCGATCTGGGACTACCGCGCCGTGGTTTCCACTCTGATCGATATCGTCGGAGTGTTCGGCAGGAATGATCTAAAATCCGAGGCCTTGCAGGAAATCGACCGGCAATCGAATGTCCTGCACCGGATGGCGAAACACTATGAGGGAGTGGATCAGGGCAGAGTTGGACAAGTCATCGCTCGCTTGGAAGGTCTCGGTAAACAGCTATATGCCGTATCGGGAAAACTGGGCCTCTCCCTGATGGAAAATGAATTGTTCAAGGGGATATCCCAACGCAGCAACATGCCGGGAGTGTGTTGCTCCTTCGACTTGCCGGCTTATCATCATTGGCTGGAAGGCGACGAGCAGTCCAGGCGCGACGATTTGCAGGTCTGGATCGAGCCCTTTCTTCAAGTCCGCTCCGCGATCGATATTCTGCTCAACTTTATCCGCACCAGCGCGTCTCCCACCCGGGAGCTGGCGCCCTCGGGTTTTTTCCAAAAAACCCTGGACCATACCCTGACCTATCAGTTGCTGCGTGTCGCGGTGCCGCGCGACACACCCTATTTCGCCGAAATCAGCGGCGGAAAACACCGGTTCACCATCCGGTTCTTGGTGCGCGATCCCGTACTGCGTCCCTCGCAAACGCACCAGGACGTGGAATTCCTGCTGACCTGCTGCCTCTTCTGATGCCGTCGGGTACCCGTCTGCCGTGACGTTGAGCGTGAAATGTCCCACCTGTGGCAAATCCGTGGCGTGGACCGAGGCGGAGGCCTTCCGCCCATTCTGCGGCGAGCGTTGCCGCCTCATCGATCTGGGCGAGTGGGCGACGCAATCCTACGTCATTCCCGGGGATCCGGAGGAGAACCAGACCGATTCGACCGCCGAACTTCCGCTGCACAGCATCGATCCCTGATTTTCCCTGTCCCATCGAATCAGGCTCCGGCTCCGGAGCCTTTTCTCCTTCGGGCCCACGAAATCAAACGCGATTGAACCTAGATTCCTCTGTTGAACGTGCCCGAGTGTGCGGCCAAAAAGCCGGCAGGCAAGGCGCGACGACGCAGCAGGGCCATCCCCTTGAAGGAGGAGCAACGCCGCCAGGCGGTTTTTTGGCCGTGCCATCGGGTGCGTAGCGCTCTCACCCAAAAGGCGAGAGCCCGTAATACTGCACATACCAAGCGCCGCGTAGTCTTCATGCCATTTGAGAAGCGGTCAACAGAGGAATCTAGGTTGAACGGCGCTCGGGCGCGGACAACAGCGGCACTCCCGTGCGTACAGGCTTCCGTGCGGGGGAGAGAGTCGACCATCAGCGCGGCGATCGGTACACTCCGCGCTTCACGACGAGGAGACCGACGCATGAGCCTCAGCCCCGACACTCTCAGCCAGTTCATCGACGCGTACTGGGATCGCGAAATCCTGCCGGTCCTGAGCGAGTACATCAGGATTCCCTGCAAATCCGTCCATTTCGACCCCGACTGGGAGGCGAACGGCTACCTGGAGGAGGCCAGGCAGTTGGCGGTCGCCTGGCTGCGTGACCATTCCATACCCGGCGCGATTTTGCACGACCTGAAGCTCGAGGGCCGCACACCCCTGCTTCTGTTGGAGATTCCCGGCGCCCTCGAGGCAACGGTTCTGCTCTATGGGCATCTCGACAAGCAACCGGAGATGGAAGGCTGGCGCGAGGGTTACGGCCCCTGGACGCCGGTTCTGGCCGAGGACAAGCTCTACGGAAGGGGCGGAGCCGACGATGGCTACGCTCTGTTCGCCGCCATGGCGGCGGTCAAGGCGCTGGAGGGCCAAAAACTACCGCGTATCGTCATGCTCATCGAATTCTCGGAGGAGAGCGGATCCCCCGATCTTCCCGCCTATCTCGAAACCTATGGCCATCTGATAGGCAACCCCGGACTGGTCATTGCGCTGGACTCCGGCGCCGGGGATTACGAGCGGCTCTGGTCCACCACCTCCCTGCGTGGTGTCGTCGGCTGTGTCGTCGATGTCAAGGTATTGGAGGAAACCGCCCATTCCGGGATTGCCAGCGGCATCGTGCCCTCGTCCATGCGGATCATGCGTCAGCTCATGGATCGCATCGAGGACCCGGTTACCGGCGAATGCCGCATTCCCGAACTGAAGGCCGACATCCCCGAGCAGCGCCGGCGGCAGGCGCGGGCGGCGGCCGGCATCCTGCGCGAGGGCGTGCTGAACAGCTTCAGCATCGTCCCTGGTCTTCGGGCCGTCAGCGACGATCCCGCCGAGCAGATCCTCAACGGTACCTGGCGACCCACGCTCTGCGTGATCGGCCAGGACGGCATGCCGCCGATCGCCGCGGCGGGCAACATCCTCCGCTCGCATACCGCCTTCAAGTTCTCCCTGCGGCTGCCGCCCACGGTGGATGCCCAATTGGCGGAGAGTGCCCTACGGGATGTCCTGACCGCCGAACCGCCCCATGGCGCCCAGGTCAGTGTGGAGTTCGAAGGGGCCGGCACCGGCTGGAATGCCCCAGAACTGGCGCCCTGGCTGGAACAGGCGACCCGCGAGGCCTCGGAGATATTTTTCGGCAAGGATGCGGTCTACGTCGGTCTCGGCGGCAGCATTCCCTTCATGGGCATGCTGGGGGAACAGTATCCCGAGGCGCAATTTCTCATCACCGGGGTACTGGGACCCATGAGCAATGCCCACGGACCCAACGAATTCCTGCACATTCCCTACGCCAAAAAGCTGACGGCCTGCGTGGCTTTCATCCTGGATCGGTCCGCATGAAAGGCGGTTCGTCTCCGCAGGCGAGAGGCTTGAGGCGAGGGATGGGCCAGGCGGCACGTCAGCCAAAGTGTGCGGCATATCCCGCGGCAAGGTGTGTGATATCCCGCACCTTTTCTCGATGGCGTGCCCAAGACCTTGTTTTTCTTGTGGCTTTCGATGGCCTGAAAACTGCTAATAGACCTATCGCTCATCATAGGTCCCGGATCCGATGGCCCGCGGTTCTTCTCGATTGCACGACCGCTGTCGGGTTTGTCTGGTTTTTTTATAGCGAGTCATGATTATGAAATGCATCAAAGGGTTAGCGCCGAAATCCCTAGTCGTCCTGTTGGGGTGTGCGCTCATTTTCCCGGGGGCAGCCGACGCCGCGACAAAGCCTACCAATCTCAAGGTTTTTAAAAATGGAACGTCCACCGGTTTCAATGTCACCAGTCGGGGCTGGAGTGATCTCAATTTCGTGGGGCAGGGGTGGACTCATAATTCTCAGTTCGGACAATTCAAGGCGCGCAAGGGACAAACCGTCACCATTAAGGTCATTTCAGCAAACCCGGGCATTCATCCTGGGTTAACGGTCTGGTATCGGCCTTCCAACAGCTCGGGCAACCATCGAAAGGGGCTGGGTTATGTGCCGGCGCATAACTATCCCCAGACTTCCGACTGGAATCAGAATAATGCCCGGGATGAAGAAACTCAAAAGCGCCTGGGCAATATCGTGATGAAGTACATTGCCAATGGGTATGACGCGGATGGGAACGATCCGAGCATCGATGTACGGACACAAGTGAATAATCCCATGGTGGTTGCCCTGGTCGATAATATTCCCGGCATCGTGCAACTTCAATTCACGGCTCCAAAGAAGGGCATCTATCAGTTCGCCACCGGCGGTATCAATCCTTATCCGGGAAACTACCCAAGCAGCTCCAGCAAATTACCGGTGACCGTCATCGTTACCATGAGCAAGCCATAGTATTAAGCGCCGCCACCGGTCGGCTGCGAGCCTGAGGCCGGGCATCGCCAGCCTCGTGGAAGGGGGCGGCGGGAACCCTTCTTCATAACCATGAATCGCTGGTCATCGAGGTGTGAATCGAGCTTTCCTGGATGGCTTTCGCTTTCACCAGGCGGCTTTCCCTGCCCGGATCAGCCGTGAGATGACGGTCGGAAAATTGCTCATGGCCGTGGTTTCAGGGAAAGGCCTGCCGATGCTTTGGCGGATCGTCATTCTGACCTTTGTGCTGCCTTCAGAGGGTTCCCATGCGGGTACCCAGATTCCTCAATCGCTACGCGGCATATACCCGCCTAGGGTCAAGGGTTTATTGAATGGAGATCATCCCTTCATCGTTAACCGCAAGCTCGCGATAGTTCTGGGGAAATCCCTGTTCTGGGACACCAACGCCGGCAGCGATGGCATCGCTTGCGGCAGTTGTCATTTCCATGCGGGCGCGGAAGGCCGCACCCGCAACCAGATCAATCCGGGGCAGTATCACCTGAATGCTCCGGAAGGGCAGACATTTGACTTGACCGCTTCGGGCCATGCGTCGGGTCCCGATTACACGGTGGGAACCAGCGATTTTCCTTTCTTTCGGCTTCAGGATCCGGCCGACAAGCATTCGGCCATCCGCTACATGACCGACGATGTCATGGGATCGGCCGGTGTTTTCAAGCAGGATTTTCTGGGTTTGCCGGCCGGCGGGAAATCCTTTCATGACGACTGTCGAGCCACGGGCGATAGCCCTTTTCATTCGAAAGGGATGAACTTTCGCCAAACGACGGACCGGAATACACCGACGGTCATCAACGCGGCTTTCAATCATCGGAATTTCTGGGATGGCCGGGCGAACAATATCTTCAATGGCGAGTCGCCCTGGGGGCTTCGGGATCCCAATGCTGGCATTTGGGTTGAGGCTGCCGAGGGTCTGAGCAAGCGTCGGCTGGCATTGCCGAACTCCGCTTTGGCGTCCCAGGCTGTTTCGCCGATCATCAACTCGGTTGAAATGTCCTGTTCCGGTCGCCGTTTGACCGATGTCGCGCGCAAGTTGCTTGGCCGCCGCGCGCTGGCATCCCAGGAGGTTCATTTCGAGGATGGCGTATTGGGGCGATATGTGGACGCCTCGGGCAGGGGCTTGCGTCTGGACTATGCCGCTCTCATCCGCCGCTCCTTCGCCCCGCGCTACTGGCAATCAAAAAAAACGACGCCGGATGAGGGCCTGTCACAGATGGAAGCCAATTTCCCCCTGTTTTTTGGGCTGGCCATCCAGCTTTACGAGTCCACCCTGGTCTCCGACCAGTCGCCCTACGATACGCCCAAGGGTCCCGATGGTCTCCCCACCGGGCTCGACGAGGCGCAAAAGCGCGGACTCCGGCTCTTTCTGTCCTCGCAGTGCGTCAATTGCCATGGCGGACCGACCTTCACCTTTGCCGCCGTACCCGAGATTTACGCACGGAGAAATCCGAACGGTCCCTTGCTGGTGAATCGCATGGTCATCAACGGCGCGGTGCCCGGCGAGCCGCTGGATGTGAAGAAGGGCGTGACCTATGCCCTGTTCGATCAGGGCTATGCCAACACCAGCGTCACTCCCGCCGACCGGGATCCCGGGCAAGCGGGCAGGGATCCCTTCGGCAATCCCTTTTCCTTCACGGAACAGTATGTGAATGCCCTGCTCGGTGGCGCGGCGAACCTGGTCGATCCGTTCAAGGTATACCCCTGCGATTTCCAGACGCCATTCACCACGGATTATTCCGCCCCGGAATTGAAACCGGACCCCAACGCCAAGCCCGTGCGTAAATGCCGTGGCGGCAGGGAACAGGCGAAACTCCCGGACTCCGCCGTGTTTGCTCGCGAGCAACGCGAACCCGGCATGGGCCGGGCCTTTTATTCGGTCGATGGCGCCTTCAAGATTCCAACGCTACGCAATGTCGAGTTGACCGGACCCTATATGCACAATGGCGGCATGCAAAGCTTGGAGGAGGTTCTGGAGTTTTACAGCCGCGGCGGCAATGTGTACAACACCGCGCATTTCGCCGTGCTGGTGTTCCGGCAGGACTTTACCGAACAGCAACGCGCCGACATTGTGGGCTTCCTGAAGTCGCTGACGGACGAGCGCGTGCGTTGGGAGCGGGCGCCGTTCGATCACCCGGGGCTGAGCGTACCGGAGGGCGCCATCGACGGGGATCCCGGGTCGGATCACGGTCTGGCCAGGGATCGCTACCTGGACATACCCGCCGTGGGTCGTCATGGGCGTTCCGCGGTTCAGGGGCCGCTGCGAAGCTTCGCCGACTTGTTGTCGCCCTGATGATCCTAGATTCCTCTGTTGACCGCTTCTCAAACGGCATGAAGACTACGCGGCGCTTGGTATTTGCAGTATTACGGGCTCTCGCCTTTTGGGTGAGAGCGCTACGCACCCGATGGCACGGCCCAAAAGCCGCCTGGCGGCGTTGCTCCTCCTTCCAGGGGCTGGCCCTGCGGCGTCGTCGCGCCTTGCCAGCCGGCTTTTTGGCCGCACACTCGGGCGCGTCCAACAGAGGAATCTAGGATGATTCTCGGCGGCCGCCATGACCAGTCCTTTTTTCGTCAAACATCGAATCCGAATCTCATGAAAAGCAAACTCATCCCGATGGTCGCCATGCTGGCGATGATGCTCCAGGCGGAGTCGACCCTTGCGCATGGCGTACCCGCCCCTTCGCTGCGTGGAGTCAAGCCGCCCAGGATTCCTGGACTGGTTGGCGGTAAGAACCCCATCATCGTGAACCAGAAATGGGCGCGAGTGCTCGGGAAAGCCTTGTTCTGGGACATGAACGTGGGCAGCGACGGGACGGCCTGCGCGACCTGCCATTACCATGCGGGCGCGGATGAGCGCTCGCGGAACCAACTCAATACCGGCGATTTCGACCGGGATCGGGCATTGGGATTGACTTTTCAGCCCACCCAGTCGGGCGGCAATCCCAGCGGTGGTACCAACACGGATTACCAGTACAACAAACGCGATTTCCCCTTCTGGTCCTTCCAGGATCCCGATAATCAACAGTCGACGCTGCTGTATTCCACGGACGATGTCTCGGGCTCCTCCGGCACCTTCATGGCAACCCTGCAATCCCTGGGCATGGCGGGTTCCGATCACGACGTTTGCTCCCAGCAAGCGGATGCGATCTATCACCAAGCGGGTACCGGAAAAAACACCCGTCAGGTCACGAATCGCAACGCTCCGTCGGTCATCAACGCCGCGTTCAATTTCCGGAACTTCTGGGATGGACGCGCCAACAATATATTCAACGGCCAATCTCCCTGGGGCGCGCGTGACCCGGACGCGGGCGTCTGGATCAAGCGGGCCGGCGGGCTTCAGAAAATCCAGATTCGCCTGAAGAACGCCTCGCTGGCCTCCCAGGCCTTGGGTCCTCCCACCAACACCGTGGAAATGAGTTGCGCGCAACGCCGGTTTCCCGACATCGGCCAGAAACTATTGGATCGCCGCGCGCTGGAATTCCAGGACGTGGCGCCCGACGACAGCGTGCTGGGCAAGGAGCGTGATGCCTCGGGCAAGGGACTGGCGAAAACCTATCGGGAGCTGATTCGCAAGGCGTTCTCGTCCCGCTACTGGGCAGGGGAGGGACAGGTCGAGGTCCAGGGGGCTTTCTACAGCCAGATGGAGGCGAACTTTGCCTTCTTTTTCGGACTCGCGGCGCAGATGTATGAAAACACCCTGATTTCCGACAAGACCCGCTACGATACCCCGTTGACCCGCTGGTCGGGACTGTATGTGAACGGCGGCAAGGTGCCAAGCGGATTGACCGAGACCGAACGGCGCGGTTTGGTGCGTTTCCTGGACGGTCATTGTCAGGTATGCCATGCCGGCCCAACCTTCAGCGCCGCCGTCAACCCGGCCATATTCCAGAAACAGAACGCGAATGGACCCATTCTGGTGGATCGGTCGGCTTTCGGCGCGAACGGGGTGGAATATACCCTCCGCGATGTCGGATTCGCCAACACGGGTGTCGTTCCCACTTCGCATGATCCGGGGCAGAACAACACGGACCCCTTTGGAAACCCGCTGTCGTTCACCCAGCAATACATCAACGCCTTACTGCGGGGCAATGACAATCTGATCGATCCCGTCAAGGTGTATGCCTGCGATATGGAGTATCCCTTCGAGGTTGACTGGCCGGTCGACAGCCTCGTCAATGACCCCAACGGTTATCAACGCGGGAAATGTCGGCGTCTGCGCGGTCTGGCCAAGATTCCGGCGCCCGGACCCCTGGCGGCGCAGCTTGCGCTGCCTCTGCAGGGCAGGGCTTTTTTCTCCGTGGAGGGTGTCTTCAAGATTCCTTCCTTGCGCAACGTGGAATTGACCGCACCCTTCATGCACAATGGCGGCATGAAATCCCTGGAGGAGGTCGTGCATTTCTATAACCGCGGGGCCAACGTCGCGAACCGGGATATCCTGCCGCAGTTGGTTTTTCCACAAGGCTTCGGGCCAGAGGAGCAGGCGGAACTGGTCGCCTTTCTCAAGGCGCTGACGGATGATCGAGTCCGCTGGGAACAAGCGCCGTTCGATCATCCGAGCCTGAAATTGCCGCTCGGCACCACGAGCGGGACCTCGCCCCTGGACCCGAATTTTGCCAACGATGACTTCGAGCTGTTGCCCGCCGTGGGTAAATTCGGTCGTTCCGCGGCCCAAGGCCCTCTGCCGAGCTTCGAACAGGATTTACCCGACTGAGCGATCCCCCTCCTGTTCCGCAGGCGGCATCGGAAATGGCGGGATGGCCGAGGCACCGTATACCATCCAGGTTGGGGTATGCCGCCAAATCCTCATGCTGGATTAGGGGATGGGTGCGGCTACAGGGCGTTAGCCCGCGTAGGGCGCAATAGCGTACTCGCGTATTGCGCCGCATGGTTCAGGCCCGCTCCCCTGCTGCCCAATCTCCTTGGAGTTCCCCCGCCCAATCCAGCGGATAAACTCCTGC
>Ga0233420_10001007_pt1 | contig 11162 bp, 10 predicted proteins | sample Watercolumn_Mata_4_FD_183009 | JGI IMG/M metagenome (GOLD analysis project Ga0233420, IMG submission 183009) | Freshwater microbial communities from Lake Matano, South Sulawesi, Indonesia - Watercolumn_Matano_2014_102_MG | ecosystem: Environmental > Aquatic > Freshwater > Lake | place...
CGTATGCCAGGCGATCGTATCACTTCCGCTCCGCGGACGGTACACCGGAACTCCGTAAATATGTCGGATGCGGGACTGCCATCATCAACTGGTATGAAAAATACGGAGTTCCGGTGTACCGTCCGCGGAGCGGAAGTGATACGATCGCCTGGCATACGTCTCTTGTATTCAGAAACGAGGGGTACCGTTACAACCTATCAATCCCTCTGGGCGGGGATTTTTATTTCATGGAAAAAGTTCTTTGCAATAAGAAGAGACTTATTTATAATTTTGAAGAACCAATGGTGTTAAGAAGAATATTCGGCAGGAACAAAAACCTTTCCGGCGAATGGATGACTCAATTTTCGTTGATTGATCTATTAACATTGGATCTCCCCATACCGGACAAAGTGACGATATTAAACCGCATGATACTGCCAAGAGAGCTTGTCGAGCGAATCATCGTCAAGATATGGGGAAATAACATTCCCGGAAAATATCACCAATATGCAACAGCTTTTCAAATCACTTAAACTTATTTTCACCCATCCGTTTAATAGGGGCAGGCACATTCATACCTTTTTGAAACTAGTATGGTGGAAAGTTAATCAAATCATGTTTCAGTTTCCTGTGATTTATCAGATTACTCCCAACAGGAAATGCATATGCTATCCTGGCAGTTCTTACGGCGGCCTGTTTATCTATCTGGGCATGCCGGAGTATGAAGGAAATATGTATGTACTGAATAATCTCAAGCCCAATGATACATTCATTGATGTGGGCGCCTGTATCGGTGATTATTCCCTCTTCGCCTCGTCGATAATCACATCGGGCCATATTTACGCATTTGAACCTTTTGGAAAATCCGTTAAGATGTTTGAGGAAAATATTCGACTCAATAATATAAAGAATATCACCATCTACCGCGGGGTCGCCTCTGATAAAAACGGGTATGAATATTTGAGCATTGAAGAAGAGTCGGAAGTGAATCATATTGCGCATGAAAAAAGTGCAGGTAACAGGGTCAGAATTCCCTCAATTACTCTTGACAGATATATTACCGTCAACGATATAAATCGGGTCGCAATTCTCAAAATAGATGTTGAAGGATCGGAGATGAAGGTGCTTAAAGGCGCCGAAGAAAGCATCCAAAAAGGGAAAATTAAAAGGATTTTGATCGAACTCAACAAAAATAACCAGTTTTTTGGAACGAGTAACCAAAAAATAATTTCATGGCTGAAGGATCATCAATATACCATCTATTTGTTCAAGGAAGACAAAATAAGAAAGATGAACAACCTCAATGAAATTGGGAATGACCAAATAATCAACGTGTTGGCACTCAAATTTCCTCAATAATTCTCATGAATCGCTCTTTAAAACGGGAAGATGAAAAATTGTCATCCAGCGTTTTTGTGCGCAGCGATATGAGTTTACGATTCGTCAATATCTTTATTGTCTTCTCAACGAGATCATCAATGGTTGAGAAAAGATGAAGCCCCTTGTCATACCCCAATAGTTCGATAATTTCCGTCAATCCTCCCCCATTAAATAATACGGGGATACATCCGGCAGACACGGCCTCAACGGGGGAAATGCCAAAGTGTTCAAATTTAATTGGGTTTTTTTTGGGATTCTCACCATAGCCTGCGGCGTGCCAGTAGACTTTGGACTTGCGGAGGATGCTTTCAATTTCCCGGCGCGGTGCGTTGAGATGAAAAAAAACGGTATAGCCGGCAGCCATTTTCTTAAGTTTTTCAATAAAACGGATACTGGAAGGCTCATTCCCGATTCCGCCGATGAGGTGCAGTTGGAGGCCATTTTCAACAGAGGCGGTTCCCCGACCTTCGGTCTTCTTAACCGCCTCGGTTAAACGTTTAAAGGCTTCAATCATGACCTCCTGTTTTTTGCCGTGACCGAGGGTGAAAAAACGGCCGATGGAACAGATCCAGTTTTGCCTCGCCGCCATCTCGTTAACCGAGGCGGTTTCCCCGCTTCGCTTGTTAACCGCCTCGGTTTTCATATTAATCGGCGGATAAAGAATTTTTGCATCTTTATTCCAATATTTTTTTGTCCACTGTGCGACATAGTTAGAGTGAGTGACGAATGTATCGTATGAGTTTAACCTTTTTTTCATGTCGGGATAAATACCGGCACGGAGGCGATCGTCCACGCGCTCTTTTATCAATTTGGGAAAAAGAGAATGGAGATTGGTTTTTTGAAAAAAGAGAAGAACATAATTAAAAAGACCGGAGCGGATGGCGGACGGAAAGTGCACATAATATATATTTTTCTTTGCAAAACCATAGGTATAGTCCATGAAAGAAGTGTTTATGAAGAGATCAAATTTGCGATTAGCAGTTAGGAATTGAGGGTTGGCAGTTAGGTCAATATTTGTAATATCTATATGCAATCTGGCCATTATTTCACCTGCCGTAACTTTGCCTTTTGAGAGAAGCGTTACCCGGTAGCCGTTATCACGAAGTGCGGCAGCCATAGTGCACGTGACCACTTCCCCCCCGCCCATGCCGGAAAGCCATTTGTCGTAAATAACAGCGGTTTTCATTAATCAATAAAAAAATTAATGCAGTCTCTTTGATAATAAAAATGGTAAATAGAAAAAGAAATAGGCCGACACTTTTAAATATTGTAATTGTTGTATAAACCGACTTGGATGTCTTATCCCATATCCTATTCGCAGTATTGATTTACCAAAAAATTTAAAGTACTCCTTGAAAAAAATTGTCAAGGGGAAGTGATACATCATGTGCAGGAGTCTTCCTTTTTCGCTGTGATAGATAAAAAACGGAGACCACTCTCCGCTGCTTGTCGCGTGTAGGTGGCGGACAACGGCACGGGGCGCATAGACGATTTTATATCCGTGTTTCTTGGCCCTTTCTGATATTTCTACGTCCTCATAATACAAAAAGAAATTTTCGTCAAGATATCCTATCTTATCAAGAATCGATTTTCGGTATAAAACAGCTGCTCCACATGCCGCATCGATTTCTTCCTCATTATTATATTGTCCGTGGTCCTCTTCATATTCCTGTTTTTTATTTTTCGGCACTGCTCCTCTGTCTCGGGCATAGCCGTCGGGAAAAATCTGTATGCCGGCATTTTGTATTTTGTTTGTATTTCCCAGATATATTTTTGAGTTTACTGCAAAGATCTTTACGTCTTTTTCTGCTACCGCAGCAAGCTCTTTTAACCAATTGTTGTCAACCGTGCAGTCATTGTTCAAAAGCGCCACATATTCTCCTTTGGCTCGTCTGATGCCCATATTGTTTCCTCCTGCAAAGCCAAGATTCTTATGCAAGAAAACAGTTGCCAGTTGCCGGCTGCCAGTTGTCAGCTGATGAATAACCTTCCTACTTTTATCGGTTGAAGCATTGTCAACAACGATAATTTCATATTCGTCCTTCGGATAATCGAGAGCAAAGACGGAATCAAGCGTCTTCATTATAAATTTCTCCCCGTTGTAGTTGAGGATGACGATGGAACAGAATGGAGACTGCATGTAGTCCATTTTACTATTTTTTTCAGCGGTTTTTCACATGATGCGATATCGGATGTATACCCTTCGACATTTGAATTGCAACAAATGACTACGATCGGTATAGAAGGGAAGTTATTGTACATATATTCGTGGTTTTTCAAGATCATAGAGACTATAGCCATTGAATGAGTCAATTTTTTGGTATTTATCCAATATGGGAATGACGGTTGGATCTCCCTTCAATATGTAATCCGCAATGATAAGTTTGCAGTCATTACTACACATCTTCCTGTTTTTTTTATCCAAGCGGATAAAATCTTTATTTAACAGTATCTGAAGCTCGGGACTCTTCCACCAACCGATATTATAGATTGTTGCGTTGCCGTATTTATTCCTTAGGTGATCTGCCGCGGCAGTTTGGTTGCGAAACGCTTCACCTGATTCAATGAGTGAAGGAAACAATAATATGGACACAATAAACGTGCCGACAATAAATTTCTTCATGTTATCCGTGGACATATATGTCAGCGTAACAATACCCGGTAGCAGGAACGCAATAAATGTGGGGATGACGAGATGACGGTGCGCGATAAACTGCCAGAGAAATAAAAAATAACCAAGGTAGAGGGAAAACGAGCCAAATACAATCTTTCGTTTCAGGTCGTATTTTCTCCATTGAAAAAAAACGATGGCAAACCAAACCGTCAACATGATGAGGAATGCAGGATCATATCGGATAAAACGGATAAACCTAACGCCAGCCGATGCGGCGTCACCTGCCAGGATCGGGTATGCCTTCTGCATGATGGCCACACCTTTGAAATCACCATAATATGACTTGATATGTCGCCCATATACCAAGAGTAAGGATACAGTGAAGATAGTAACCGGCATGGCCGCCGCCAGCACAAATTTGAAAAAATCCTTACCCCTCTTTTTATAGAAAAAGTAGCTATATCCAAGAAAAAGCGGAATGCAGAAATATACGAGTTGGAGTTTAGTCGCAACTGCGAGCCCGATAGAGAGGCCGGCTATAAAGGGACTCTCAAGAAACAGTCCCCATATGGACAAAAGAATAAACAAATACGCGGGAATTTCTCCGACTAAATCAACACCTAATATGGTTACGTTGCTTATGAATTTCGAAAAGATAAAAACGAGCGAGGTTACGTATATGAACGTTTGTGTAAAATGAATTTTTCTTTGAATGACAACTATTAGTTTTGCGAGGATATAGAGGAACGTTATAAAAAACACATTCATCACAAGACGAGGGATAAATATAAAATCGCTTACGATTTTTATGAGCAGAGCCGTTGGGAGAAATACAGTCGGGCCTGTGGTAATCCAGGGATCAAACCAGTAATATTTTTGTCCGTCAACCAGATACACACTTGTGCCGTAGATGCCATGAGAAGCGATATTTTTAATGACATTCAGATTAAATGAAGAATCAAATTCCAAAGCATGGTTGATATCGTTAATGAACAATATAATTAAAAATAAAACACAAACAAAGGCAAACAGAAAATTCCAAAAGTTACGCTTCATGATGGGTTAGGGACTTGAACAAATATTGGAAAAAACCGATCGTCATAAATATAAACATCCAGTTTGCCGCCTTCTCCCCTACCCATTCCATACGGGCGATGAGAAAAAAAGGGCACCAAACCAGCAAAATCAATGCTATGAGGATGGAAGTCTGTGGTTTTATGTTATGGAATAAAACCCCCGCTATCCACATGAAGCCTAAAACAAGGGCCAGAACATCGAAATTATTCCGCAATATAAAAATATCAACCCCTACTCCAAGAAGGGTGATGAATAATATAGGCTTGACATGGAGCGTAATCTTCATATATTTATGAAGGATGGCAAGATATAACCAATATCCAATCAGCGGGAGTAAGTATGCGAAAAAAATCCGAGGAGCATAGGGGTTCTTTAATTGGTATGAAATTTTCCGCAGGAGAAACTCAAGCAAGATGTCCTTGTCAGAAATCAACACGCTTTTCGGAAATAGATAATGGGAGATTATTGTCGAAGACTGCTTATTTAATTCCAGCGTAGGATCTCCGTGAATATAGTCGCGAATGCTAATCTCAAACTGATGTATCTTATTCTTTGAGTCCACGATTGTTGGCAGTCCAAAAGTATAGAGAGGTCTCATGTTGTATTGGATGGTATCGATGTTTGAAACATGATGCCAGTCGATGCTGTCTCTTTCTTTAATCCTGAATATGGATTTTTTTTCTATTATCTCTTTATTGTCAAACGACAGGGTTAAGAGACCGAGATAATTATAAGGCGCGGTAAACTCTCCTCTCACTCCCCCATTGCTTCGCACCACATTCATAGTTAAGTGATCGTATGAGACGACGTTAGGATTGATGTCCGAATTAAGAAAGTAGACGGCGGATAGGATAAGGGCCGAAATGAACAGAATCGGCGAGATGACCTTTGACATGAAGCAATTATACTCAAAAAACCCCGAATCCTAAACTCCAAACTCAATGCAAAATCCAGGATTATAAATCCTCATATTTTACTTCATTCTTGATTTCTGTTTATATACAATGACCCATAAAAGAAGGATAATGGCAAAGATGCCTCCAATTATGACAAAGTTTTGGTTTATGATCGCAAGCTGGGAATTATTCATAAAGTGATTTAAAATATACAGCTAATTGGTAATAAAGTATAGCAGAAAACATATTCACTGTAATAAAGAATAATCCGTTTGTTTGAACAACCGATACAGTTGCCATAATAAAAAACGCCGCGGAAATATTAATCAAAAAATCAGGGAGTAAAGACAGATACATTTTTAGGTTCATATTGACGAACTAATTAAACAATAGATAATGTTATCTGTCCATGGCATATATGCTACAAAAATGGCATTTTATATTGATGTGAAGGGAAGAAAACTTTAATATAACCATGGGCTACATACAGTAAACACCCCATCAAAGTCGTACCCGATATTGCCAGACCCAGATAATAAAGCCGCTGGGGCCAGAACTCGACAATCAGCTCAAAATCATAGCTTCCATCCTCATTTTTCAAGCACACATAATTGTCATTCCCACCTTCCCTATCATTTCCTTCCCTACCACAAACTCTATTTGCGTCGATTATCCAACTGTTCGCATATCCATTGACCATAAGGTGATTTTTCTCCTCGACAACGGGTTTCCTAAACCACGTTTCATAGATTTGCCCCGCCGAGAGATTATCATTCTGGATGGTTCCTTGAATTAATTTGAAATATGAAATTTGTAATTTGCCATTACTTGGCTTTGCCAAGTATACCTTCCATCCTTCATGGAGGCTCTCGCTCATCACCAGCGGAAAGGTTCCTGTCGCGTTATGAATTCTTACCCGATACTTGACCGGGCTGATCATGCGATACTCGATGATAGTTTTATCCGTCTTAGGAGGTTGGTTGATTTGTTTATTTATATATATAGCAGTCCTGGTTTGATACTCTTTTTGTGACACCAGATTGGGTAACTCATTTAGACTGTTTACGTTCACAATATGAAGAGGCGTGTAGAGTTTAGGTAAAAAATATTCATCCGGAACTTTAATCAAATCCATTTGCCCGTACGAGCTAATATTCTGTTGATCTGTATAGAGAGAGTTTAAAAAGGACTGACTAGGTACGGTATACCAGGTGTTGTTCTTGATGTGCAGCAGGTTTGTGTCCTTTTTATTCATAATGTATTTCACGTTCAGAAGTGAGGCAAGTCTGAAAAACGATTTCCTATCGATATTCTTTGTAGTTGTATCGGCTATCTGCATCCCTATCCCGGTGCCTATCACTTGAGGTTTACTGAGTATATTCAGGAACGGGTCTGGACCGTTATACCCGGCGGGCGGCCAATCATAGGCAAAATACCCGAGTTTGGAATAGGGAAGGGAAAAGATGCGGTAATTCTGTGGATCCGCATTGAGTTCGCTTGCAAGATTTGATACATATAATGGAATTTTATATCTCCCCGCCCCGAGGACTTTATTTCCTTTGGGAATAAACTGGCCCGACCAAACAGGATAACCATATATCATAATGGTTACAACACACAAAAGAAGAATAAAAAATTGACCACCTGCATTTTTTATATTTTTGGAGATAAACATAAATCCATATCCGATAAGCACAGAATAACTAACTGCAATAAACACACCCCCGTGTGCAGATGGGGCAGAAAAAATCATGGCGTATAAGGGAAGATGTTTGGCAGACAAGGCGGTGAATACATTATTACTTCCCATGCTTATATAAAGCCCAATAATAAGAAGAAAGAAAAAGAATAAAAAATTGACATGGTGACTTAATTTATTTTTTACTACATACAGCAATGATATGAGCGCTATCCCCAATGGAAAGAAACCAATAAATACAAGAAGCGGCTTTTGATAATATTTAAGCCATGGTGAATATGCAACTCCTTTAAAATTGGCAGTTTGCGACCAGTTATCCAAAAGCCGCAATGCATAATTGATAGTGGTACTATTTATCCTGATTGAATCAAGTTTTGTGTAGTTAATGACATCATATACTCCTGATGAGGCGGTAATTGAGGATGAAAGGTTTAAGATAAAAGGCAAAAACCAATAAAAATTCAGAAGAAAATATAATATAAAAAGAGTAAAGGTAAATGAGAGCGCATATTTGACATTATTACGGTTTTGCAGACAATAAAAACATAAATATAAAATCAATATGAGCCATTGGAAGATAAAACCGCGTATATTCCATAATGAAAATGAAGATAAGAACCACCAAACCAAAGAAATAACAACGGCATATTGTAATGGTTTTCTATTGCTTAAGCCCTGAATATATAAACTTAAGATCAGGGGGATAAAAGTAATGTAAGGTATAAACATTGTTATTCCAGTTGCCCCCCAAGCATTAAACATGAAAAACAGTGCCGCCAGGAAACCCGATGAATATTTTGAATTATCTACTACTATCAACTGCGTGACCAGATAATACACGGATAGCCCTATGGAGCAGAGCAGTAAATAATTCCATATAACTTGTGACCCGACCGAAGACACATTAAGAAGATGGGTTGCCGTAAGATAAATTCCATAAGGAATCGGAAATCCCAGTATCATAAAGTCAAAAAAACCTAAAGAGGTCAAATTCCAGGAGAAAAGCATTCTCCGAAATTCGGACAACCTGTCAATCGGAAATGAATAATCTCCGAGAGAGATGAGAAATTGTCCTTTTGACCAGAAGACAACGGGTATTCCAAACAGGAGAATCATCAGAATGGGAAAATACTTTTTCATTATTTATATCCGTTTATTTTCAGCACCTCTTTATCAAGATGTTTTAACTGTTCAAAATACGCGTCGTCATCTTTATCCCATCCGTCATCACGTGATATCAAACGTAATTTTACATTATTACTATTTACCATCATATTTTTTCCATCCCATTCAATAGGTTTCTGCAGCCATATGCTTAGATCTCCCGTCTTCCAATGGAGAGGTACGGTAAAGATAACCTTGGTATCAGTCCAAAGGGAGATGTCGATCTTCCCCTCCTGGTATTTGAACTTGGTATCTATTTTCCCCTTCCACCCAAATCCACGCCCTAAAAGGACTACCTTTGTATCGTAATAAACAATCTGTGGTTTAACGACTTCTATCCTGGGATGACGAGACAGAAATAGTTGATAGTGATTATACTTCCGAATTTTGCCATCTGTCATGATTACGAGCGAATGTATAAAGAGTAAGATTACAAAGATATATAAAATGCGTTCTGCCAGCCGTAAATTCGACATGTTCGAGGCAGGTATTAAAAAATTTTTGAGTTTATTAAAATCGACAGATCCCAAAAAACGAGCCGATATGGGAAGGTAGAGAAGAAAAAAGGAAAACAAAATGAACAGCCCGAAATATGAAAGGATGGAAAATATGGCATAGAATTGCCAGAGAACAAATGATAATAATAACGAAACGAAAGCGATATGGATCAAAGCTTGTTTTTCAAGTTGCCAAAAAAAAAGAAGACGTATTTTCTTTCTCCAGATACTGAGTGCAGACCCCAAAGCGGGTAAAAAAAGGAATAATATAATCAAAGTCGGAAAATCGATTGTGCGTGCAGAAGAGCTGGAAAAAAAATCAGTTTCAAGTGAAAAAAGCTTCATCAAATATATGAGGGATAATGGCGGCAAAGCAATCACCACATAAACCCAAATAAAAGCAATGACGTCGTCGATAATCCTATTTATTTTGTTGTTCTTAAATAATTTTACCATTTTATTATTTCCCCAGTATAAGCGTCATTTCAGCCGATCTTGTCGTGTCTTTCATCATAATAGGAGTTACTTTTATCTTCAGATCATTCTCCAACAATTTTATTTTATTCTTTAAGGTTGGAGTGAAGCGAAGTATATTGGCAGAGGCGGTTCCCTTATAATTGCCTACCTTTAAATCAAACTCTTTATTCCATCCCGCCTTGTGTAGTTTATTCATAGATACTCCTGAATATCCCCGTATGTCCGTTGCATTCAGTATGGCAAACGGAACATGTGAAAAAGGCGTAGGAACAACTGAAGCGACACGAATAACTGCCGGAGTAAAAGTATCCCGTTCAATCTTTGAAGGTCTGTTATATACAAAGAAGAGGATCATACAGAGAATAACTAAAACCAAGACACTAATCAGCACGATTATCATATCCATCAAGAATTTAGAGTTATGATATAACTTTTTCTGTGATTCAAACAATACTCCTTCTTCGGCACCCTTTTCAGTAATATGTTCAATGATCTGCCAAACCGCTCCGATAATTAATAGATAATAAGCAAGTACCGCAAGAGGCTCTGCGATACGTGCATTACCCCCCGCTGTTAGAAATGCAGAGACGGCAATAATGATCAAGACAATATAATAACTAACACGGCTGTTAAATTTATTCAGATGGGCAAAAATAAAAAAAGTGACAAGTGATGCGAAATCAAACCCAATTGAGCCTTGGAGAATTAAAAAAATGACAATACACACAACAATGGAGACGTAATGACTGTTTTCAATGTTGATTTGCGGAAATTGAAAACCGTGCGGTATCGGGGAAATGTTTTTTTTCCTGAAAAAAAATAATAACGCGAAAAGCGTAATAAGCGATAGACCAAAGGAGATATAGATATTTTTGAGAAGAAAAAAACTAATAAAGAAGACTCCATTAAGGATAAATATGATGGTTAAGGAATCCATGCTACCATTATACAAGAACAATACTATTGACTGAACTCGACAGATTCGAGCAGGAAGGAAGCATTTGCGGTATGTATTCCAATTCCACCTGAGGCAAGTTCCCCGTCATTTACCTCCGTAAGTTTGGTGAAATTGTTGCCGTCTGTGGAAATAAATCCGGTTATCTTATTGCCTGACATGGCTAATCGCAGCCAAACAGGCTGGTTGATCTCCAGTTGAAAATTAGCGAACCCTCCGCTGTCAAGCTGGGTAATCGGGCCGGCATCACCAGGCTTACCGTACTTGTATAACTGCCATGAACCGGTTCCCACTCTCCCGATGTCTAGATAGTATCCGTTGGTGGTAGTTATATCCGTTCTCGCATTAATACCAAACGATCCTGCTTTTTGGGGAATAACCTTTGCAGTATAAATAAAATTTTTAACCCCTGTAATCTTGTTTA
>Ga0233420_10001012_pt1 | contig 11135 bp, 7 predicted proteins | sample Watercolumn_Mata_4_FD_183009 | JGI IMG/M metagenome (GOLD analysis project Ga0233420, IMG submission 183009) | Freshwater microbial communities from Lake Matano, South Sulawesi, Indonesia - Watercolumn_Matano_2014_102_MG | ecosystem: Environmental > Aquatic > Freshwater > Lake | place...
GATCCGTAACCTGCTTGCTCCCGGAACCGAAGGCGGCTTTACCACCTGGTTTTCACCTGAAGACTCAGGCCCGGAGATCATGACGATCTACGATGCCGCCATGCGGTACCGCCAGCAGGAGATCCCGCTTGTCATCATTGCCGGTCGTGATTACGGCATGGGGAGCAGCCGCGACTGGGCGGCAAAAGGCACCAGGCTTCTCGGCGTCCGGGCCGTGATCGCTGTCAGCTTCGAACGCATTCACCGGGCCAATCTTGTCGGAATGGGGGTATTGCCGCTCCAGTTTGTCGAAGGTGAAGATGCTGCTGTTGTCGGGCTCGACGGGACGGAGTTTTTCGATATTCCTGTCGATCACCTGCTCACGCCGAAAGCCGAGGTGCAGGTTGTTGCCCGTTCTCCCGGTTCGGGAAAGACGATCCGCTTTACTGCCCGCTCCAGAATCGATACCGCACTTGAGGCCGACTATTACCGTAACGGGGGAATCCTGCAGACAGTGCTTCGCCGCCTTGCAGGAAGCTGACCTTTTTTCCGGAAAAAACGGCAAGAATTTTTTCTGTCAGGGCGATGTTATTTATATTAAATCTATTTAAATGAACTGCCGTAAGGCGCGTCAAGAGTCAGGAAGTATGAAAATGTCGGAACTGCAGGTAGGCGACAAGGCTGAAGTAACGGCGGTAAAGGCCGGGCAGGCTGTACGTCGCCGCATTCTCGATATGGGCCTGATAACCGGTACACGCTTCAAGGTTCTGCGGGTTGCACCGCTGGGAGACCCCATGGAGATTTTTTTCAAGGGCATGTACCTGAGCCTGAGAAAAAATGAGGCTGAAGGCATATCGGTTCGCAAGACCGGAGAAGCCGGAGACGGGATTGCCATGTCCGGGGATAAGCAAGGGCGTTGCTGCTGCGGGGGAGCCCGCTGATGCAGGTCAAGGAAATCAGCGTCGCTCTTGCCGGTAACCCGAATTGCGGAAAATCCTCGCTTTTCAACGTGTTGACCGGCTCTCATCAGCGGGTGGGCAACTTTTCGGGTGTCACGATTGAAAAGCATGAAGGTTACGCCGATTACGGATCTTACCGTATCCGTTTCGTCGATCTGCCTGGCACCTATTCCCTTACTCCGTACTCCCCTGAAGAGATCGTCACCCGCAACTTTCTGCTCGAAGATAAACCCGATGTCGTCGTCAACGTTGTCGAGGCTCCGAATCTCGAGCGAAACCTTCTTCTGACCACACAGCTCATGGAGATGCATGTGGATTTTCTCGTTGCGCTCAACATGTTCGACGAACTGGAAGAAAAAGGCATCACGGTCGATGGCAAGCAGCTCCAGAAGCTGCTCGGATGCCATATCGTCCCGACATCGGCCAAGCGGAAGACCGGTATCGACGCATTGCTTGCCCATATTGTCAGGGTGTACGAAAAAGATATCGAGATACAGAAGAACAAGCTTTCTTTTCGTCCGGAAACGGAAGAAGCCGTAGCGGCAATTGCCGGCATGCTGGCATGGGAAAAGTCGCTCGAAGGCGCCGATACCCGCTGGCTGGCCATCAAGCTGCTTGAAAACGACCGGGAGGTCTATCATCAGGTTCAGCAATATCCGGTGTGGGTCAAGGTCGAACTGGCGCTTCAGGATGCGATCAGGGATGCTGCCAGGCTCTTTGATTCCGATCCCGAGATTCTCATCACCGAAGATCGGCATGCCTTCATCCGGGGGGCCATGCAGGAGTGTGTGCGAATTACCGAAAGCAGGAGATCGACGGTTACCGACTATATCGACATGGTGGTGCTGAACAGGGTGCTTGGTCTGCCAATATTTCTTTTTGTTGTCTGGGCGATTTTTCAGCTCACCTTCACGCTCGGTTCTCCCCTCATGGATCTGCTTGAGGCACTGTTTGCGGCTTTTGCAGGAGTTGTCGAGCCGCTGCTTCCCAGCCCGATGTTCCGCTCGATCGTTATCGATGGCCTCATTGCGGGTGTGGGCGGGGTTCTGGTTTTTCTTCCAAATATCGTTCTGCTCTTCATCGGGCTTTCATTTCTGGAAGCATCCGGCTATATGGCAAGGGCGGCATTCGTGATAGACAAGGTCATGCACCGTTTCGGGCTTCACGGCAAATCGTTCATTCCCATGATTACCGGATTCGGCTGCTCGATTCCCGCAATCATGGCCACAAGGACCCTGAAAAGTCCAACCGACCGGCTTGCGACGATTCTGGTCATTCCTTTCATGAGCTGCGGAGCGAAGCTTCCGGTCTATGTGCTGCTTGCCGGAGCTTTTTTCCCGCCCGAGGTCGCTGCGAACGTGATGTTTGCCATTTACCTGCTTGGCGTGGCGGTCGCCCTGCTGACGGCCAGGCTGCTTAAATCCACCGTTCTGAGAAGCGAATCAGAGCCCTTTGTCATGGAGTTGCCCCCCTATCGCTGGCCAACCCTGCACTCGGTGCTGTTCCAGGCGAAGCTGAAAGCGATGATGTACGTGAAAAAAGCCGGGACCCTTATTCTTGCTGCGGTTATCGTTATCTGGGCTGCAAGCAACTTTCCCCGCAGCGCGGATATTGACAGGAGGACTGCCGAAGAAACGGGCCGTATTGCAAAGAGCCTCATGACCGCCGCTGAAAGGGATGCCGCACTTCGGGCAGTTTCGTTCCGCGCACAATCGGAACAGCTGCAATACTCTCTTGCCGGCAGAGTTGGAAAAGTGATCGAGCCGGTCATCAGGCCCATAGGTTTTGACTGGCGTATCGGTATCGCCCTGGTGACTGGGCTTGCCGCCAAGGAGGTTGTGGTTTCAACGATGGGGACCATCTATGCTCTTGCAGATACGGAGGAGTCTTCAGCAGAACTTGCTGGAATCCTGAAGAACGACCCGTCGTTCAGCAGGGCGACAGCACTCAGCCTGATGGTGTTTGTGCTGCTTTACATCCCATGCGTGGCCTCCATGGGTGTCATGAAAAAGGAGATCGGACAGTGGAAGCCGGTTCTGTTCTACTCGATCTATGTGCTGTTCCTTGCATGGACACTTTCGTTCATCACGTACAGGGGAGCCCTGCTCATGCTGTAACGCCGGAGTGTTCCTCGGTAGCAGGAGCCACAAGACCGGAATCTTCGGCACGCATGATGATATCCTCCAGAGGGAGGTTCACTGGTACGGGGGTGCCGTCAATCATTTTCAGTATCACATCGGGATGAGCCTTGCGATGCTCGGACATGACGCCTTCCCAGTACTGCTGGGCGGCGGCGTCAAGGGTATTCCAGGCGAGCCGGCCGCGGCATTTCGGGAATTTCGAGCACCCGAGCCAGAGCCCCCTTTTGCCGCTTCTCAGGAAAAGATGCGCCCCGCATTTCGGGCAGGCCAGATCGGTCTGAACAGGAGGCGTTTTCAGGGGTTCGATATGCCGCTGCTTGCTGAGATTGAGCAGGGTATTGCATTTCGGGTATCCTGAGCAGGCGAGGAACGGACCGAGTCTGCCGTCGCGCAGGAGCATCTGGCCGTCGCTGCACGAAGGACACTTGATGCCGGTTTCCCTGGGTTTTGCCTTTGTCGAGCTGATTGTCTTGATGTTTTTGCATGCGGGATAGCGAGAGCACCCCAGGAATTTTCCGCTGGCGGTCCACTTGATGATCATTCTTCCCTCTCCGCATTTGTCACAGGTTTCCGCGTTCGTGTTCTGGGGGATGATCGGGTCGTTCTTCCTCACTCCGAGCGCGGTTTCCAGCGGGCGGTAAAAGCTGTCCAGCACTTTTTCGTATTCGTCTTCTCCGGCAGCCACCTTGTCAAGCTCGTCCTCCATGAATGCCGTGAAACGGACATTGAAGATATCGGGAAAATTGGCGACCAGGATCTGCGAGACATCCCTGCCGAGTTCTGTGGGGATGATTTTCTTTTTCTGCAGCTCCACATAGCGCCGTTCCTGCAGGGTCAAGAAAATGGACGCATAGGTAGAGGGGCGGCCGATACCGTAGTTGTCGAGATCCTTGACGAGCGTTGCTTCGCTGTATCGGGCAGGGGGGCGGGTAAAGCTCTGCTTCTGCTCTACGCCTTCAAGATTCAGACTGTCCCGGGCGGCAAGGTTTTCGGGCAGTTTCACGATCTGTTCCTTTTCGACATCCTCCTTTGTCGATGTCTGGGCTTCGTAGTCGAGCTCCTGCTGGTCGTCGTAGATGCGCATGAAGCCGGGAAAAAGAACCCTGCTTCCGTTGGCCCTGAAGATGAAGCGCCGCTCGTGATCCCCGACGTCGACCTTTGTCTGCTCGATTTTTGCCGGTGCCATCATTGCTGCGACAAACCGTTTCCAGATCAGTTCGTACAGTTTGTACTGATCGCCGGTCAGATAGTGGCGAAGCGATTCCGGTTTTCTCATGACCGAGGTGGGCCTGATCGCTTCATGGGCGTCCTGGGCATTTTGCGAGGATTTGGCGGCACCGCCGTAACCGGCATATTCCGTTCCGAACGTCGAGCGGATGAAGTGATGCGCTTCGGTAACTGCTTCGGCTCCGATGCGGGTCGAGTCAGTACGCATGTAGGTGATCAGACCGGTGGCCCCTTCGCTTCCGAGATCGATGCCTTCGTAGAGCTGTTGCGCCAGCCGCATGGTTTTCTGGGAGCCGAATCCAAGCTGGTTCGATGCAGCCTGCTGCAGAAGTGAGGTGGTAAAGGGTAGTGGCGCTTTTCTCTGTTGAGCTTTCGATGAAATATCACCCACAGCATAGAGCCGGTTCCTGACAAGGGCAGCAACGGCTTCAGCCTGTTCTCCGCTGGAGAGTTCCGGTTTGGCGCCATCAACCTTGACAAGCCTTGCCCTGAAAACCTCTCCTTTCGCTGTTGTGAAATCAGCGGAAACGGTCCAGTACTCCTGTACTTCGAACCGGTTGATCTCTTCTTCCCGCTCGCAGATGAGCCTCAGGGCAACCGACTGGACCCTTCCGGCAGAAAGTCCCCGCAGCACCACATTCCACAGGAATGGACTGATCTTGTATCCGACGATCTTGTCGAGGCCCTGTCTTGTCTGCTGCGACCGTACCAGGCGATAATCGATCTGGCGAGGTTCGCGGATGGCAGCAAGGATGGCGTTCTTGGTGATTTCGTTGAAAAGCACTCGGTATACAGGCTTCCGGGCACCCTCGATTTCGTTCGAGATATGCCAGGCGATCGCTTCCCCTTCACGGTCGGGGTCGGTGGCGATGAGCACCGAATCCGCTTCTCCTGCGAGTTTTTTCAGTTGCCGGACCACTTTTTCCTTTCCGGCGATGATCTCGTAGCGAGGTTCGTAGTGATGGTCGAAATCGAGACCGATCTCCCGCTTCGGCAAATCCTTGATATGCCCTACCGAAGCGAAAACCGTGTAACGGTCCCCAAGATACTTGTTGATGGTTTTTGCCTTTGACGGGGACTCAACGACAATAAGGGTTCTGTTTCTGGCTGAAAGAGCTTCTGTTTTTGATGCCATCGAAGGATCCCTGTGGTAAGGATGTTATCAGGAAGGGGACTGCATCAGAACTGCTGCCGACCGGAAGACCCCTGAAAATTTGAAAAAAGATAGGTGTTACCTTCCAAAAAACAAATTTCCGGAAGGGTGCTATCATGTTCCGGATGGCCGATGAGTGGCAGAATATCGGAAAGAATACAATTATATGTTATTATTTCTATCGTTCGTGTACAGCAACAAGCCCTGATCCTCATGATGCCATATTCTTTGCGTTCCGGAGCCCGTATTGCCATCTTGCTGACGATGTTTTTCACGCTGTTTGCCATTACAGCACGTGCTGCCCAGTCATTTGCCCGTTCCGAGGAGACTACCGTGCCATTGCGGGTGACGAGCGGGAACGGACAGGGTTATACCATCAAGGTGCTGGCACAGAGAACCGACAGCGACCTTCTGATCGATCTGGAGTCTTTTGCAAGGGCTCTTCGTCTCAGCTCCCGCCAGGAGTCTGGCGTCCTGCTTCTTGAGGAAACCGATGCGGCGCCGGGGAGCAGCTGTCAGGTGAGGAGCGATAACAATTTCTTGTTGATCGTGCCCAAGGACAGCCAGCGGATGAAACGGGTTATCCAGCTGCAGTCGGCGCCGGTGCAGAGGGACGGGAAGCTGTTTCTTCCCGTGTTGCATGCATGCAGGCTTTTTACGCTCTGGCTGAACAAGGATGTTGTCTATGATTATTCTTCCGGGATCATGACGGCCTGGTTTTCGGGGACAAGGCTCGGTGATTCGGTAGGATATGTCGGCGTGACCATGCCTGGAGAATCGGTGCCTCCGGTTCAGGGCCGGAATATTCCTGCCGAGCCGGGAACCGTTATCAAGGGAGTCAATGTCGAGAACAAGGCGAACGGAGCCGTGATTATCTTTGCCGCATCGGGAAAAGCTGTCCGGACAGAATTGCTGGCCCCTGACGAAGGCGGGCGAGCCTATCTTGTCCTGCAGAGCGCTTCGTGCAATGCCGATGCCCTGACAAAACTTTTCAGCGGAGGCCTGGTCAAATCGATTACGCCCGTTCCCTCTTCCTCATCGGGAGATCTTCGGTTTGCTATCGGGCTGGACAATCTGGGCTACAAGATCAAAACTGTCGATTTCCAGCGTGACGAGAAGAATAACCGTTATCTGGTGTATGTCATGAGCGAGGCGGATGTGAAGGGCATCCGCCAGAAGGAGAAGGAACGACAGATCGCGAAAGTTCTTACCAGCGATGTCGAGAAATGGAGACTCAACACCGTCGTGCTCGATGCCGGACATGGCGGTCATGATCCGGGGGCGATCGGTGGTCGGGGCACAAGGGAAAAGGATGTTGTGCTCAATATCGTGCAGGACCTTGGCAACCTCATCGCCCAGAAATGGCCGGATGTCAGGGTCGTTTATACCAGGAGGGAAGACCGTTTCATTCCCCTGCATGAACGAGGGAAAATAGCCAACCGGAATGGAGGAAAGCTTTTTGTCAGTGTTCACTGCAATGCGACAAGGAGAAAAACCGTAAAAGGCTCGGAGGTCTACATTCTCGGGCCCCACAAAAACCAGGCTGCGCTCGAGGTTGCCATGTTCGAAAACTCGGTCATTACCAAGGAGATTGATTACAAGGAGCGCTACAAGGGTTTTTCCGCCGAATATCTCATCATGAGCAGTATGGCGCAGAGTGCTTTCGCAAAGCAGTCGACCGATCTGGCCATCGAGGTTCAGAACCGTATCGACCGTCCTTACAGCACCAATGGAAGAGGCGTCCGGCAGGCCGGTTTCATGGTGCTGTGGACCCCTTCCATGCCGAGCATTCTGATCGAGACGGGTTATCTCTCCAATCCTGAAGAGGAACGGATCCTGCGCGACCGTCAGGAGCAGACGAAAATCGCATACCGGATATTTTCCGGTCTGGAAAGTTACCGGAAAGACTACGAGCGGCAGCAGCTGGCAACAATGGGGCAATAGACGGAAATCCTGAGATAATACCAGGGAAGCGCCCGTCAGGGCGCTGTTTTTGCTGTTGGATTGTTGTCAACCATCGTCTAAATTCAGGTTGACAGACAGCCTGTCCAGGGACTGAACTTTTTTGCTATGAACGCTTTGACCTCAGGGATCCTTTCCCGACTTCATGCTTCTCGGGGCTATCTTTCAGGAGAATCGCTCTGCAGGGAGTTCGGGATTACAAGAAGCGCGGTCTGGAAACATATCGGCAGGCTCAGGGATGCCGGATGCAGAATCGAAGCGGTAACAGGTTCCGGGTACCGGCTGGAAGCGCTTTCCGGAACACCGACGGCAGAGGAGGTTTCGCTGTTTCTTGAAACCAGAGATGCAGGGAGCGTGTTTCATTACCACAAACAGGCGGAATCAACCAATCTTCTTGCAAGGAACCTTGCGGCCGAGGGGGCTCCGGAAGGGACCGTCATCGTTGCCGAAACCCAGAGCGCAGGCCGGGGCCGCCTTGGGCGTTTATGGGTTTCTCCGGCAGGGGCAAATCTTTACTTTTCGCTGATTCTTCGCCCGAAGGTTCCGTCGTTCCGGATTCCGCAGATAACGCTGCTTGCCGCGGCATCGATCCGTCGCGCTCTTCTCGATGCCTGTCCCGCTGTGGTTGCCGGCATCAAGTGGCCTAACGATATCCTTTCCGGTGGCAGAAAACTCTGTGGCGTACTCTGCGAAATGCAGTCCGATACCGACAGGGCGCATTTTGTCGTTGCCGGTATCGGCATCAATGTCAATCAGGAGGTCTTTTCCGGGGAACTGCAGGGTAAAGCCACATCACTCCGGCTTGAAACCGGTTCGTCTGTCTGTCGTTCCGTTCTGCTTGCAGGGGTATTGAAGAGGTTTGAGGAACTTTACCTGCAATGGCTGCAGGCGGATGATCTCGGGTTCATCCGGCCGGAACTGGAGAGGCATTCTGTTTTGCTGGGACAACGGGTGGTCGTCGAACGGTTTTCGCAACAACTGGAAGGGATCGCGACCGGGATCGCTCCGGCAGGTGAGCTTCTCTTGCTGGCTGCAGACGGGAACGAACTGAAAATTGGATCCGGAGAAGCATCACTCAGCAATACCTATCATTAACGGAAGAACCACCAGCCCATGTCCGAAATTCTTCATCAGGCCGTCACCGAAGCGTACGAGGTTTTCCATACCGGGAAACCGCTTGCAAGGGAAACTGCCAACCGGCTTGCCGGACTGTCCGGTGATGCGTTGCTCGATCTTGTTTCTCTTGCTCACAAGGTCAGGCTTCGCTATGCTGATGATGCAAGGGCGATCCATGCCTGTTCGATCATGAACGCCAAATCGGGAGCGTGTGGTGAAAACTGCCGGTTCTGTGCGCAGTCCCGGTACAACAGCGCTGCAATCGATGTGTATGATCTTGCCGGTGAAGCCTCGGTTCTCAGGCAGGCAGCAGAAACGCTGGAGCAGGGCGTGACGCATTTCGGCATTGTCACCAGTGGCTACGGTTACCTGAAGGTCACGCCTGAGTTCCGGAAAATCCTTGCCATGATCGATCTTCTGCACCGCGAACTGCCCGCCCTGAATGTCTGCGCCTCGTTTGGCGTTCTTGCCGAGGAGACCGCAGCCGCTCTTGCCGCACATGGCATCGCGCATTACAACATCAATATCCAGGTTAATCCGGACCGTTACGGAGCCCTTATCGCAGATACGCATACGGTGGAAGACAGGATTGCCACGGTTCGGCTGCTTCGGAAACACCTTGTTTCGGTATGCTGCGGTGGTATTATCGGGGTTGGCGAGAGCATGCATGATCGTCTGGACATGATCTATGCGCTCGGGGATCTCGATGTTTCGGTTATTCCTCTGAACGTGCTGGTGCCAGTCGATGGAACGCCTCTTGCGGGAAGTCCTGCTGTCGATGTTGCCGACATTGTCAAAACCTTTGCGATCTGCCGTCTGGTGCATCCTCGAAAGATCATCAAGTTCGCCGCTGGACGGGAGAGTGTCATGATGGATTTTCAGGGTCTCCTGATGCTCTCCGGGGCGAACGGATTCCTGACAGGGGGCTATCTGACCACCCGAGGCAGGGAGGTGGCGACTGACCGGGAGTTCTCCCTGCGGCTTGCAAGTTTTTCAGGGAGATGAGCAACATGCAGTTCAATGCCGTCATTCGAAGCAGGCTCGAGGAGCTTCAGCGGAAGGGGAGCTATCGCACGTTGCCCGATACAGGAGAACGAAGCGGCAAGTATATCAGCATCGAGGGTCAGCCGTTGCTGAACCTTTCCTCGAACGATTACCTCGGTCTCGGGGAAGACCGGTTTCTGCGTGAAGAGTTTGCCGCCGCATACAGCAAGGGGATTTATCTCATGACCAGTTCCTCTTCGAGACTCCTGACCGGCAATCATCCTCTTTACGCGCAGCTTGAACAGGAAATCGCCCGGCTTTACGGCCGGGATGCAGCGCTTGTCCTCAACAGCGGCTATCATGCCAATACAGGCATTCTGCCCGCCCTGGCAGGGCGGCATGACCTGATTCTCTCAGACCGGTTCAACCATGCCAGCATCATCGACGGCACCAGTATTTCCGGTGCAGCGTACCGGCGTTACCGGCATAATGATACGGCCCATCTTGAGGAACTGCTTTCGGAAGCGGCAGGCAAATACCGGCAGGTTTTCATTGTTACCGAATCGGTTTTCAGCATGGATGGCGATCTTGCCGATCTCAAAAAGCTTGTCGAACTGAAGAAAACGTTCGGAGCGGTGCTCATTGTCGACGAGGCTCACGGTGCTGGAGTTTTGGGAATACGCGGGCTCGGTCTTTGCGAGCCGACGGGAACCACAGCAGATATCGACATCATTGTCGGCACTTTCGGCAAGGCTTTTGCCTCGATGGGGGCCTATGCGGTGATGGACAGTGTTCTGCAGGAGTATCTTGTCAACACCATGCGGCCCTTTATTTTTACCACTGCCCTGCCTCCCGCCGTGCTTGCATGGAGTCTCTTGAGCCTGCGCAGGCAGTCCTCAATGCGGAGCGAGCGGGCGCATCTCTTGCAGATAGCATCGAGGTTGCGCAGCAACCTTGCTGCAGAAGGGTTCGAGGTGCCCGGGGAGAGTCATATCGTACCGGTCATAACGGGAAGCAACCAGCAGGCCCTGATGCTGGCTGGAAAGCTCCGTGAAGCCGGAGTGCTCGGCATGGCTGTGCGGCCACCATCGGTTCCGGAAAACCGGGCACGAATCCGGCTCTCGCTCAGGTCGAACCTGCAGTGGGACGATATCGAGTATATTCCGGAACTCATACGAAGTGCCACGTCATGAAATGCGACTGGATTGTCCGGCAGGGATTCGGGGAGCTGTTGCTCTTTTTTGCCGGCTGGGGCATGGACCGAAGGCTTGCGGACGGTCTTGCAGCGTCAGTGCCGGCATCCCGGGGGTGCGACCTGCTGTCCTGTTCTGACTACCGTACAGGCGAGATTGATTCCGTGACCCGTAACGCATTTGCCGCATACGATCGCATTACCGTCGTGGCATGGTCGTTCGGTGTCTGGACCGCTGTCCATACCGATCTGCCCATGGTTTCGCGTGCCGTAGCCCTGAACGGGACCCTTTTTCCCGTGGACAGCCGAAGAGGGATTGCTCCCGAGGTATTTCATGCAACACTGGAGGGTTATAGCGACGAGAATCGCAGGAGGTTCAGCCGCAGGATGTGCGGGAGCAGCGATGCGCTCGATCATTTTCT
>Ga0233420_10001013_pt1 | contig 11134 bp, 9 predicted proteins | sample Watercolumn_Mata_4_FD_183009 | JGI IMG/M metagenome (GOLD analysis project Ga0233420, IMG submission 183009) | Freshwater microbial communities from Lake Matano, South Sulawesi, Indonesia - Watercolumn_Matano_2014_102_MG | ecosystem: Environmental > Aquatic > Freshwater > Lake | place...
CATGATAAAGACAGGTGAGTGGGGCGAATTTTTCCCGCCAGAATTTAGCGTTTTCTCATATAATGAAACTTTGGCATACGACTATTTTCCGCTCACAAAAGAGCAAATCTTTAAAGCTGGATGGAAATGGAACGACCAAGCCTCTCCGAAACCGATTCCACAAAAAATCCAAATCCCCGACAACATTAAAGACATCGACGAATCAATCTGCAACGAAGTTTTAGGTTGCGAAGTAACCGGCGAAAATTACAAAATCATTCCACAAGAATTAAAATTTTATAAAAGAATGGATATCCCCATCCCAAGAAAATCTCCAAATACAAGGACCAAAGAAAGATTTCTATTAAGAAACCCGCGCAAACTTTGGGCCAGAAAATGCGCAAAATGTGGCGCTGAAATCCATACTTCGTACGCGCCTGATAAACCGGAAACCATCTACTGCGAGAGTTGCTATTTAAAGGAGGTTTATTGAGATTGATTTCAAAAATGACTTGGCATACAATAAACCCCACACATAACAAATATCATGGAAAGAGAAAAAAGTGGACAAGACAGTTCAGAAGCTGGCAAAAGAGGAGTAATAGTGGGAATTACCTCATCAGTAATACTCGCGTTAATGATAGTTTTAGCAGCCACCAGACCTGATGTTAAAGACTCCACAAAAACTCCAAAAATCCCGGGGCCTCCATCAGCCGCATTAGTTAGTGCCTGCCAAGAAGCAGTCGAAAGCAGAATAGCAGAAGTATGCTGGCCTAATTCTAGGTGCAAACCAGCTCTGACAGATAAATTATATGAAAACGCAATGACAGCATGCAAAAACAGAGTCGGCCAAGCGTACGAAAGAGCTGTAGCCCAAGGATTTTCTGATATTCCATAAATTCCTACTCCCACTCAATAGTTGCCGGAGGTTTGTTCGTGATGTCATACATCACGGCCGTCACTCCTTTTATTGCTGATAATCGTCCGACCAATTCACCCAAAATATTAAAATCCATTTTATAAAAATTTGCAGTCATTGCTTCTTCACTTTCAACCGGTCGTAAAACGACAGTTTCACCGGATGCCCCATTCACAGATAAAGGCACAAGCACAGTAGGGAACTGCCAAATATCGCGATCAATTTTTTTCTCTTTAATGAAATCCATAACAACTTTATCAGCCTCTTGAAGGACAGAAATGCGATCTCGAGTCAGATATGCTTTCAATAATTCCACACTTTCAATAGTTTGAGGAGACAGCAAAAGAAGAACCCTGTTAATATCAGGCATTAAATTCGTAATATTAGTAGAAATTATTCCGAGAACATCCATGTTTCTGTCGTCAGTTGCAATAACAGCCGGGTGCTTATAACTCCTAACGTCGCCTTGTACCCCCACGCTTTTTATAGGAAGAACATTCCCTTTTGCTTGGTAGTGTCCTGTAAGGATATCAATGTTCAAATATTGCTCAGCAGTTAGGCCTCCTTCATAAGTGGAATAATTTAATTTATCGGCGACTCCATTACTGCACAAACATCGTACCGCCAATCCCGGCCCTGGAAACGGATGCCTCCAAACCAAATCATGTGAAAGCCCAAGCTTCTCGCCGACTTCCCTCACTTCATCTTTATACAACTGAGAAATTGGTTCTATTACACGCCCTTCAGAAATCATTTTCTGGATCTCAGGAACCCTATTGTGATGAGTTTTAATTTTATCCGCGTGCTTCGTCCCGCCCGTTTCAATAGTATCAGGATAAATAGTCCCTTGTCCGAGAATCCATTCATTTCCCAAAAATCCCATCTCAGCAAAAACCTTTCTCTGAACTTCCAGAAATTTTGCTCCGATAATCTTGCGCTTCTCCTCAGGATCATAAACTTCTTTCAAAGCTTCAAAATACAAAGCGGCTGCATCCTCAATGCGTACATTCGTAATCCCAAGCTGCTTAAAAGCCAATGCAACCTCTTCTCTTTCTCCTTTTCTCAAAAACCCAGTATCAACAAAAAGCCCAAAAACCCTTTCATTCCCCAAAGCTTTTTCCAAAAGTGTAAATGCAACGGTTGAATCAACTCCTCCGGAAACAAGCATGAAAACTTTACGATCTCCAACTTTCTTTTCAATATCAGCAATTTCTGCCGAAATAAATTTATCAATACTCCACTCGCGTTTAGCTTTTGTTAATTCAACAAACTTCTCCAAAATTTTTATACCGCAAGCAGTATGTGTAACCTCGGGGTGGAACTGAATTCCATAAATATTTTTCTTAACATCGGCCATCGCAGCTATCGGGCAATCGCCAGTTTTTGCCCAAATCTCAAATCCATTCGGCGCTTTTGCAACCTGGTCGAAATGGCTCATCCAAGCGACTTCCTCATCATCGAGCCCATCAAAAAGCCCGTCTTTATTAAGAATCTTAACGACGCTTTTCCCATACTCTCGAACTTTTCCAAGCTCAACCGTTCCTCCCAGCATATGCGCAATTAATTGATGACCATAGCAAATTCCTAGAACAGGAACGCCTAAGTCAAAAATTAGCGCATCGCATTTTAACCCCCCTTCGGCATGAACGCTTTGCGGTCCACCGCTTAGAATTATCCCCTTATATTCATGTAGTTTTGAAGCAGGCGTTTCCCCATCATAAATATCGCTATATACGCCAAGCCTGCGCACACGATTCGCAATCAAATGCGCATATTGTCCGCCAAAATCTAAAACTGCAATTTTATCCATACTCATTTATTTCAAATTTCGTAGTACAAACAGCTATTTCTTGGCCATTTTCTTCGCTTTCTCCAAAACTTTATTCTGCTTTCTTACAATTTCCTCATTTTGCCTCATCAATGGGAACAACACGCTATCCTTCAAATTTTTCTGGCCGGTAAGCAAAGTAACTATTCTATCAATCCCCATCCCCCAACCTGAAGCGCAAGGCATCCCATGCTCCATCGCTATCAAATATTCTTCATTTATCATCATAGCTTCTTCATCCCCCTGAACTCTTGCCGAAGCTTGTTGTTCAAAACGCTTTCTTTGATCAACAGGATCAACAATCTCACTGTACGCATTAACGACTTCCCACGTGTTCACAAGCAGTTGAAATGTATCGCAGAGTCTCGGATCATCGTCATTTAGACGCGCGAGAGGCTTCGTCATTACAGGGTGTTTTATAACAAATGTAGGTTGAATTAATTTCGGCCTAGAAACTTTTTTATAAAGAGCATCAACCAAATTTCCATAACCAAGTTTATGTGCATCGTCTATTACAATTTTCTTCTTTTTAATTTCAGCTAAAAGCTTTTTTTCATCACTGGAAGCCAAAATATCAATTCCGGAATCTTCTAAAATAATTTTTGTAAACTCTTTTCTTGGCCACGGTGGAGTGAAATCAATCTCAACATCATTCCCATCACGATCTTTAACCATGACCTGCATTTTTCCGATTAATTTTTTAATTAATGAGCTAATCATTTTTTCCGTAAAATCCATATTGTCTTCAAAATCCCAATATGCTGCATAATGCTCAACCATTGAAAATTCTTGAAGATGACTTGGATCGATTCCTTCATTCCTAAAACATCTGGCAACTTCAAATGTTTTTTCAAATCCTCCGACAAGCGCAGTTTTCTGCCAAAGTTCACCTGCCGCAATCCTCAAATATACATCGATATCAAGAGCATTATGATGAGTGATGAATGGTCTGGCGGTTGCACCGGAAGAAATATTTTCAAGAACAGGAGTTTCAATTTCAATAAACCCTTCGCTCCAATAAAATTCTCTTAATGCCTTCACAAAATTACTTCTAAAGATAAATCTGTCTAAACTTTCACGATTCATAGTCGTATCCAGGTATCTTTGTCTATAAATTTCTTCTTGATCCGTAAGTCCATGCCATTTTTCAGGGAGAGGTCGCAGTGTTTTCGACAAAATGATTACATCATAAACAAGAAGTGTTATTTCCCCGTGTTTTGTCTTAAATAGCTCGCCTTCTACTCCAATATGATCCCCAATATCGATCTTTTTTAAAAACTTGTACTTATCCTTTCCAATCAAATCTTCCATAAAACAAATCTGGATTTTCCCGAAAAAATCTTTTAAATGGCCAAAACTCAACTTCCCATGCTCTCTAAATGACATTAATCTGCCGCTCAACTTTAGCGTATTTTTCGATTTATTTTTCAGAATATCTTCAACCATTCTAAGTGGCCCTTTCTCTCCTTTTTCCAAAGCTTCTTTTGCAGTAATATTTCTTTTATATTTTGAAGGATATGGATTAATTTTCATTTCCTTCAAAGCATTGAGCTTTTGCAGTCTTACGGCATACTCGTTGCTAATGTTTGCGCTCTGCGTATTTTTTTGCTCAGCGGGCATACGTAAAAAATTTAAGAAAATAAAAATTTGTGCCGCAATTATAGATTAGAAATTTTCAAAAAGCCAGCTTCAAACCAATCCATAAACATGATTTTAATCAGACTGCTTAAGTAGGTCTCAGCCGCAAGTCTCACCTTTAATAGACTGATCGCCTCTTTTCTCCACGACCAAGACTTGACAAAGTCCAAAAAAGCATTAATATCTACACCCTTTCAAGAATAATTTAAAAAATTAAAAATGGCAGTAGAAACAGTTCCTCAAAACTACATAAACATTACCGGAGTACCAAATGGGCCAAAACCAAAAAGTGGAATAACGCACTATGTAGCGCGAATATTGCTCGGTACAAGGGCAGGTGGCTGGAACGTAGGAACAGACCCGGAAGATATAGCAGAGAGTGTCGTGGCGGCGTTATCGAGTAGAATAGATTTAATTAGAGGATCTGAGATCAGGCTAGAATCCGATCCAAGTAGAGCAGTAACAGCAGCTTTCCCTCCAAATTTAGCTTTCCCACAACGCCCTCTTACAGAAGCCAGATTAGAAGAAGTAAGACAAACTGTTAGAACCGCTTTCCCAGAAATACAATTCATCTAGTCCAACAAAGACACCACGCAATCTATCGAATAGCTCAATAAATTATGGAGCTAAAATTCGTGATGTACTATAATGACACCAATGAAAAAAATAATATCTTCAATAAAAAAACGTTTGATTTGTCTGAAACTCGATTTATTTTCGATCCCAGGCTTTTTTATGGGTAAGAAAAAAAATGCGATTTTCCATCTTAATCACATATGTCCAAAATGTCCGACTTTCAGACGAAAAATGAGAGATATCCAATGTAATGGCAAATGCTGGTGGTACGTTAATTGGAAAGCGGGAAAATATCACATCCACCGCCATTTTGGTTTAAAAAATTTCATTTCTCAATATATTTTTCTTCAAACAAATTTGCGAAAATACAAAGAAAAACTTAAAAGACGCGGCGAAATTTAATTTATTACTCTCTCATCGCGTACTCCTCAACTTTCCTTTCTTTCTCAATACTTACAAACTTCATCTGTTCCTTCTTGAAAGCCAATTCAACACGTCCGATTGGACCATTTCTGTGTTTGCGGATGAAAATATCAGTAATTCCGGGTCTCTCAGTGTCTTCTTCATAGTAATCTTCCCTATACATCATCAAAACAACATCGGCATCCTGTTCAATCGCACCGGATTCGCGCAAATCCGACAGTTGTGGGATTTTACTTGGGCGTAACTCAACAGCACGCGACAACTGCGACAAAGCCAAAATTGGGATGGAAAGATCCCTTGCAAGCTCCTTCAGCGATCTAGAAATCTCAGAAATTTCCTGAACTCTATTTTGTTGATAAGAATAATTGAGAGAAGAAGATCCACTCATCAATTGTAAATAATCAATGATTAACAAATCCAATCCATGTTCCATCTTCAATCTCCTTGCTTTTGCCTTGAGCTCATTAATTGATCCGCCAACGGAATCATCGATAAAAATCCTCATATTGTTCAATTCGTCCATTATATTGCCGATTCTCGCGAAATCGTCATCGGAAAGCTTGCCGGTTCTCATTTTCCAGCTATCAACTCCAAGCAAACTGCAGAACATTCTTTCTACAAGTTGTTCTTTCGACATTTCAAGAGAAATAACTCCAACAGAATGCCCTTTCTTCGCGATATTCTGCGCTATATTGAGACCAAGTGCAGTCTTACCCATAGATGGTCTTGCCGCGAGAACTATCAAATCTGACGGTTGTAGTCCGGACAAAATATTATCAAGATCTCTGAACCCGGTTGGTACCCCACGATATTTCTCTTTCGCCTCAGGGTCATGAAGGTCAGAAATCTTTTCATAAGTCTGGTTCAAAACATCTTTTATGTGAACAAACCGATCTTTAATATGTTCCTGCGAAACCTTGAAAAGCGCTTTTTCAGATTTGTCGATAAGTTCATCCAACTCCTCATCCTCCCTGTATCCAAGGCCTTTAATCGTATCCCCGGCAATTATTAATTTTCTCAAAACCGCCTTTTGCTTAACTATCGTCGCATATTGAAAAATATGAGTGGAAGTCGGGACCTCATTTGCAAGCTCGGCCAAATACGAAACCCCTCCGATTAATTGAATTTGATTTTTATCTTCAAGAAAATTACTTAACGTAACAATATCAATTGGAATTCTCTTATCATACAAACTCAAAATTGCCTCATAAATCATCCTGTGAGAATCATGATAAAAATCATCGCTCCTCAAAAAATCCGAAATTTTAATGATGGCATCTTTATCTATCAGCAAAGAACCTATAGTTGACCTTTCAGCTTCCAAACTATGAGGCGGCACCATCAAATTGTCACCTTTCTTAGCCATAACTGCCTTTAATTGCCCCTTAATTACCCTATTGGGATTCCAAGTCTCTCACATTTTCTTAAAAAATCCTAAAAAATTTCTTAAAAAATCGTAAAATTTTCTTTAAAAAATCGTAAATTTAGTGCGTAGCTACATTTCACATGCTACATTTAGTGGCACTTATCAACACAGACAACAAGACATATATGCAAAAACGCACAAAAAGAGAACTAGGTAAATTTGGAGAATATCTCGCCGCTGATCGCTTAACGAAGAACAATTACCAAATTTTAGCCCGGAATTTCCATTCAAGATATGGAGAAATAGACATAGTGGCACTAAAAAACGGCATTTTATTTTTCTTCGAGGTAAAAACGCGGACCTGTGATTCAATCAACGCTCCGGAGGAATCGATCACTTATCAAAAACGCCAAAAACTAATTCGCACAGCAATGACTTTTTTAGAAAACAAAAGCTCGGATTTGCCGATAATAAAGAGTTGGAGAATTGCATTTTTTGGCATATTATTGCGCGGAGGGAAGGTAATAAAAACAGAAACTTTTATAATAGACTGATTATGGGAAGTGATCAAAATAAATTTGGCGAGGGACATGACATTGGACAGGAAAGCCGGGGACTCGACAGTGAGCGGGAAGGCCGGACTCCCGACACTAAGCAAGAAAGCGCAAAACAAACAAACAGCACAGAGAACAAGCCAAACACAGGGAGTCAGTCCAGCGAAACAGACAAGTTTATCCCAGAACAACCAATCCTCGGCCAGCATCATACGGAAATGGAATCGAATAGCGAATCGATGCAACAGTTTGAAGAAAACGAGGAAAGAAATATAAATTTACGCCGCTTTGCGGTGATAGGAATAGTGATATTTCTTGCGGCACTTTATTTTGTTTGGGGCGCTTTTTTGAATTTTGGGACATTGATAGTTCGAGGAGACGCACCTTTTTATGTCTTTATCTCAGAAGGAAAATCTCAAATTTGCGGAAAAAATCCTTGTGACATAACACTTCCAAGAGGAGAGAAACTAATCAGCTTTTACAAAAAAGGATATTCTGCACAAAGCGAAAATGTCGAAGTTTTATTGTGGGACAAAGTAGAAGTCAGACCGATTTTCACGCTTGAACCTTACTTAAATGAAATAACAACTATTCCGGAAATTCCATCGGTTCCAACTCTCACAAAATATAGTCTTAAATACGACGATGCCCATCATAATTGGAAAGTCGTGAAAGAAGGAGACAAAAAAGAAACGGGACTTTCATATTTTGAGGGGAAAATTGAAAACCCTCTGATTTTTGGATCGGACGAAGCTGTTTTGGTGATTGAAAGAAAGCCAAATCAAAATCAAACCATACAGCAAAATACGCTCACAAATACATTCTATTTCGTAGACTTGGGATCAAAACAGCGTAACAATATAGGCCAGATAGACGGGGATATTCTTTCAGCGAAGCCATCCCGCGACGGCAGATATTTTGCGTTATCTGTAGAGACTTCGGTTGTAACTCAAAGTGCAAATCAAACAACAACTCGGGAAATTTCTCAGTCTACGCCTCAAACCGAAGTGCAAACGGGGAATCAACTCGAAACCAAAACTGCCCCACAGCAAACTCAAAAGTCTATTTTCGTCGTTGGTAATGGAGGAATTTTTAAGTACGAAACTTTAGCGGATTTCAAAAATATTTTTTGGAATCCGGCTAATAAACTTGTGTCAGCATACAAAGACGGAAAATCTTGGGATTTTAATCTTTTTGACCCGGAAACAAACACTCCCAAAGTTTTACTAAAAGTAGACGAATCAGACGTAGGATCCCCAATCACAAGCCTATTCTCGAGCTCAAAAACAAATAAAATTTATCTCAAAGCCGGGGAAAAAGCTTTTGAGATAATTTACTAGGCTCCGGAGTTTTACTAATTTTTCAGAAAAAATTTACAATTTTTTTAGGGAAATTTTAACAAATTTTAAGAAAAATTTAAGAAGTGCCAGCTAAAATATGGCCGTTGTATTTTATTAAAATCCAAAAACTTATTAAAACAACCAACCATGCCATCAAAAATCTTTTCCGTTTCCATCGCTGGACTTAATTGCGAATTGATTGAAGTAGAAGCCGATATCTCACGCGGACTTTCCTCGTTCACGGTCGTTGGACTAGGTGACACTTCGGTCCAGGAAGCGAAAGAACGTGTCCGTTCAGCGATCAAAAACAGTGAATGCAATTTCCCGATTCAAAAAAAGACAATCAATCTCGCTCCGGCGGAACTAAAAAAACAAGGCTCGACATTCGACCTTCCAATGGCCGTTTCTCTACTCGCGGCATCAAATCAAATTCCGTTCCAAATTTTCAAAGACGCTGTGGTCATAGGAGAGCTCTCATTGAACGGAGAGGTGAAGGGTGTCAAAGGAATTCTTTCTATAACAAATTTCGCAAAAACCAAAGGGTTTAAAAAAATTTTTCTACCAATACAAAATCAGAAAGAAGCCTCTCTTATTGATGGGATTAAAATATACGGGATCTCAAGTTTAAGAAATTTAAAGGATTTCTGTCAGGGCAAATTACTAATTAAACCATTTGAGAACACCGAATCTACCTCACAAATATTGGACAAATTATTCGATTTAGCTGACTCCAATCAAAGCAACAAACAAGACGATGTGATCTCTTTATCAAGTATTTATGGCTTGGAAAGTGCAAAAAGAGCTTTAATTATCGCAGCGGCCGGGAATCACCACATTTTATTAAAAGGCCAACCCGGTACAGGAAAAACTGTTCTTGCTAGGGCATTCAGCGCTCTTCTTCCGAAAATGACAAAAGAAGATGCCTTCGAAGTCACAAAAATTCGATCAATAGTAGAAGGCATCCCTAATGAATTATCACAAACAATGCCGTTAATTTTGGACAGGCCATTCCGTGAAATACATCACACGGCTTCCAAGATTTCGATTGTTGGAGGAGGCCTAAACTTAAAGCCAGGAGAAATCACAATGGCCCACAAAGGAGTTTTGTTTATGGACGAAATAACGGAATTCCCGCGGAACGTATTGGAAGTTCTTCGCCAGCCTTTAGAGGACGGGTTTATAACGGTAAGTCGCGCCAAAAATTCATTCCGCTTCCCGTGTGAATTCATTCTTTTGGCGGCGATGAATAATTGTCCGTGTGGCAGATTAGGCTTGGAGACAGGCCAAAAAAACAAATGCACATGTACCAAAAAACAGATTATCTCTTACCAAAATCGTCTTTCCGGCCCAATTTTGGATCGTTTTGATTTATTCGTTGAAACGCCGAAAATTTCGGTTAAAAATTTTCTGGACACAAAGGGAAAAGGAGAAGACGAAGAAATTAAAAAGAAAATCGAGCTGGCCCGAGCTCTTCAAAGAGAACGTTATTCATCATTAAAAATCAAAGAAAATTCCAAACTTTCAGCTGAGCAAATAAAAGAATTGATTAAACTCACTCCTCCTGCCAAATCAATATTGGACAAGGCGGCAGACAAGTTGGATCTGTCGAATAGGGGATATTTAAAAACCATCAAAGTGGCCCGCACAGTTGCGGATCTCTCCAATCATTCACAAATTCTCGAAGACGACATCTTGGAAGCAATTCAATATAGAAACCGGCCAATTACTCTCGGTAAAATTCTTTAAGAGAGTGAGGAGGAAAGGAAAAATCTTGAAGCGAAACAAAGCATCGCCAAGGGCAGGAAATTTCGTGTGAAATTTATAAAAGGAATGGAAGAGGGAAAGGAAAAATCTTGAAGCGAAACAAAGCATCGCCAAGGGCAGGAAATTTCGCGTGAAATTTACAAAAGGAATGTAAGAGGGAAAGGAAAATCTTGAAGCGAAATGGAGCCCCGCCAAAGGCGGGGCGATCTTGAGCGAAAAGATTTTTCTTTCCCTCTAAGTCAAGGACAGAAATTCCTTCAACGAAACGAGGCCCCGCCAAAGGCGGGGCGATCTTGAGCGAAAAGATTTTTCTTTCCCTCGAATCAAGGACGAGAAATTTTCTGAACGAAACGATATCCCGCCAAAGGCGGGGCGATCTTGAGCGAAAAGATTTTTCCTTTCCTTTAAATCAAAGACAGAAATTTCTTCAGTGAAACGAGGCCCCTATTTACTCCTGAAACTTAATTTTCTTCCCAACGATAGAAGTTGAAGGTCCAACCACCGGATAATCTTTTTTGACATAAATTTTCTCCCCACGCATGCCGATATCGATATCTCCCGGCTTCTCAATACTGAAATGCACTCTTTGCCCGATACGTAGCTCACTTGCAAAATCCAGATACATTGGTAAATAAACCTCTTGTCCGGTTTCAACCCCAAGAAAAACATTTCTAAACAAAATACTTTCACCATTTATATACCCGCTATAAACATTCCCATCTTTATCGCTCAGTTCCGCATTTGAAA
>Ga0233420_10001016_pt1 | contig 11120 bp, 9 predicted proteins | sample Watercolumn_Mata_4_FD_183009 | JGI IMG/M metagenome (GOLD analysis project Ga0233420, IMG submission 183009) | Freshwater microbial communities from Lake Matano, South Sulawesi, Indonesia - Watercolumn_Matano_2014_102_MG | ecosystem: Environmental > Aquatic > Freshwater > Lake | place...
CACGATGCCCAGCACCACAAGGGTCGAGAGCGGAGGGAATTTCGGCTTGAACTGCCGGTTGTACTCCTGCTCGCCAAAGCGATTGACCAGCCAGCGCTGAGTCAGCGTACCGAGCACCAGCGGCAGAAACACAATCAGGGCAATCTGCTGAAAGACCTGCAGGAGCGGAATCTCGACAACCGCTCCCAGAAGCATTTTCAGGTAGACCGGAGCCAGAAACGAACCGGCGATCAGCCCGATCACCGTCATTTTCACTGCAGCAGGCACATTTCCTTTCGCAAAACCGGTCCATGAGATGGTCATTCCTGAGGTAGGAAGAAGCGCGGTCAGCAGCAGTGCAAGCCTTGCCATCGGCTGATCCGCGAACAGCACCAGACCTACTCCGTAACCGATTGCCGGCATAAGAAGAAAATTGATGCCGAGCATGACACCCTGCAGCTTGTTGCCGCCACGGCTCAGCAGTTCACGCATGTTCATCGTGACCATCATGGGATAAACCATGAGAAAGGTAAGCGGAAGAATAGCCGCCTTGAGGAAAGCCGGATCAACAACGTTTCCGAACAGCAGGCCTGCAAGCATCGAGAGAGGAATGCTCCAGACAAGGTTCTTCTGGAGCCATGAGAGAAAATTCCACATTGTCGTCTTCATACTGGTGAATTGGTCTGTTAGCGCATCTTCAGCACGGGCGGCGTGAACCACGCCACATTTATAAGCATATGCTCACAATTTAGAGAAATTATGAGCATATGTCAAATATTATTTCGCTCCGGTTCCCTTCAGCAAACGCATCTTCCAGGGCGGAAACAGCCATATCGGCACACCCGGACCAACAACTGCGGCGTCACTCGACTGCCCAGGCCCTTCGGGCGTCGAGAATTTCCGCACCCGTAACAAAAAACTGTTGAGCCTCCGTTTATGTTATGATTGCGAGAGCACAGAAAAACGGAAAAAGGAGAGCCGGATGAACAGCATCAAGCGAATCGGTCTTGTCGCACACGACAACCGGAAACAGGACCTTATCGAGTGGGTGGAATGGAATTACCTGATTCTCGTGCATCATGAGCTCATCTGCACGGGCACGACGGGAAAACTCATCGAAGAGGCGATCCGGCGAAAACTGGATGGCGAGGAAGCGGAGCGGTTCTCGGTGAGAAAGCTCAAGTCGGGACCGCTCGGAGGCGACCAGCAACTGGGATCAATGATCAGCGAGGGGGAAATCGACTTCCTGATATTTCTCTGGGACCCGATGCAGCCACAGCCTCATGACGTGGATGTCAAGGCGCTTCTGAGAATTGCCGTGCTGTACAACATCCCGACCGCATGCAACCGCTCGACAGCCGACTTCATGATCTCCTCATCGCTCATGAACGAAGCCTACCAGCCGGTCATCAAGGATTACGCGGAATACATCAACCGGAATCTCGGCGGGACAGATTGAGATCATCGATGCTCAATCACAGCAAATGTCATCACACGGGGCTGCCTTGCCGTCTCGGCAGGCAGCTGTCTCTGCTTATCTCATTTCCGCCCAATGACAGCAGCTTACCGGCACTGCACCCCCTATAACACCCCTAAGTCCCTTGCGTAAAGGCCTTTACAATAAAAAATCCTGGGAGACCACGCAAAAAATATGTAACTTGCTCCAAACAAATCCGCTCGCGATACAACGGTTGCCGTGCATCGCGGAACGGGTGGCAGGCACCCCCCAAAATGCTCAGTATGATACCCTACATCGGGTTTTCTCCGGTTCTTCCCAGGCTGGACAACTCTCTTTATCCCAATCTCCGAACACATAACCCGGACGACCGGCGAACGCCATCCGGAAGGAGGCGAAAACCATGAACAGGTTCAGGGTCATCGAATTCCAGTTACTGCAGGCGTGCAATGCCGGCTGCGTGTATTGTGCGTACGATCAGAATCTTCCGGAGTTCAACAACTGGCTGCCGCTTGAGATTGTCGAAAAAACCCTTGCGGAAGAAAAACCTGAGTGGGTATGGTTCGAGGGAGGCGAGGTCACCATGACGGACAAATCGAAGAAATACCTGCTCGAGGCCATGGAAATCGCCAACAGATTCGGTGTCAGGAACCGTATCAACACGAACTGCAGGAATATCGATCCTGAATGGGCCCGGAGGCTGGCTGATGGCGGCCTGCAGTTTGCCTGTGTCTCCTTCGACACCCTGGATCCCGAACGTCTCGAGTTCCTGCGCGGCTTTCCCAAAGGGAGCGGGACGGAAAACATGGAACGCCTCAAGGCAAATGCCCTCTCCCTTGCAGACCACGGAATAACCGTCGATCTGGAGGCAACGGTAACCCGGCACAACCTCCATGAACTTGAAGCGTTATACGATTACGCGGAAAGCGTGGCCACCGGGGGGCGGAACATCCTGATGGGCGCGCAATGTCTGGTTGCCACCTACGACGAGGTTTTCGGACTGTACCCGGAGATCGAGGAGATGCACGAGGTGTTCATGCGGCTGACCCGGAAGGCAAGAAAAGGCAGGATACCTGTGCGGATCTGCTGCTCGCCGATGGTTCGCTGCAACTATCCCGAGCTCTACGAGCCGCACCCGAACGTCATCTGGGTCGAGTGCACCTGCGGCTATGATTACGTCCACGTGAACGCTACAGGAGAGGTGCTGCTGTGCGGATTCTGGGACCACAGCGAAACCATCGGCAACCTGAACACCGCTTCCCTGCGCGCAATCTGGGAAACGAGCAGGCTGCGCAGGCAAGCCATGGAAGAAACCCCCGGACAGTGCAGAGGCTGCCGCCACTGGGAAGGACCCGAGCGTTGCCATAACAGCTGCTTTTCGATTGCCCGCCGAAAAACCGGATCGTTCAGCTCCTTTGCCTATGACCTGACCGTCCAGGCAATTGCCGATACCGCAAACAGGAGACCTTCATGAACAACTGCAACCCCTGGGAGTACACCGAGCTGGAGTATCCGGGTCAGCTTGCGTACCTCACCGTTTCCTGCACGACACGGTGCAACTTCGCCTGTGTGTACTGCTCCAAAAAAGAGTTTGCTGTAACCGATCTGGACTACGGGTTGCTGAGAACAGCGCTGGCCGATGCACGGGCTCTGGGGCTCCGCAAGGTCGAGCTGACCGGCGGCGAGGCCCTGCTCTACCCGCATTTCTGGGATATTGTGGCGTACCTGCGGGAACACGATGTAACCGTACAGCTTGTCACCAACGGATCCCTCATCGACAGCACCGTTGCCGGAAAACTTGCGGATGCCCGCATTAACGTGGCGGTCAGCCTCTCCACCCTCGAACCCGGGAAATTCTCGTATCTCACGGGTGGCCGGGGAGAACTCCGGACCATTATGGAAACGCTGGAAAAGCTCAAGGCCGCCGGTTATCATGCTGACCGGTATCCGATGTTCGCCCTGCACGCCCTGGGCTCCAGGGAAAACTTCGCCGAACTGGATGATGTCCGGCTGTTTGCCCGGCTGTATGGATGCGGATTTGTGCTGAACCGTGCCATCCCCGTGGGCGGCCTGCAGGCAGGCAACGTGCCGTCGCCTCCCGATCTGAAACACTTCCTCGACCGGGAATCAGATGGTCGGCCTGCGGCTGTTCCCTTTTCAGGCAACACTCCCTGCAACCGGATCAAGGCCGGCTGCTATATCGGATCGGATGCGAAGGTACGCCCCTGCTCATCCCTTGACATCGAGGTAGGCGACCTCCATGAAAAGTCCATCGCAGCGATATGGCAGAAATCAGGAATCCTCGAGCAGTGCCGCACCATCGAGCACCATCTTGAAGGCTCCTGCGAAAACTGCCCTGAACGCGGCCGCTGTTACGGATGCAGGGCCGTGGCATATGCAACCTGGGGTTCCCTCACTGCTCCCGATCCGGGCTGCTTCAGGTTTGCAGAAGACAGGCAATACAACGCTCAACGAGGAGAAGCGCAGTGAATGTGGCATTTGTCGCCCCGCCGGTCCCGGCGGTTCCCCTGAGCCAGATGCAACGGCTCTACTATTTCTACCTTTTTGCTTCCCGGGCCTTCACGGTATTCCGCCATCTTGACGGACAGGATTTTTCCCGTTTCTGGATGCTCGAGCCCGTTCACCTGGGCCTCCTGCAACTCATCTCCTATCTTGAGCAGCACGGCATCGAATGCTCCTTTTTCGGTCCGATAAGCCCCGGGGGCAGGGATGTTGACCGAGAGGAAGTACTGCTCCGGAAAATTCTCGAACGGGCAGACGAGTTCGATGCCATTGGTTTCAGTTCGATCACGGCGAGCTACAAAACCGCAGCACGCATGGCCAGGCGCATCAGGGAGAAACACCCTCGAATCCCGCTGATCCTGGGCGGAAACCATGCATGGGTTCGCTACGGGGAAGTCCTGCGCGAGTCGGTTTTCGATATCCTGGTGCACAAGGAGGGCGAAGAGACCACACTGGAACTGCTCCGGGCCATGGAGCTGCGGAAATCGCTCCACAACGTTGCAGGCATCAGCTTCATGCAGGACGGCACCGTCATCAAAACTCCGGACCGGCCGAGCATGGACCGTTCCGTACTGCCGCTGATCGGCTATGAACATCTGGAGGACAATTTCACCGCCGCAGAGCTCGGCGAAGACGAGCGGCTCTCCATCCCCATTTCAAGGGTAACGCCGCTTACCGGCTGCACCAACGACTGCGTCTGGTGTGCGGACTTCTGGAAGCCGAAAGTAACCGGCCAGAACCTCGAGCGGTTCAGGGAGGAGGTCACCTACCTGATGGAACAGCGCAACAGCCGCTTCTTCTACCTCGGCACCCACGATTTCCTCCATCACCTCGACCGGGCCATGCGTATTGCCGAGGAGATTGGTTCGCTGCAACCGGTCATGCACTGGGAAGCACAGACCAGGGCAAATCCCGGAGCCACAAGGGCGCATTTCCAGAAACTGCGTGAGGCTGACTGCCGCTGCCTGCACATTGGCGTGGAAAGTGCCAATGAGGATCTGCTCGGAATCATGGGAAAGAACATCAGGATTCCCGAAGTCATGCGCATGCTTGAAGCCGCAAGAGAGGAAGGCATCGAAACCCATACCTACTGGCTTATCGGCTCCCCATTCGAGACGTATGAAACCGCCCGCCAGACCATAGACACCATGTGCCACTGGTTGCGTTCGGGGCTTTCGAGCACCGCTGAAATCAACATGCTTGTCGGGTATCCCGGCACCGGATTTTACGAGCAGCGGGAACAATACGGCATCACCTGGATCGATCCTGACTACAGCCGCTACGATGGCCGCAACCAGCCAACCTATGAAACGAAGAACCTGACAAGACGTGATTTTGAGTACCTCTTCCATCGGGCCATGGATGAGTATTGCTCGGTCATGGAGGAGACCATCGGCAGCAAGGAGCAGATAACGGCAAAACTCGGGGATCGATTTCCGAATTTCGACCCCGCTTTCATGGAGGCAGCGTTTTAAGATGAAGAACACGTGCACCGAGGCAGCCATTGCCGATTTCCCGTTATTCACCGAAGAGCAGGGTGACATGATCAGCATGGTTGCCCGAAAATACCCCATGCGTGTTACCCCGTATTACCTGAAGCTGATCATGGAACCCGGTGACGCGATCTACCGGCAATGCATCCCCTCCGAGGAGGAACTGACCGATACCACAGGCCAGCCGGACCCCCTGCAGGAGAATGGCCACTCCCCTGTTTCCTGTCTGTACCACCGCTACCCTGACCGCGTTCTGCTGCTGGCGACCAATAATTGCGCCATGTACTGTCGTTTCTGTACCAGAAAACGCAATATCAGCGACAAGACCTCGGTTATCACCGACGGGGAGCTTGCAACAGCCGTGGAGTACCTGCAGAGCCATGAAGAAGTGCACGACGTGCTGATTTCAGGCGGCGATCCGCTCACGATACCCCTCGAAAGACTGAAGAACATCATCAGTTCGATAAGAGCTGTCCCTCATATCGATATCATCAGGATCGGCACCCGCATACCCTGCGTCGATCCGGGACGGGTGACCGAAGAACTCTGCACCATGCTGAAAAGGTATCACCCCCTTTATGTCAATGTGCATTTCAACAGCCCGGCTGAAATCACCCCCCAGTCGCGCCGGGCCTGCTCCATGCTGGCCGATGCAGGCATTCAGCTCGGCAACCAGTCGGTGCTGCTGAAGGGTGTGAACGACAGTCCGGAGGTGATGAAGGAACTGGTACGCAAGCTTCTCGGCATGCGGGTGAAACCCTACTATCTGTTTATCCCCGATATGGTAAAGGGTACCGGCCATTTCCGGACAAGCCTGGAAACCGGGCTTGAGATCATCGAAGCCATCCAGGGCTGGATGAGCGGCATGGCAACGCCGCAACTGGTCATAGACATGGAAAACGGGGGCGGCAAGATACCGCTGTCGCCCGAATATGTGATCGGGAAAGAAGACGGGAAATACCTGTTCCGGAATTTCGAAAACAAACAGTATGCATACACCGACCTCCTGCCCTGCCGGAACCCGGCTTGAGTGGACCACACAGCTTCTCGGCGTGCTGGACCGGATGACGGGCAAGCCGGCAACGACGCTCAAGGGAAGCCTCAGAGGATATTACCGGACCGTTCCGTCGCTGCTGGAAAAAAGTTTTCTCGGCCAGCTTGTCGCTCCTTCGGCCTTCAGCACCCAGCTCAAGGCACTGGCGCTCTCCGAACAGATTTATCTGCAGGCATTTGAGGCCATCGGCAGCTGGCAGGAGTGGAATGAACCGCTTGCCGCCACACTGCTCGGCGAAGTTATCCCTGCCCTCCTTGGCGTCGCCTCCATGCAGAAGCGGGATAATGACCCCCTCTTTGTCGGCCTTGCACTCGGTCAGCTTGCAGAACAGGCCGGCACGGGAAGGCTGCGTCTGACCAGCCTTGTCTGCCCCAGCTATCAGTACCGGCGCGACGCCAACGGCAGGCTCTGGCACTGCTCAGGGGAGTTGCTGCCGGTGACAGGCGAGCGGTTCAGCACGGTAGCCGCCACCCTGGCGCGGATTTTCTCACCGCTTGCCAGACACGATGTCGAAATCGACTGGGAGTTCTGGGGCTACACCGGCGAAACAGGCAATCCCGAACACCTGGTCGATATGGCACGTTTTGTCCACCAGCATTATCGGCACGACCCGCAACAGCTTTTCTCGACACTCGCCCTGGCAGCAGAGGATATGAACACACAGCTTCGGCAGCAGATGGGCAGGTATTGTATCAATGCCCGCACCTGCTCGCTCGACCGGAAGTTCGGAGCGCTCATTGAGGGCATACGGAACGCCTTTTCGGAAACGTTTCCCGACCAGTTGCAAAGAATCACGAGTCCGGGGGAGGTGGAATCCTGGCTTGAAGATGTGTGCAGGTGCGGACCGCTCATCCACTGGTTTGTCGGGGAGGAAAAAATCTACCGGCAGAACGTGATCATGGAGTCCAGGGAACCTATCGAGTTCACTGAACCCATTGTTCCGGCAGCCCTGCGGGAGATGCTGCTCTATACCCATATCCTGGAAGAGGTGCGAAAAAACGGCTCGATCATCATCGATACGGAAAGCAGCTCCAACTATATGACCGCGACACTGCCATACCTGCCGGCAGGACTGATTTTTACACGCTCCGGGAAGGAGAACGGTGACGGAGGGAATTCGACATACACGCTGAACATCCGCCAGCCCTATAATGTGGTGCCGGGATGATCGGACATCGGCCCGCCCTCAAGACATCGGGCTTCCCGCATTCCGGCGTGAACACCATTCGCATGTGCATGTGGAAAATTCAGGAACGTCATGAAGAACATCATCCTGCTGATAATACTGTACGTCGGTTTTATTGCCGACTACGTTGTCAATAAACTGCTTACCGGAAATCTCGATCTCGACGGGCTTGGCGACTTCAATGTCGCCGTCAGTATCGCCACCTTTTTTTCGGTGCTCTTCATCCTGGGGGGTGATTCCGGCCTGAACTGGTTCATCCCGAAATACCTTGAAAACAGGGAGTGGGAAAAAATCAAGGGCTACATCGTTTATTACCTGAAACTCACCCTCATCATCTGCCTGTGCGCCGGCATCATCTCCCTTGCCGCCGATTTCTTTCTCAGATACTACCATCTCGAGAAACTGCTCCATGAATCATACTTCGCGATGATTCTCACCCCTGCGCTCTCCGTCCTGACGATCCTCGGCGCGCTGCTCCTGGCGATGCACCGTCAATACCTGTCGAGCCTGACCACCGAACTGCTGAAACCCCTGCTGTTTCTCGCGGCCATCTTCACCTGGCTCTCGGTCAACAAGACCATCAACGAATACAAGGCTATCGCCCTGCTCCTCTCCAGCGTGCTGCTGACCGTCATGGTTCAGGCATGGCTGAGCCTGCGATCGGTTCCGTTCGATTTTTTCAGCCAGAAACTGCAGCTGTGCATCGCTGAATGGAGAAAGGCCTGCATACCGATGCTGATGACGGATATGTCGAACAATTTCATATCCGTTCTGGAAATCTGGAGCCTTGAACTGCTGCACCCCGACGAAAAATCCGTTGGTGTTTTTTCATTGCTGGTCTTCATCTCTTCCATCATCTGGGTGAATTTTACCGTTGTGTACTATTACATATCTTCGCGAATTGCAACGATCGAAAATGACAGACCAGCGCTGCAGAAATATTACACCTCGAGCGCGTTCAGGCTGCTGCTCATCAACATCGTCACCGCCACGATGCTCATGCTCAATGCCCGGTCAATTCTCGCATGGTTTCACCCCGACATGATTGCGTACAGCAACTGGCTGAACTTCATTCTCGTCGGCACCTCCATCAACGCCCTGCTCCGACTTGCCTCGCCGTTTCTGCGGTTAACCGGATATGCGCGGGAGGCCTCCGACATTTCGGCCAGAACCCTGGTGATCAGTATTGTCGGCACCCCCGCGATAATCGCTGTTTTCGGCATCGAAGGAGCGATGGTCTCCCTGGTGGGCATTCACTTCATCAGGGGGCTCTGGTATTCCGTCAGCCTGAAAACATCGCAGGGCATCTCACTGGTGTAAACGAGAATCCGCTGTTGCTGCACCAGCCCGTTTCTGCCGCATGACCGGAATCGACAGCTGTCCCGAAACGGCTTCACCGGGAAGTGCCGTGGAGAAAAGGGGCGGCAGCCTGTTTCCGAAAGGTGTGCAGAACACCGACTTCAGCAAACCCGTCATTCCTGTACATCTCCTTGACGAAACCATCGTTATCGGTAATCGCGTAGATGCGGGAGGCACCGTTCCTGCAGGCTCTCGATATGGCAAAACGCTGCAGCGACTTGCCGAATCCTCGCCGTCGGAAATCAGGATGCACCTTGAAGTCATCGAACTTCACCATGCCGTTGTCGGTATAGAGCTCCACATCTCCCACAACCCGCCCTCCGAACGAATAAAGCAGCAGGTCGAATTCATTCCTGTCTGTATAGATGTCCAGCTTGATTTCCGTCTGAAGCCTTGCGTATCGCGCTCCCCTTGCATCATACATATGACATTCGAAGGCATGCAAGGCCCCGAGATCACCCGCATCGAGTGTCCGGCAATGTTCATCTTGTACCGGTACCGGGAGTTCAGGCAGAGAACGGACCATGACGAACCTCGACGAATAAGCAAAGGATTCGAGTGCATCAATCGCTTTCCGGTGCGGATTCCCGGGATGAAAGACAATCCTGATGTGCGGCAGGCCCTTCCGTTCCAGAAGATGCAACTCTTCTTGAACAAGAGCCTTCACCTCTTCGACAGGGGCGTCCTTCAAAATAAACACGTAGTTATACGCCTCCCTCTCCGGAATACGCTCATCGCTCACCCGAACCGAATGCGGCGATCGGTGGAGTCTGGCGCCCATTGCCGAACAGTAGCGGAATTCCGTTTCAATGATTGCATCGAGCATGTTCATGATAGCTGATGTTGATCCGGTTGCCGGAAGGCTTGCAGCTTTTGTCCAGAAACACGCCAATCCGGATGCCGGGATTTTCGTCCAACGAGAATCATCCTTCGGGAATGTTCCCTGAATGAGGCCAGTGTCTCGTCGCACACCTGTTCAAGCTGCATGCCGGCAAGAGAAAAAAGCTGCCGGTACTCGGAAAGGGAGTAAAGACGAACCCTGCTCACGATCTTGACCGTCCGTCCGTTTTCCGCCGGCCTGTTCAGCAGGTACAGCACGTTCTTTGAAGGCTCGTCCCATTGCCTGACAATCTCGATCCCCCCGATGTCGAACGTTCGCATGGCATCCCCGGCCAGATTGCTGCGGTTCGGAGCTTCGAGAAGCAACCGTCCGCCTGTACGAAGGGCCATGGCAAGACGTTGCAGAACGAGCAAATCGGTTTCCGCATCGTAGTAACCGAAACTGTTGAACCAGTTGAGCACGGCATCGAACCGTTCCTCGTCATCCAGTTCCCGCATATCCCTCAGGAGAAATGAGCCCGCCACACCTTCGGCGGCAAACCGTTCCCGTGCACGCCGGATAAAACGGGGGTTGATGTCCAGCCCGGTGTACCGTATGCCACGCCGCGCCAGATGGATGCCGACACGTCCGTCCCCGCAGGGACAGTCCAGAACCTCCTGGCCAGGAACAAGATCAAGAGCCTGCCATATGACACGGGCTTCCGGGGCCGCCATCTCCTCGGGTTTCAGCCAGAGTCCGTCGGGAATCTGGCTGATCCAGCCAGGATCGGAACCCGAGCCCGTTGCCGATCCCTGCTCGAACAGCAAGGCATCAGCCCCGTTTGCAATGTCCGTTACTGGCTGTCGCTCTTCGTGTCCAGGGGTTGCTTGTGACATATGTTTTTCCTTTTGGTCATGCCCGGTGTATGAGGGGGAAGCTCGGACAGTGGTGACGATCGATCAAAAAGCCTGGGGCTGAAACGGCTATTGAACCCAGGCTTGTCGATGCACGCATCCTCCTGGCAGACAACGAACTTGCACCGTTTCCGGAAGAGATGACCAGCCCGTTTTGTCGACACCGGTTGAAAATGGAACCGTGCAACCATGCTGCCTTGAACATTCTGAAACAGTAGTGTCCGGTTAAAATAAGGCCAGTTGGGCGACCGGATCCCTCACCTTTCTGAGAGACTGTTCTTTGAGTGATAAAATATCGATCAGCAGGCGATGCTCCATGAGTACAGCAGCGATCAT
>Ga0233420_10001020_pt1 | contig 11093 bp, 10 predicted proteins | sample Watercolumn_Mata_4_FD_183009 | JGI IMG/M metagenome (GOLD analysis project Ga0233420, IMG submission 183009) | Freshwater microbial communities from Lake Matano, South Sulawesi, Indonesia - Watercolumn_Matano_2014_102_MG | ecosystem: Environmental > Aquatic > Freshwater > Lake | place...
TAGTAATGTAAATTCTATAAGTTGTCTCCAGGATAGATTGTCTAATGCAAATCAAACAAATCTTTCCTGGAAGACAACGTTCTTGTTGACTTCCTCAAGGCAAATAAGGGTTCCCTTTCCGAGGACCAACGCAATGCCATACAGGCAATGCTCCTCTGCCATGACCCAAGCCAGGGCTACGTCTCCTTCGTCTGCCCCAAATGTGGCGAGAAGAGAATAATCCACCACAGCTGCAACAGCCGCCTGTGCCCAACATGCGGCAGGCGGCTGACTGAGGACTGGGCAAAGAGGGTCAGTCGCCACCTTCTCAGGGTTCCACATAGGCATGTTGTCTTCACCCTCCCAAATGAGATATGGCCACTGATGAAAGCAAACAGGAATCTCATCCAAGTCGCAGCACAGCAAATCCTCACAGTGATTGAGAATGTCTTCCAGCACCATCTCCATGGCATCAAGCTGAAGGCAGGAATAACCTGTGCCCTGCACACCTTCGGCGAAGACCTCAAGTTCAACGTTCACTTCCACTGCATGGTGACGTGCGGTGGCATCAATGAGGACGGCGACTGGATAAACGTCAAATATTTCCCATACGATGCCCTGCGCAAGGTCTGGCAGTACCATGTGCTTACAGCCATCAAGGAGGCACTGCCCCAAACATATGAAAACAGCCGTTTCATAGACAAGATGTTCAAAGACCACCCAAATGGGTTTTACGTCTATGCAAAGGACATTGTTGACAACAGCAAGGGCCTGCTTGAGTACATTGCCAGATATGTGCGCCATCCTGCCATCGCACAGTCAAGGATACGCTCATTTGAGGGGGGCATCGTCACATTTGCCTGCAAGGACGATGAAAAGAGGGAATATTCTGTCAGCATGGGTGTCCAGGCTTTCCTTTCAGCACTGGTGCAGCACATCCCTCCCAAGGGCTGCCAACTTGTCAAGAATGTTGGCATCTATGCCAACAAAAGCAGGCAACTCTATTCATCTGTAATTTCAAAGTTTCAAAAAGTCAGGAAACTTGTCCAGAAAAAGCTCACTTCCCGCTCTCCAACATGCCAAAAGTGCCTTGTGAAGATGGAGTTTGTGGCGATCACCGCACCGTCAGACCCTCCACATCATTTATTGCTGTCAAGTTACGAGAATCAGACGACGTTGCTGCTAGTTGCTAATTTGCGCCGATAGGCGCTTTCTTGAATACAGTTTTTCTCTCACTTTTATTTTGTTCATATAAGCTTGCCAACCCCGTAATATTGGATTTTGAGCCTAGGACGTTTCTAAGGGCATTTTCAAAGCGCAACCATCTCAAAAAATCGACCTCAATGTTCATTATTGCTATTTCAAACAATATTCTAGATATTCTAAGTTATTGTTAGTTTTATTCTTTTTAGTGTTTTAACCATCAATCACGCACGCTCCATCTTTAAGCTGCAAGTTTCTGTCCAATATAATCTAAAAATATAATTCCGTTTTTTGTTTTTTCATATATTTCAGTCAGTGTTGCACTTGCTGGAAATATAATATAATTATTATGAACGAGATCATTCCTGATTCTTAGGATTTCCATAAATGCAGTCATTTGTTCCGTTAGTTCTTTATCCGCATCTATTTCTTTGCAAATCATAGATTTGAATTCTTCACCAAACAAAGCTAGGAATTTATTTACATTAGTGGTTTTGAAGTCAAAAAATGTCTGAAATTGCCGTTCTAGCCCCTTGTTAATGGCAAAGTATTGAAATTTAGGATCTGAACATTTCTGTTTTATTATTTCGGTTAAGATGGAACCTAAACGATGCTCAAGATAGCTTGCCGCAACAACGGTTAAGTTTTTCTTAAAATGATCTTCGGAATAACTCTTAAACGAAATCTCTCTCTTTTCTTCGAGATATTTAATTAATGCAAAAGAAGGTTGAAACAAACTTTCAATATAGCTTAAGTCTTCAGCTAGTCCCATTACAGCAACGTCCCCATGGCCATTTGCAACCTAGTTTTAACGTTTTTGGTGTCGCTCGTTTTTGCTTCAGTTGCATTAATGAAATGAACATTTGCCCTAAGCACACTCAGCTTATCTGCAGATAATGACGCGACTTCTAAACTATTTTTGTCGTATGCCTTTTTACATGCGGCATAAAACACCGCCTCAAAAATTGATATATTAAACCGCCCGGACGAAGAAACTGCAAATTTTTCATGCCCATTCTCAACAAACATATTTAGAAAATTCTCAATTAGAGCCTGGAAATAATCAATTTTTGCACTATTAAAACCCACCGCTTCATTTGAAAAGGAATTCAAAAATCTAACCATGGATGGCCGATATGCATCGCCGTGCGCTAACATTGCTAAGCTCCTTAGAAGTATTTCAAGATCTTTCATATGCAAATCTGGCTCATTTTTACCCAGTATATTTCTCCAACGACTGTCCAAATTGATTTTTCTTAGCATGTTGTAGAATTGTGATTCATAAACACACACACGTATTTCTTGTGGTGTAAGATTTATCCCGCCAGTGTTCAATCTGCTAAATATTTCATACATCGCCCCATGTCCTTTTTCTGGTCGATTCTGTCTGACAACGATGCATCGAATCGTTCTATACTCAAACGCCTTCTTGTAGTCGGTATCGAGTGTTGTATATTTTTGTCCATTCAGTGGATGTTCGGTATTTGGATTGGAGGAATCTAATCGAAGTTCAAAATCCTTAAAAAAATCATTGTTGCTGATAATCTTGTCACTTAAATTGTTTTCCTTGTCAAATTCTCTGCGTATTTGTGCAAGTTTTTCCTTTATAGGGAATCTGGATTTCATAAAATAATAAATAGAAAGAAGACGCTGCTGCCCGTCAATTACAGAAAACTTGTTTCTTTCTTTTTCATAAAGAAATACCTGCGGGACAGGTATCCCAATTATCAATGATTCAACGAATTTTGATGCTCTTTTTTTATCCCACACATAGTTTCGTTGAAAACCAGGTATTTCCATTATACCTGAGTTTATAAAATCAAAAATAGTTCTTACATTGAAGTCATTGGGCGATGCAGTAATATCATACTCAACTATATCTGAAATAGTCTCGACGTCATTCTCATCATCGTCTCCATCATATGTTTCTTCCTCTTGAGTTGCCATATAATCACTTTCCTTTATATCTATCAAGATAGTCATAAATCTATATCTCTTTTCACCCCATTCGGTTGTTACATTATTACTTCATTAAGATTTACTCAATCGCTTTTTCAATTACTTTACACTCTTCTTGGCTAATTCCATAAAGCTCAAAAACGAGGTTGTCAATCTCTTTTTTCATATCTTTTACTATTCGTTCTTCCTCTCCATCTGGGTCTTTCTTGAGGAAAATATGGAGTTGTTTAGAAAGTTCAGATATCTTCTTGCACTTGAGGTTAGTATCCTTGTATTCATAGATTGGTAATGGTTTAAGATATTGTGGCTTGTATGTAAAGTACTTTGCCTGTACATACGGACTGAAACTCGTTAAGAAAAAGAAGATTAATTTTGAATTTAAAATAGCTGTTAAATAAAATGCAAACTCTTTCTTTTCTGGTTTGGGGAAAATCATATTACAACTATCATAGCAATACAACCCGGTCTCATCAAAGTAGAACGAACTTTTTTCAGAAATTGCTGGAGTCATAATCTTCGGTTTTTCAAATTTTTCTTTAGAAACCGGCTGTTCAATCTCAAACCATTTCAAATCTTTTCTCTGTTTGAATTGAGCACGTTTCTCCAGTATATCTTTGAACTTTGAAAGATGTTTCGTCGTTCTAGGGATAAGCCGTTCTTCTAAACCATTTGGATAAAGGCAGTGTTTGGTCGATTTGACTGCGAAGGGCTCGATATCTCCCCCAGTTACTACTTTCTTAACTAGTCCCTCTTCAAATTCATCTGGATTATCTACAACAAAGGCATCATTAAATCCAGTCCGCATCCCTATGATAACTTCTTCAGAATAATATGGGTAAAGTGTTTTCCCAGCCTCCGTTATTTTGCTGATTATTTTTGATTTTTCCTTTGATATTATCTGCCACTTATCAGATGAAAGGCCACCCTGGTTAAGTTCAACAAACTCAACCCCGCCGATATCATTTCGTTGTTTTCGAATAAGCGCTAAGACTTCGTTCAACTCATTAGCCTTCAAAACTGCCTTGTCTGTGATATTGACTGCGGAAATGATACTATTTGACTCTTTTGGTGTATTAAGTACAAATATACATGGGTAGTTTGTCGCATCTTCAAAAACCTTTGAGTCTCCAAAATCAATTATTTGACTTATAGTTGTATTTTCCAAAATAAATTTTCTTGTACCAGCGCCGTAGCCGGTTTTCATAAATTTATTTGAAGAAATATAACTAAGACTACCCTTATCTTTCAAAAGTCGTATGCCTAACTGAATAAAATATACAAAAAGGTCTGCTCTTCCATCATAAACTTCTGGATAATCTTCTTGGAGCTGTTGCTTATTCTTTACTCCTTCTTGTCGAACATATGGCGGATTACCTACAACAAAATCATACTTCTTTTTCTTCATCTCATCGCTCGCATCTTTGTCCTTTGCGAGGCTTTTTCCTGTTGCCCCATAGAAGTGTGCAAGGTTAGTTTGTTCTGTAGGTAATTCAAGTGAATCAGTCTCGTAGATCTTAAAACGCGGAATCTTGAATCCTCGATTTTCCTTGACGGCTTTCCAGTAAAGATCAATTATCTGGAAAAGTAGGTTCATCTCAGTTATATTCACTGCGAATGGGTTAATATCGAAACCGTGTATGTGCATGGCGACGGAGTTCACAATCTCCTCACATTCCTTGGAGGAGAGGCGAGCATACACATCTGGCCAGTGTCTGTTATCAAGCGCCTCTTTCGGTGTTGCCTTTTCAAATTTTACTGCCTGTCGAGCAATCAGGCGTCTAGCAGCTCGGACAAGAAAACCACCTGAGCCGCAAGCAGGATCTATAAGGTCTTTGTTCTCAATAGCTTTAGAGGGTATATAGTCTACGGCATCAAGTATATAATCAATAACCTCATCTGGGGTATAAAACTCACCAAGTCTCTTTCGTTCATCCTTGGGCAAGTATTTTTCGTAAAGTTTTCCAAGAATGTCTCTGTCTACTTTAGCAAAGTTGAATTGGTTGAGTATCCAAAGCACGCGATTGAGCGCTCTATCTAGATCTCCATCTCCACTTTCATACCAATCTAGTGGGTTGTCCTTTTCATAGAAATGCCCGTATATATTTTTAGCCCCACCATAGGAAAACTGGACAATCTGTTTGAATACGCCCGTTTCCCCAAGGATGGGTTCGGCAAGCTGCTCGCGCAGCCTTTCAATACCACCGTTGGATATTTTCTTCCCTAAAAGCCCCCTATCCTCACAAATTCTGATAAAAAGGAGCCTATTTATTAGCAGGTAGATTGACTCCTTACAGAACACCTGCTTGTTCTCTTCTTCTTTATCTTCTGGACGGTTTGAGAGAGCTTTCCAGATGAAATAGCCCTGAAAGTCTGCGTATTTCTTGTACTTACCCTCAGTTTTTAATTCAAACCTGGCTATATCTGCAGCATGTTTTGTGTTGTTGTTATTTGCCTTCTTTATTTCATCAAGTTCGCCCTTTGTCTGCTTGTACTGCGCATAACCCGCATAATATTCATCAAAAGCTGTGTATGTATACTGTCTCATAATGTCGTTTGAAATATAGTTTAGTTGCTCGATGAGTTTTCCAAACCCATTCTCATCCGCAACATCTATTTTTGCGTAATACTCGTCAAATTTGTTGTATTTTGCTTCGCTCCAAACCTGCTCTTTAGTTATATTATTTAGGTAAAGAATCTGTTCGGCTTCTTTGGTGGATAGACTATCTTCCGATACTCTTTTTGCGTCAATCAGTGACTTAAAATCCACGTCTACTCTAAGAATTCTGCCTTGTTTTGTGGCTTCCCAAAGAAGGAAACGATAACCGTTTGCTAGACCAACATATCGAGTCGATGTGTCGGCATATTTACCTGCCTGGTCGCGCCACTTCTCAGCATCTAGGCTTTCTTTTGGGCGCTTGGTTTCAATAAGAACAGCCCGCGCGCCGTTCTCATCTAGCATGGTAACATCTGTGCGGCTCCGCTCGTAGTGTATGAACTTGCTGTCAAATCCGAGGACTTCTTCACAGAAAAATCTGCCAAGACGCGGGCTGAAGTCATGTTCAAGCGTCTCAATAGTTATCTCTGAGTTTATTCTCTTGAATGCCTTGAGAACCTTATCAGTAAAGCTGGTATCTGCCTTTGGTACCATGGAACTCCCTACTGCTTTCACCTGCGCTCATTTTTAAAGCTAATTAGACGTGGATGCCAGTGTGGCAACCATTAATCTTTTACGCCTTTCTCGCCCTAACCTCTCAGGGTGGTGTTATGGGCTCCGTCTGCGACTTCTTGAGGGGCATAGGGATTCTGTCCTCTGCCGGCACCACTGTTTCTAACGCTGGAATCGGGCTTCTTAACCTTAGGAATCAGCTCAACAGCATTGGCAAAAATGCGCCGGTTGCCAGGGAAACGGATGAAACTGGCGTGGCATCTTACGTGGCGCCATCTGTGGCAACTGGCAGGCGCACTACTGGCATGGCAAACTTCCGCAGATGTTTGGCAGGTGGTGGAGTCACAACTCCACCGTCACGGGCTGGCGGTCTTGCGGAGCCGCGCTCCGCGAGAAACAGTCGCAACAGGCGACTGGATGGCGGCGAGTCTGCGCTGGAGAGGAAAAGGCGGCTGGCGCGCGAGTCGATGCGGCGTTTGAGAGCGAGAAGGAAGAAAGCGGCTAGGAAAAGGCGCTCGATGAGTAATCACTTTGTATGGTTATAACCACACAAAGACATACCTTTTTATATGTTTATGCCCATACAAAGATAGCTGCAATAGCTGCAGGTAATCGTATGGAAGACTCGGAAATCATCAAGGTACTCAATTCGCACAACCCATGGTGGAACGGCAAGTTGCTGAAAGTTCCCCAAAAGGCAAGGCGGGATTTTTATATTCTTGAGCCCGCCCTGGAGGAAAAGCTGATCACGGCTCTCCTGGGGCCAAGGCGCGTGGGCAAGTCCGTTCTCATGGCGCAGCTGGCAAAGGGCCTGCTAGACCGGGGCGTTGAGCCGAAAAGGATACTGTTTGTGCGTCTGGATGAGCCTTTGTTCGATCCTTTGGGCGCATCGCTTGTCCACAGCGTGATTGATGCATACCTAAAGTACATATTGGAGAAAGAATATTCGGATATTGATGAAAGGGTGTATATTTTTCTAGACGAGGTGCAGCACGTCCCAAAGTGGAGCGAAACCCTCAAAAGCTATTATGACAGGGAGGAAAATGTCAAGTTCGTAGTGAGCGGCTCTTCTGCTGCTGGAATCACCCGCGGCAGCGCCGAATCGCTTGCAGGCAGGATCAAGCAGCACTACGTCATGACCTTGAAATTTTCGGATTTCCTTAAGTTCCGTGGCTTTTCGGATGATTTCGACAGAGAATGCAGGGATTTGCGGTCCAGGTTCAGGCTCGCGCTTATAGATGGCAATCTGCCCAGGTTTTGGCTGGTCCTGCGGAGGTTTGCAGCGAGGCAGGCGCGTTCTGGGTCAAAATCCGACGCTTTTCTCATGGATTATCTTGTTAAAGGCGGCTACATTGAGCTAGTAAGCGAGACAGATTACCAAAAATGTGCTAAGTACATATTCGATTTGGTCCAGTTGGTCATCTACCGGGATATCATAAAGGTCTTCGATATCCGGAATCCCAAGAATATGGAGGATTTTCTGCTTTATCTCGCCCGCCATTCATCGGACAAGATGTCTGACAATAGCCTGCGGAAGATTTCATCTGAATTGAAGATTGAAATCAACACTTTGAGGCAATATCTTGATTATCTTGAGCAAGTCTTCTTTGTCAGCTCCAGTATGATTTTTGCGCCCAGCAGGGCCAAACAGCTGCGAAATCCAAAAAAGATATACATAACCAATGTCGGCATTAGGAACGTATTCAATAGCACGTTCTCGGCTTTATCCAGGCTGGATCCGCTTGATTTGGGCAAAATGGTTGAAACAGTAGTTCATGACCATTCCTTAAGGCTTGCATTCTACCTTGACCAAGCCAATGCTAGATGCTATTATTGGTCAAACGGCGGCGAGATTGATAACGTAATCTCCTTTGGAAAAACAAACCTTCCGATTGAGTCAAAATATCAAAATGAGATAAAAACGTCAGATTATGCCGAATGCCTGAAATTTATACATGAAAACAAATGCCCGTTTGGGGTTGTAGTTACAAAGAAGAAGCTAGCTTTTGATGAAAAAAACAGGCTTTTCTTAATCCCACTAAAGATCTTTCTGATGATGTGCTGAATTGATGCCGTTTTACACGCCGAATTCCTCCACGCTCATCCACTCTGCTTTTACTAACGCCCACCAATCTTGTGCAAGCCCCGCAAGCAAGTACTCATACGGCAACCACCCATAGCCTTTTTCTCCCCAGCCTTTGCCCCAGCTGTTGCGGATGAGGAAGGCGCCTTCGCAGGCGCCAATTTTCAAAGAGTCGTCATATCCAACGCAAAGCACAGCATGCCCCCCAATCTGCTTCTCGCCCCTCGCGGGATAAGGTATTTTCCCATCGCTCGCACCTTGAATCGATTCGAAAACTTGGAAGCCGAACATTACTGGCAGCTCTTGCGCGAGCGTTTGTTTTATCTCGGTTAATGTGCTTGCGCGGTCCTTGGTGGCGATGCCAATGCTCTTTTCATCCAAGCGGAAGTAGCTTATTGCTTGGTAGTTTTGGGCAAAAGAGTAGCAGAACGCGGGCGGCGCGCGGTCAAGAGGGGAGGAGTAGTTCCAGTATTTTTCTGGTGGGGCGCCGAAGAGCGCGAGCGCGCCCATGGTGGTGCGGATGTATGCCCCGCTGTCGCCTTTTTGCTGCATGAGGTCGCGCGTGCATTTGTAGATGAACAGGCGCGAGGTGGGAGTGTCTTTCCCATAAGCCCTTTTCCTGTAATATTCCAGCATGCCTGCGGCTGCGTTGGCAGTGCACGAGCCTATGCTTCCTTGGTCATAGATGGGAGGGCAATAGGCGCGCAAATCAATGCTGGATGGAGTTTTTGAGGGCGATTTAAGCAGTTTTGTACTGCGGGCGTGTCTTTGGTGTAGTCACGGGGGTCAGGCAAGTCGGGAAGATAGCCAAAATAAGCAAACATTTATAATTAACATTATGTTAATTATTGATAGTTGATTAAAATGAGAAAAAAAAGGCGCGAAAAGGTGGTTGAAGGCGTGCTGCGCGCAATCGAGGCATCGCCTGCTGGAATCGCGCGCCTGGACGTGCTTGCAAGCCTCAGACTCGCATCGCGCGGGACATTGCTTGCCACTCTTTGCAGGCTGGGTAATGAGGGGAGGGTTGCAAGGCTCAAGCGCGGGACCTATTCCGCAATGCCAATCCGCGACGGCTACGCGTGCGCACAGGCGAAGTTCGGGGGCTATATCGCGTTCGCGTCAGCCTTGAAGCTGCATGGGCTCATCACTGAGGAGCCATTCACAATCGCAGTGGCAACTCCGTCGCTTTCAAGGATTGCGCGCATCGGGAACCTGGAAATCCGCGCGGTTGCGCTTGGCGAAAAGGCACAGGGCGCAATCGAAATGGGGGGAAGGCTTGTTTCAAGCAGGGCAAAAACGCTTTTCGACTGCCTCCTCGTTCCAAGGTATGGGGTGGAAACCCCAAAGCTTGAGGGGGCGTATGCGGCAGCTGGCTTAAGCAAGGCGGAATGGGCGGAATTCGAGTCCTATGTTTCGCGCTTCGGGGGGAAGAAGGCCATGAAGATGAGGGAATTTGCAAAAAAGGTGAGGAAGGATGGAACCCCCTGATTTGGATGTTTGCAAGGTTCTGGCAATAAAGCACGGGCTGCCGCTCCAGTTCATCATCAAGGATGCCTACCTGATGGAAGCGCTTTCGCAAATCGCGGCGCACCAAGAGGAGATTGGCGCGCCGGTTTTCAAGGGGGGCACCGCGCTCAATAAAATCCATCTTGGCGGCATGCAAAGATTCTCCGAGGATTTGGATTTTGATGTGGAGGGCGATGCAAAGTCAGCGTGCATGAAAGCGGCAGCGGCGCTTTCTGGCTTCCGGATCGGCGAAATCCGGAAAGTTGGGAAAACCTGGCAATTTGATTGCGGATTTGAAAGCCTGCTTGGCAAGGACAATGTGAGGGTGGATATTGCGCGAAAGCCACTTATTGCCTCTGAGGGGTTTGCCAATGCAAGCGTTTCCTCCCCGTTCAGCCAGAAAAGCGTGGCAGGCGTGCGCGCATATTCCCTCAACGATTTGGTTGCGAGGAAGCTTTTCGCCCTTGAATCAAGAGCAGAGGGAAAAGACCTTTATGACGCCCATTCCGCCCTTCCTCTTTGCAAAGGGATGGGGAACGCGATTGGAAAGATGCTGGAATCCGAGGCAAAGGGAAGCAGCGTTGATGAATTCCTAAAGCATGCGGTTGAAAAAGTGAGGCGGACCGACCCTAAGAAGGCGGGAAACCTCTGCAATCCTTTCATCCCTTCAAAGAACAGGCCGAAAAGCTGGCAAATCCTGAAAAACGAGCTTGCCACAATGCTTTTTGCAATTGAATAGTGGCGCCGGGCAACCGGGCGAATTTGTACTGAAAAGACGCAACCCCCCCTACTGGCTAAAATGGGAAGAAAAGGCGTAAAAGGGCTGGCTTGTGGGGGGGAACCCTTGGGGGGATATTAGGGAAGGCAAATGCCCCCTAGGGGGTGAAAAGGCGTAAAATCGTTAGCCTAAAGCTTCAAAACCTTGCCTTTGAGCCATTTTGAAAGATAGCTTACAGTGTGCCTGCCTGCGGCAGTTTCCTTCACAACCCGGGCAAGCTCATCCTGTGCCTCCACGCTGCCAAATCTTGCATCAACCCCGTTTAGGTCGAGAAAGAAGAGCGTGGCAGTTATGGCAGTCCTCTTGTTGCCATCTGCGAAAACATGCCCGGTGTGGGCGAGATGATGGAGCAGGAAGGCTGCTTTCTTGATTACCTGGCTATTCTCATCGCCAATGCCCTTGCCATAGCACTCCACGCC
>Ga0233420_10001022_pt1 | contig 11092 bp, 6 predicted proteins | sample Watercolumn_Mata_4_FD_183009 | JGI IMG/M metagenome (GOLD analysis project Ga0233420, IMG submission 183009) | Freshwater microbial communities from Lake Matano, South Sulawesi, Indonesia - Watercolumn_Matano_2014_102_MG | ecosystem: Environmental > Aquatic > Freshwater > Lake | place...
TTCAATACCATCATGCGGCGTAACGGGCCAGTATGATGTGGTAAAGCGCAATATCCTCGCGATTCTCTTCGATCAATCGGTCGTACAGCCGATCGCCGACCTCCTTTCTCAGCGCTTCGAGACGTTGGTACAACGGAAGGTTGATTGTCGAGGTCACATTGGCATGCACGGAATATACTTGAAAATCCGGGAAGCTGGGCTTGAGATAAGCCTGCAGGCGAGTCAGGGAGGCTTCGAAGTGGTCCACCAGGCCAACGAAGGGGAGTTGCTCGATGGTCTCCCTGGCACGCTCAAGCTCGGGCTTTTCGAGATAGGCGGGCATGGTTTTCCACTGAGAAAAGCGCAGGGCATAGTAGTTTCGATAATCCCTGCCGCAGCCCAACTGCCACTCGATGAAGCCCCGCAGATCGGTTTGCCTGGCCTGTTCCGCCTCCTTGCCCGGATGGCGGCTGTATTTATTATAAAACCGATACATGGAAACCACCCGATCGATGGGATGGCGCATGAAGACTATGGGATACAATCGAATCCCCTGCATATCGGGTAGTCGAATGGCCACCGAATGAGACGATATGGCCTTGAGGCTGCGTCGCTGCGCGATCAGTCTGGCGATATCGTCGGGATCGTTGGTTTCGTCCCATTCCATCCAGCGGCCGCCAAAATTGTTTTGCAGGATATAGTCGACGGAGGTACCCGCGCTTTTGAAGTTATGGTAGTGAATGATGACGTTCCGAGTTGAACTCGAAGATTCTTCGCCGGCGTCCAATCGACTCGGCAAATAGGGCTCGGCCACCGCGAGGACCTTGCCGACCATTCGCCAGTAATGCCGTTTCAGGCGGGCGTACCCATTCATGAGGTAGGGCTTTTGCATGTCGCGATCAGGATGATGGGGTGATATCGCCGGTCGAACTCGGCCCGGCCCCGGTTGGTGGACTCGCCAGATTCAACTCCGAGAATATTCCGCGATAAGCCTGGATACTGACCTCAAGGGAATAGAGTCGATGGGCTGCTTCATGGCCCTGTCGGGAAAGCGTTTCCCACAGCCGCCGGTCACGATACAGCCTGAGCACCTGCTCGAAAAAGGCTTCCGCGCCGTCGGCGATCAGCACCTCCTCCCCATCGACCAGCCCCATCCCTTCCGCGGCTACCGACGTCACGACCGCCGGTACGCCATAACCCAGGCTCGTGACGACTTTTCCCTTGAGCCCGGCGCCATGACGCAGCGGCGCCACGGACAGCCTGATTTTGGCGAAGATATCTCCCAGCTCCTCAACATAACCCAGCGCCACCACGCCATCGCCGGCCTGGGCGCCGATCGCCACCGGCAGATAGCTCCCCACGATATAAAACACGACCTCGGGCATTTGGCGATGGATTTCCGGCCAGATCTCGGACAGGAAAAAGCGGATCGCATCCACATTGGGCGGGTGCTGAAAATTTCCTATGAACGCTATCCCCGCGCGTTCCTCGTACCGCGCCGCGCCGCGTGCCGGTATCTCGCGAACCAGCGGCACAAGCGCCGGTTTTATTCCGGGAATCGCGGCTTCAAGCCAATCTCGTTCGACCTCGCTGATGACGATCGTCCGGTCGGCGCGCCGGATGCAATCCAACTCGGCTCGGTGTACGGGATTCCAGCCTCCATCCAGCGTTGCCGGTTCCCCGGATTGCCGTGTTTCGCGCAGAAGATGCAGATCGATCGTGGAAAAAATCACCTTTGCCTGGGGGCAGAAACGGCGGACGCTCGGCATGTGCCGGATGGCCACGGGGGCGCGGAACAACATGACGGCATCGTAAGTATTTCCCCAAGCCCGCAGCCAGGCTTTGACGGAGCGAATCCGGGGCCCATGGAGACACTCGACTCCCAAGTCCTCGAGGTCTCGGGTGTAACCGCCCAGATAAAGCAGATTGCTTTCCGGTATGAAGCTGACCTGAAAACCCAAGGCCAGAAAAACCCGGATCGAGTTGAAGACATCGATCGAACCGGAATCCCGATCGGGTGTCGGCGTGCAGGAGTCGATCAGCAGCAATGTTGGCCGGGCATCCCGGCGGCCACCACACTCCCGGGAGACGGGCGCGGTTTTGGAGGCGTTACCGGAACCCTGGCGCGAAAGACGGCGTTGCTCCGACCAGAACAGATAGGACGCCGACTGGCGCAGCCAGGGCGTCAACAACAGCATGAACGCGGATTTCAGGCGATATCGCGTCCATTCCGACACCGGCAGCCGGATATAGGCGTATTTGAGATAAGCCGCCAGGAATCTCCCGATGTTCAAGCTTTTACCCCCAGGCTGTGCGCGGTCTCCAAGACCTGACGGGCGGTCTGCGCCCATGATGTGGGACGATACTCGCGCCGGATCCTGTCTTCATGCGCCGCCAGAATTTCCGGGTGCGAAAAATACCAGGCCAGTCGCTCTGCCCAGGCCGCGACGTCGTTGGGATCCAGGTATTCGACGAGATCGCCCCCCACCTCGGGTAGGGAGGCGGCGTTCGAGACGAGGGCAAACTTGCCATGAGCCAGGCTTTCGGCGACCGGCAACCCCCAACCCTCATAGTGCGATGGATACACCGTGAACAGCGTATGCTCGTAAAGCCGATCCAGGTCGCCATCGGACACATGATGCAATAGGCGTGCATGGGGCTGAATGCGTGTATCGCCCGACAGTTGCGTCAGGAGTTCATCGACTCCCCAGCCCGGCTTCCCGACCAATACCAACAGCGGCAGCGGCTGCCGGCCCGCCTCGATCAGCCGTAGATAAGCCGCGTAGAGCACTCGATGGTTCTTGCGGGGTTCCAGTGTGGATACGAACAGGACGAAGGGTTGTTCCAGAATGCGGGCGACCGCGGGCGAAGCCTCTCCCTCGGAAGGGGGGGGTAGCTGACTGCCGTGGCGGATGACCGAGGTGGCCCTATGACCTCGCCCGCCGGCTTCGAGATAGCCGAGAAAATCCCGCTGGGTATGCGCGGAGACGCAGGACACATGATCCGCGACCCGTATCAGGGCATCGAGGTAGCCGGCAAACAGACGGGTGATTCTGGGCAGGGTGAGATCGGGCCGCACGACGGGAATAATGTCATGACAGCACAGCATGACACGCATGCCGCATTGGGACTTGTAGCGCTCCAGCACCTGCATATCCTTGTCGTCCCAGTCGCAACCCAGGGACACGTACACATCGCCGTGATGGAATATGGCCGGCGATTCGTTGCGGTCTCGAGAGCGCAAGGCTCGCTGAAGGCACATGACCATCGAGCCGGCATGGCGGCTGATGGCAGACAATCTTCCCCGCCAGGCTTCGGGCAAGCGCGCAACGCGCCGCCTCAACATTGCCTGCCATCGCCCTCCCCCGCGCCTCGGGGCGACTTCAAGGCCACGTGAATATTCCTCGAGGGCGGATGTTAAGAGTCCCGGGTCCACCTCGCGATAACCCTGCCGGTCCGCCAGATAACGGCAAAACCGCAGCCCTCCGTCCGTTAGCTCTTGCGCCAGAAAGAATCGGGCGCACTCCATCTCCACCCGCACCACACCCGTGGGCGGACCCCGCCAGGATAGGCTCGTCGTCACATCCAGCCAGACGGTCAACGACGCGACTCCGAATCCTCTAGGTCCTTGCTTTTCCCCGGCATCCAGTCAATTCCGGCCGGCAGGGCGCCGGCACGCAACGCCGAAGCGGACGACCCGGCTCGCCGATAAACTCCCGACAGGACGACCGATCAGCCGCATACCGATGTCATGCCGTGGTTTCGGTCACGGGGGTCTGGGTATCGTCGCTCCTCCCGGAAAACCCCATCATGACCGTGAAAAACATCGGGACAAACAGCACGGCGACGCAGGTGGAACCCAGCATGCCGCCGACGATGCCGGCGCCCACGGAGTTCTGGGCGTGCGCGCCGGCACCGGTGGCCGTCACCAGCGGGACCGCCCCGAGGATGAAGGCGATCGAGGTCATGACGATGGGCCGGAAGCGCAGCCGGGCGGCATGTATCGCCGCGTCACGGTAGGACATGCCCTCCTTCCTCACCCCGTCGATGGCGAATTCCACGATCAGGATCGCGTTCTTGGCCGACAACCCGATCAGCGTCAGCAGGCTGACCTGGAAGTAGAGGTCATTCGGCTTCTGAAACGCCAGGAGCACGAAAGCCGCGCCGAACAGCGCAAAGGGCAGCGCCATGACGATCGCGATCGGCAGCGTCCACATTTCGAACAAAGCGGCCAGAATCAGGAACACCATGATCAGCCCCAAGGAAAGCGCGATGGCGGACTGGTTGCCGGCGATTTGCTGCTGATACGCCAATCCGAACCACTTGACGTCGTAGCGGTTGCCGAGCACCTTCGGCACGACGTCCTCGATGATGTCCATGATCTCGCCGGAGGTATGGCCGTGGTCCGAGTCCGGGTCGACGACGATCTGACTGGCGAGGAAGTCATTCAAACGCGTCACCACTTCCGCGCCGGTGGTTTCGGTCAGCTTCATGATGTTGCCGGCCGGCACCATCTCGCCGTTGCCGTTCTTGATGTAGACGGTGTTCAGCAGCTCCGGATTCTTGCGGTAGTCGTAATTGCCGGTGATCTCCACCCAGAACAGGTCCGCCCATTTGGTGAAAAAATCGATGTAATAAAGGCCGAATACACCCTGCAATGAGTTATAGGCGTTCTTGAAATCGACGTGGTAGTAATAAGCCTTCTCCGCGTCGACATCCACCCGCAGCTCCGGCGTGTCGATCTCGTAGAACTGGCTCGCCCGCTTTACCGAGGGATAATTCTTTTCCAGATACTCCACCAGCTTGACCGAGTCATCGTGGATCTCCTGGATCGACACCGGCTGCGTCGCCTGTAGGTAGAAGGTCACGCCGCCCGAAGGGCTGAGTCCTCTGATCGGCGGCTGATTGAAGGCATAGCCGTTGATGTTCTTGTTCTCGAGGTTGATCTTGCTCGTTTCCTCGATGGCCGTGTCGATGGTCTGATGGACCATGTCGCGCTTGTCCTCGTCGTTGAGGACGCCCATGATGGTCGAGGTGTTGGTCTTGAAGGTGCCGTTGTCGATGATGTCCTGGGAGCCCATGACCACCAGTCGGTCGAGGTAAGGGATCCGCTTCATCATCTCGGCGGCGACCTTGTTCGATTCGTCGACGGCGTATTTGAGCGCCCCGCCCGGATTGACGTGGATGACGTCGTAGAAATAGCCCATGTCCTCCAGCGGAATCAGCGAGGTCGGGATGCGGATGAACATCGCGACCGTCACCGCGAAGACCACCGCCCAGGCGATCAGGGCGGATTTCGAATGATCGATGATCCAGATCACGGCCGCCATGTATCCGCCTTGCAGCTTGGCGAATCCCGCATCGAACCAGCGGAAGAACAGCACCTTTTGCTGGTTCTCGTCGTGTCTGACGTTTTTCAGGAAGATGACGCACAAGGCCGGCGTCAGGGTCAGCGCGACGAAGCCCGAGATCACCACGGAGATGGCGATGGTCACGGCGAACTGCTGCATCATGGTCCCGCTGAATCCGCCCAGAAACGCCACCGGCACGAACACCGCATTCAGCACCAGCACGATCGCGATGACCGGCGCCGAAACCTCGCGCATGGCTTTCACGGTGGCGTCGAAGGAATTCAACTTGTCCTCCTCCATGATGCGTTCCACGTTCTCCAGCACCACGATGGCGTCGTCCACCACGATGCCGATGGCCAGGACCAGGCCGAACAGCGATAGCGTGTTGATATTGAAACCGCTCGCGTAAATGCCGGCGAACGCCCCGACCACGGCCACCGGGATGGCCAGAATGGGTATGATGGTGCCGCGAAAGTTCTGGATGAACAGATACACCACGGCGAACACCAGCGCGAAGGCGATCAGCAGGGTCTCCACCACGCCCTGAATGGCCTGATAGACGAAGATCGACGAATCGTAGTGGTAGAAATACTTGATGCCTTTCGGCAGGAACTGATCGATCCGGTCCATGGCCTCCTTGACGGCCGCCTTGGTCGCGAGCTGGTTGGCGCCGGGCACCAGGTAAAGCTGCAGCGAAACCGCCTCGAAGGTTTTGATCTCGCCGGTTTTCTCGTCGCGCTTGTGGACGTGGAAATAGTTGTTGTAGTTGTTGGCGTCCAGCTCGACCCGCGCCACATCCTTCAGCTTGACGATCTGGGCATTGCCGGCCAGACTGAATTTCGGCGGCTCGGTTTCGTCGGCGTCGATGAGGGCGACCTCGTTCTTGCCGTCCAGATTGGCCCGCAGCACGATGTTCTCGAACTGCTTGACATCGGTGTAGTAGCCCGTGGTCGTGATCAGAAAATTCGACTTTTCCGGTCCAAAGGTGGGCGGCATGGCGTTCTGACCGACCGCGTACTGGCTGCTCTGATCCCGGACCTTCTCGATGATCTCGGGGATGCCGATCTTGTAGAAGGCCAGGCGCTTGGGATCGACGTTGATGCGTATCGCATACGAGCGCTGCCCGAGGATGTTCACGAAGCCGACGCCATGGATCTGCTCGATGACCGGGTAGATGTAGCGCTGGACGTAGTTGGCGATGTACAACGGATCGGGCGATCCGGTCTCGGTGTAGAACGGGATGACCTGGAACAGGTCCGGAATCATCTTGCGGATGCGGATGCCCTGGGCGCGGGCCTGCTCGGGAATGTATGAATTGGAGGCCGTCAGCGAGCGGTTCAGGGTGTCGGCCTCGACGATGCCGAGGCTGGTGCCGACGTTGAAATACACGTTGATCGACACGCTGTTGCTGCCGTTCTGACTGGCCGACTGCATGTAGATCATGTCTTCGGTGCCGGCAATCTGATCCTCGATCGGCGCCGCGACGGCATTCGCGATTGCCTCGGAACTCGCCCCGGGGAAGGTGGCGTTGATATTCAGCACCGGTGGAATGATCAGCGGATACTGGTCAATGGGCGCGTAGAGGGCCGCCATCACGCCGCCGATCACGATCATGATCGAACAGACGATGGCCAGGACCGGGCGGGAGATGAATGTTTCCGAAATCATCCTGTGTTGCCTAACGGGCGCCCGTCGCCTGGGCTGGGTTGCTCATGGCCAGATCCTTCACCGTTACATCCACCACGATGGGATCGTTGTCCGCGATCCGCACCCCGCCGTTGGTGATCACCTGCATGCCGTCACTCAGCCCGGAGTCGACCAACTGGGTACCGTCCATCAGGTACTTGCCGGCCTTGATGCGCAGTTTTTTCGCCCGGTTGCCCTCGTTGATGAAGACATAGGACGATTCGCTGTCGCGGAAGATGGCCTCCTGCGGGATGGCGTACGTGCTCCGGACCATCAGATTGCGCAGATAGACATGGACGAATTGCCCCGCCAGCAGCTTGTTGCGCGGCAGCCGGTTGTTGTCGATGGTGGCGCGCAACTGCCAGACGCCATCCGAGAACGATACGCGGATATCCTTGAATTCCACCCTGCCGGCATTGGGTATCCGGGTGCCATCGGCGAGTTCGAGGTCGACCACGAAACGGTAATCGGCCGGCACCTGGTAGAGGCGATCGAGGATGCCGTTCTCTATGCTCAAGCGATCCAGTTCCGGCATCGAGAAAGCCACATACATGGCGTCCCGCGAATTGATCACATTGAGCTGGGTCTGGAAGGCGGTGACCATCATGCCCTCCGAGATCATGCGCTCGGATATGTAGCCCGCCGCCGGGGCCCTGACCGTGCAGTATTCGAGGTTCAGCTGGGCGTTGTGGATATTGGCGAGGTCGGTTTTGACGTTGCCCGCCGCCGCCTGGTAGTCGATCAGGGCCGTGTTGACATCCTGCACCGAGGTCACATCCTTCTGGGTCAGGCTGGCGTACCGGTCGTAGATGATCTTGTAGTTGTCCATGGCGGCCTTGTCCTTCTGATATTGCCCCTCGTAGGTTTGCAGGGCGAACAGGTAAGGCCGCTTGTCGACTTCGTAGAGCGGCTGATCCTTTTTCACCTGGCTCCCTTCCTTATAGAGCTGCTTGAAGATGGCGCCGCTCACGCGGGGTATCACTGGATAATCGATGATGCCCTGCACCACGCCCGGGTATTCGTAGATGTACTCGATGTCATGCGCGAAGACCTGCTGGATATTCACCGGCATGGGCGGGGGCGGCGGCTCGGGCTTTTTTTCGCAGCCCTGCAGCACGATCAACGTGCCCAGCCAGAAGGTGACGAGTAGAGTGCGCATGGCTCCTGACCTAAAACAAATCGCCAAACCGGTGACCCTCGCCGAGATCGCTTGCGTTCTCGTTGTTCTTGTACATGTAGCCGCCGCCGAGATCCTGATACAGGTTAACGATGCTCATCAATTGCTCCAGCTTGCTTTGCGCGGCCTGAATCGCCGCCTGGTTCAGGTTGACGCGCAGCGCCAGCACCTGCGGGTATCCTACCAGCCCACCCTGGTACCGCGCCTGCTCGTTGTCCAGGCGGCCATGGGTCGTTGCGTAGAAGTTCAGCATCCGATCCAGGCTATCGGTGTATTTCTGATGGGAGGCCAGATCGCTGTCGACGGCGGCGAAGGCGTTTCTGACCGTCTCGATATAGGCATGGTAATCGGAATAGTACTGGGCCTTGGCGGACTTGATCGCGCCAAAGGCCCCTAGATCCAGAATCGGCATGTTGAGCCCGCCCTGATACTGCCAATAGCTCTCCTTGGCGGTGAAGAGATTGCTCAGCGAGTTCGAGGAAAGTCCCAGGGGCGTCGTCAGCTTGATCGTCGGAAAGAAGATCGAGGTATTCACGCCGATATTGGCGTTCGATTGTCTTAGAGCCGCCTCGGCATGGATGACGTCGGGGCGGTTCCTGAGCACCTGGGAAGGCAGGTTGCCGCTGACGATGCCCTTGTGCTCCAGATCCATCAAGGGCAGGCTTGCCTGGATGGGGCCGGGATTTTCGTTGAGCAGCAGGTGAATCGCGTTGCTCAAGCGGACGATATTGTATTCGATGACCGGCACTTCGGCTTTCGCCTTGGCCAGATCGATCTGATATTGCTGCAACGTGAAGTAGGAAATGAGTCCCTCTCGATGCGCCTCGGAATACTTGTCAACCACCGCTTCCAGATTCGCGACCAGTTGCTTCTGCTGGCCGAGACGATACTCCTCCTCCCGCAGACCGAAATAGCCGCCCGCCACCTGGCTGATGATCGCCAGCCTAACGGCGTTTTTCGCCGCCACGCTGGCCGCGATGTTGGCTTCGGCCTGCTCCTGGGTACGTAATTGCTGGAGGATATTCAGCGAATAATTGGGGATGAACCCCGCCGTGAAGCCGCCGGGAAAAGGCAGGGAGGCATAGGTGCTGTCATTCCGGTCATAGACGTTGGACATATACCCGGCGCCGGCATGCACGGTCGGCGCCCAGTTCATCTGGATTTGCTGGAGTATGGCCCGCGCCTTGAAGACCGCGCCTACCGCGGACTGGATGTTGTTGTTGCGGTCCAGCGCGGTGTCGACGAGTCGCGGCAGCAAGGGATCCCGAAACTTGTTCCACCAGGCCATCTCGGGAATCCTTTCCGCTCCCATGCGGGCGTAGGCATCCGCCGACCGCCATCCATTCGGCGCATCGGTTTTGGGTTTCCGGTAATCGGGGCCCCAGACGGAACAGCCGTTCAGAATCAGCGCCAGCACCGCCAAGCTAATGCGAATACTCAAATTTATCCTGTATGTTTCCGCGTTCTTGGGCAACCGGAGCAGACTCGATGGTCCATTGAAACATTGGCCTTGGGCGTGGGCATGGAAGGTCAACTTCGGGTTACGATTACGGTTATCAGGATTTACGCAAAATACGCCTGCATGCACCACATGTAGTGCTCATCAAATGGGTAGACCAACATTAATGGTGTTCCTGCGTAAGTCCTGGTTATTTTACCCGGACCCAAAGCTGGTGTTCGTACCCGGCAACGACGGGCCATCGTCGGCATACATTAAAGTGTGCGAGCCGGAATGCCAAGTTTCGATCAATCCGGGCGATGCTTGTTGCGGACCATGTCGGCGCGTTGCCCATCCCCGCGGACGAAACGAACGAGACGCCCGGGCAAGAGATCGCCGCATTCGGGTCCGGGGGTTCGCCGGCATATGGCTGATCAACCCAGAATAAGCAGTTGGACAGGAATCTACAGGATAAACAGGATGATGCGCTTTATCGCCTGCCTGACGGCAGGCAGGTAGGCGAATGAATTCGCCCCTGCATCAAGCCCAACTGCCGGATTTAGGATCAACAGCCGCGGGATATGCTTCAATAACCCTAGCGGATGCCTTCGGGAAATGGTCATCACTCAGGGAGAACACTCATGAAATTCGATCGGCACACGATTCCACGGGCCGTGGCGAGCGCGCTCTGCGCCGCGATGTTGCTGCCCGGCTGCGCGAACAAGGTTTCAAGGAAGGTTGCGCCGGCAACGCCTCCGGCGGCATCGGCCGCCGCCACGATCAAGGCTGAGCCCGAGCCCACGACCGCGAATGGGATACTGGACGACATGGCCAGGCTTTTGGCCAGCACCCCGCGCTTCAGCGTCGAGGTCGCGGGGCAATTCGATGTATTGCAGGAGTCCGGGCAAATGATCGAATTCGCCGATATCCGCCGCCTGACGGTGCAGCGCCCGAATCGCTTCCGGCAAATCGTCGAACAGGGCCTGGGCGAACGCCACATCGTCCTTTACGACGGCAAGGACATCACGGTTTTTGACCCCAAACAAAAGGTCTACGCTCAGACCTCGAAGCCGGGGAATATCGACGAGGCGGTCCGCTATTTCCTCCGGAATCTCCACATGCGCATGCCTCTGGCCCTGCTGCTGGTGAGCGATCTGCCCGAACAGCTCGAAGCCCGGACCGGTACCCTGGACTATGTGGAAAAAACCCGGATCGACGGGCAACCCGCCCATCACCTGGCGGGACGCTCGGACACCGTCGACTACCAGTTCTGGATCGCCGCGGGCTCACGGCCTCTGCCCCTGCGGGTAGTGCTGACTTACAAGACGGCGGAAGGCAACCCCCAATTTCGGGCCCAGTTCGCCAAATGGAATCTGACTCCGAATATTTCGAATAACGAATTCAGCTTCAAGGCGCCCGAGGGGACGCGCAAGATCGCGTTTCTGGCGGAAATGGCGGACC
>Ga0233420_10001023_pt1 | contig 11077 bp, 15 predicted proteins | sample Watercolumn_Mata_4_FD_183009 | JGI IMG/M metagenome (GOLD analysis project Ga0233420, IMG submission 183009) | Freshwater microbial communities from Lake Matano, South Sulawesi, Indonesia - Watercolumn_Matano_2014_102_MG | ecosystem: Environmental > Aquatic > Freshwater > Lake | place...
GGGCACGCAGGGGACGTTCTAGGAATCGAGTTTCGCAACCACCGGGAACGTTCAATGTGATGCGGCGCGGAAACACGAATACGAAATTTCCAAACTTTGCCCGCAAAGCCTTCACGCCATCGGCACCATTTTTCAGGCTTGCTGAGTGTTTCAGAAAACCCTTGACGTGATAATCATAGTAGATGGCACTACCGTTCTCGCGATGAAAAACAGTCGTGCCTTTGTCAAGCATTTCCGAGAGAGTTTCGAGTTCGTCTTCAACAGGCAAACCCGCCTCTCGCGCCTTTGCTTGGACAAACTCAGTCGCCACATCCTTTTGTGGCTGGGTGCCAAGAATTGGCTCAGTGAACGTTACGGTTAATTTGTAGGACCGCATTTTTCTCCTTGATTTACCCGAACAGCATCGCCGCGACTAAGCCAACGGCGATGGAGATCAACAGGTAGTACAGCCGAACCTTTGTATGGTTGCTCATTTTGCTTTCTCCTTTCCGTCTTTCAGAAAATCGAGAATCTGTTGAAGTTGTGATTCGATGCTTTCCAGCACTGCGCCCATCGCCATTTTATCACGAATCGCGCCTTTGATCCACTCGGACTTGTTTCCGCGATATTTGCGGAAATGGTCGCGGATGTCCGTGTCGTTTTTGCCGATGCGAAAGCGCGTCGAGGCGAGTGTGCGGCGGCGTGATGTGCGTTTGGTTTTCGATGGCTTTGTTTTCATTGATTCTCCAACTGCGAAACTTGCAGTTACTTTTTACACCATTGATTCGCGCGACGCAAGTCGTGATGCTTGCGGCAACGCGCGCACCAGAATCCAACCCAGATGTGCCAGGGTGAGTTGACTGTAACCCTCATCCGCACATCTTCGCGGTCAAGCAAGGTTGCAAGTTTGTTGAGAATGAGTTGACCGTAGATTTGAACCTGAGCATCGGGAATTTTGCGCGGCGGAGTTTTGCGCGAACGCGAAACGCGCGCTTCGTAATTCGCGATGGTGGATCGATCCATCTGGAAACGCAAGCCGAGTCGTGTTGAAATTTCCTTCGCCAACTCGCTTTGAGACAGCCCCAAGAACTTTCGGGCGTCTACCGCTGATTTGATGCGTTTTACGCGCGCGAGCGGAGATAGACTCTCCACCGCTCCACCCGAAACCCCATTCAAACTACCGCTCAACATTTTCAGAACCTCCGCGTTCTGTCCACGTTCACCTTGTTTTTGGCGATAGTCCAAAAGCGTTCATCGCCAAAACGTATCCCCACCGTTGCTACGATTCTACCACAGAATTAGTTGCGTGTCAAGAGCCAAGTAACGATGTATCAAAACCGGATTAGAGCGGCGCTTGTAATTTAAGCGTTGTTTGTCCCAGCCCAGAATTACATTGACAGAAATCGAATCTAGTGATATTTTGTCAGTAATGCCGAACAAGCGTTCCACCACCCCAAAGAAATCCACCGTGCCTGCGCGCGAAGAACCAACCGCGTTCTTTGTGCCGCAGTATCGTCCCACCACGCGTAACAATGCCTCGCGCCTATTGATGACGATGGGCGGTTTCCAAGACCAAGCCGAACTTATCACGCGTCGAATCGAAAAGGGCGATGAGCCGCGCTTGGTGGTGGACGACCTTGCCAATGCGGTCGAAGCCGCGATTGCTTCTGTCGAGAAATCCGCACAACCCCCACCTTCAGACATTTACGCAATGATGCGCGTCGCCGATTACTTTGATCGCGTCGAAGGCGACATGCACTCGACTATCTCCATTCCTGCCGAACTGATCTTGAAGCGCATTGAAATTGCGTGCGACGATGCGGGCGCAAAAAAAGAATGGGAGCGTTTGTGGCACGAGACGCTCGACATCAACTTTCTAAATGAGGATTGCTACCTGACCAGTGAAGTGCTGGGGCAGTACTATCCGCTTGAAATTTGGGACGGCGAAGAACTCACGGGCATATTTGCGCTCGATCCATTGAACGTGTGGATTGGGAGGCACCTGATCACAATACCGGGAGGGATTCCCGACGGCGTTGATCCTAAAATGTGGACTGCCTTGCTCGAAAAAGAGCAGGCGTACCAGATGCGAAACGCGGACCAGAACACGCAAGCCCTGGTTGTGCCGAATCGCACTCCGATTCCAAACTCTTTGCTCAAGCCCATCACCCAACCGAAGCGCAGTTACCAGCGTTATGCGGTGCCGCATTTTGCGCGTGCGTCGCGTAACGCGATGCACCGCCAGGTGTTGGACGAGTATCGGCGTGGCACGATTGAAACTTTCATGAGCCAATTGTGGCACATCACGATTGGGGACAAAGATTTCCCCGCCTCGCCAAAAAAGATTGCCGCCGTGAAAGGCGTCTTCACGGACGCCAGCAAATATCGCACTGGTTCAGTGTTTACGGATCACACAATCCAGGTCAAGACGTATGTCCCAACGACGCTCGACAAAATTATGGGCGGTGAGACGTATGACGAACTGACCCGCGCGATTATGTGGGATTTGGGCTTTGCCTCCAAGCCCATCTTCGGCGATTCGCTCGGCACAGGGCGACCGAGCACGGGCGACATCGAAATCGAAATTCAGATGGCGATTTCGCGTTGGAAGTGGCGGCGCAATCGGTTCATTGATTGGTGCAAGCACATCTCCAAGAAATACGCGGAGTCGCGCAATAACGATGCGCTTCGCAGGCATCAACCCGAATTTGTCTATGACGCCATCGAAATCGAGCAGGCGCGCATCATCAAAGACAAACTGATGCCGTTGTTTGGGGCAGGCGCGCTTTCAACCAAGACGACGCTCAAGGATTCGGGCTACAACTACGATGCGGAGTTGGCGAATAAGAAGGATGAAAAACCAGACGCCGAATTGTTCGCGGTTCGCACCACGTTCGCGCAGACCGTTACCGATGGTGACGGAAAAGAAAAATCCACGTCCTCGAAGATTGGCGGACGCCCGTCTGGTTCTGGTTCTAAAGTGGATGGTGCGGCGGTTGAGGCGAATGTAGTTGAAGGACAGATGCCGTTGGTGGATCGTTTCCGCGATGAAATCGTCGCGCATTTCGACGAGATCACGAACGGTAACTGGGTAGACGAATCGGAGAACCGCAAAAAGATACAGGCGTTCTTATCCTGGTTGGAAACGCAACTGCGCGCGCGAATGATCGCGGCGTACCAGGATGGGTATCGGCTGTATGGCGGTTTCGCTGACCTGACGTATGAATTGCTCGAAAAAGCCCCTCAGGGAATCGGTTTTCACTTTTCGCATTTTAGCGAATACGCTAAAGAACTCGAATCGCGTGTGGGTGATTTGGAAGCCCTCGCGCGCGCGCGTTTTCGCGCGACACAATACGCTGGCGCGTTACACACTGCGTTCGTGCTTGGAGCGCAGATGGCGATGCAGATTCACGGCGCGACCCATTGGCGCAGAATCCTTCATCCTGAATTGAGTATAGCGGGACCGTGCGCCCAATGTGTTGCAGATGCCGTGCTTGTGCATCCCATCTCAGAACCCTTCACAGAATTTCATCCAAACGGAGTTTGTAGCGCGCAGTCAGTTATGTTCGGTTTTGGCAACAGGGCAAACATCACACTGCCCGTTCGTGTTGTCAATCGTGGCATTACCAACCAGCAAGATCGCTGATTCGTGGCGGCACGTATGACATTGGAGGGGCGGTGACGGATGCCGTTGTTACTGTTCCAGGGAAAACCGATGTACAAAAATCGCTCGCGGATTTGTTGATCGATGCGATCAACACCAATCGCGCGGCGTTGGATGCGTTTGCGCGCATCAGCGGGTTCGGGACCGTGCGATTTTCGATTCGACACTATACCTGGGTCGAGTTGGAAATCGCGCCGGTGGTACGTCCGAACAAATTGCCGGGTGTGGAGGTAAATTAGGCAGAAACAGTCGCGCGGACTATAATGTATGTGAATAGAAAACCTATAATCATTGACCTGTACTGCGGCGCGGGCGGCGCGGCAATGGGCTATCATCAGGCGGGGTTCGAGGTTGTCGGAGTTGACATCAAACCGCAACCGAACTACCCTTTCAAGTTCCACCAAGCCGATGCCATCGAGTACTTTCTGCAACACTATCGCGAGTTCGATGCCGCGCACGCGAGTCCGCCGTGTCAAAAATTCACATCATTGAACAAGTTGAACGTATCGCGGTGGAAATTCCAGAACGATCACCCAGACCTGGTTGATGTAACGCGACAGTCATTGACTCATTCTGGTTTGCCGTATATCATAGAGAACGTGCAAGGTTCGCCTTTGCTCGGCTACGTCATTCTGCGCGGTGCGATGTTTGGGCTTGGAGTTGATAGACCGCGTTTGTTTGAGTCAAACATTTTACTTCTTGTGAAAAAGGCAACAAGGCAGGGCAATGTTGTGGGTGTGTACGGCAAGTTAGATGGTCGTCGCGTTTTCGGAAAACCAGGCGGAAAAATCTCGCGCGCCGCGCGTGGGTTGACCGAAGCGCGCGAAGCAATGGGGATTGATTGGATGGATGACGGAGAAATCCAACTCGCGATTCCTCCCGCATACACGCGTTTCATCGGAGAGCAACTGCTCCGACACATTGACAGAACACTGAAATCAGTGTAAATTTGAATCCAAATAGCGCACGGCGCGCCGTATTCTGTTGACGCCAACGGGCACAGCCCGACACATCAGCAGAGGCGCGAGACAGCGCGCATACTTGTTTCTTTTTGCTACAGGCGACGCCTGACCAACAAAGAGTTGGTCAGGCGTTTTTTTGTTTCCCGATCCGACACTGGAGGCGCTATGGCAGACAAATTCAATCTGCTTGATCTGTTTCAATCTGCGATGACGATGGTCGCGAACGAGCAACCGAAAACCGATGTCGCGAAGATTTACGCGCACGCGTTCGCGCACGCGACGCAAAAGATTGCGGAAGCGTTGAATGAGCCGAACGCGCTCGAAGCGGCACTGCGCGAGAAGGCAAATCAGTTGAATCGCTTGGCTGACCTGGTTCACGAATTTATGGCGTCTGAGATGCCGCCGAAGGATGACAAGGAAGACGGCGATGACGAAAAACCAGAGGGCGAGCAAAAGCCGCCAGAGACAGAGGGAACGCAGGCACAACCGCCTACTCCGCCAGAGCCGCCCAAAAGTTGAGGTTGAAAGCGTGAATCAAATTTACCTCAAACTCGAAGAAGTGCAACTTTCCGAACTGACCCCGCAATTGAACGAAGTGATCGCGAAAGCCGGGGCAGGGCGGTTTTTGCGTTTCAAGGACGCGGTGCTCGCGCGCGCTGAAGTGAATCGTAATCGCGATGAACTGACGACCGAGAATTTGCAAGAAGTTGCCGCGACATTGCCCCTGACGCCGATTGACGTTGAGCACAAGAAAGACAAGAACATCGGCATTTTCTCCGAAGCCTACGTGAAGAACGGCGCGTTGTTTACGGGCGGCTTGGTCTGGGCGGACCGTTTTCCCGATGAAGTCGAAGCCATCAAGCGCGGAGAAATGATGCTGTCTATCGAGGCGGTCGCTGAGCAAGCGGGCTGTTCGATCTGCGGCAATTGGTTCACTGCGCGCGGCGCGTATTGCGAACATTTGGTCAACCAGAACGCGACGAAAGCCAACCGCCGCTTGAAAAACGCGACGGGCATTGGCGGCGCGATTACGAAAATTCCCGCCGGCACGAACACCAAATTCGACGGCAGTCAGTTGTACTTGTTCGCGAGTTTGCGCGATGACGACAAGGAGCAATCAATGGATAAAACTGCCGCACAAGCGGCGCAAGAACTGTTCGCTTCGTTCGTCGAGCAATTCGCGGACGTTCTGCAATGGAATCCTGGTTCCGCACTTGGACTGAAAAGCCCCGTGATGTCGCCGGTGGCGTACCATCCGGGCAACCCAGCCGAAGTGGATCGCATCGCGGCGATGCCCGCCGCGCCAACCACCCCAACTAAACCGACGCAGGCACAACCGCCTGCCGAACCGCCGACGCAAGCAAGCCAAAGCGCCCCACCCGCGCCTACGGCTACGCCGCCAGAGCAACCCGACGAGTTGAAGCAAGTGCTCGCCAAGATGCTCGAACGGCTCGAAGCGTTGGAAACCAAAGTGAGTGCGTCTTTGGAGAAACCGACTGCGCCCGCGCCTGTAAAGGTGGGAGTAGTGGGAGCAACCTGGACGCAAGAACAACCCAAGACCGCCACCGACAAAATCCGAATCGTGGCGAGTCGGTAAGCAACAAGGAGGCACATGGGTCAATTTCACCTTGTGAATCCGGGATTGCAGGATTGGATAGGCGGGTTCACGCCCTCCACCGCCGACACGTTGAAAACGGGCTTGCTTGCCCGCATTTCGGCAAATGGCGTGTTGACGGTCTGCACCGCAGATAACGATCCTGACGGTTTCGTTTTCACCAATCGCACCCAGGTCTACGCGCGCGCGGACGGCTATGCCGACGCGGGCGAGTATGTGACTTTGGTGCGCGGTCGCAACGTTCGCGCGTTGGTGGACAGTTCGTTTTTCTACACCAACACGCTTCCCGCGCGCAACGCCCTGCTCTACACGGCTGGCAACGGCTTGATGGACACCAGCGGTGCGGCGGCTGGTTACGTCGGCAAGTGCATTGATTCTTCGCCCAATGTTCGCTCTGCGCCCAACACCGAATCGAACATGGTCGAGATCGAAGCGACGTTTGGAGTGTAGGAGGACAAAATGGACAAACAACTTTTTGAACTGCTCGCCTACACCGTTGACGGCACGCACAAACCGCGCGTCGCGCTTGCGGCTCCCGAAGACGGCAAAATCGCCGTCGAAGGCAGTACGCAATACAAAACGTCGCTGGATGCCGTGCAAGAATGGATGCGCCAGATCGGGATGAGTTCGAAGCGTGAAGATCACGAACTCTTTGCCGCCAGCATCCTCGCGCCGATTCGCACGTTGGCGCGCTACAAAGCGTGGACGCAAATCTTCTTCGCGCCGCAAACCTTTGCGCCGACCGAAGATAACCGCGTCGCGCTCGACAATCCCATCGGCAACGCGTTCATCAGTTCGCCTGAAGGACGCCCGCAAGTGCTCCAACCGGGCGCGCAACTCTACACCACGCCATCGTTCTTCGAAGTCGCGTACACGCTCGAAGTGCAATGGAACATGCTCCGCACAACGGGCTGGGCGTTCTTGCAACGGCGTTTGGAAGAGTGCACGGATGCGATGGCGTCGCGCGTGGACGTTAAGGCGCGCGCGATTCTCGACGCGGCAATCGCGACGGTCAGTGGTCATCGCACTTCAGTCAGCGGTGGTGTGCTCACCAAGGCGGGTGTGGACAGCACCTTGAAAGAGGCGGCGGCAATCGGGTTCCCCATCGTGCAAGCCGCGATCAACCCAGCGCGTTTGATGGATATGACGGGCTGGACGAACGGCTCCGATTCCGCGCACGCGTTCTTCCGCGCTCCCGAATGGGCGCGCGACCAGGTGTTCAAACAACTGTGGGCGGATGGCTACGGCAACATCCGTTGGTTCATCAGCCACAGCGTTCCGCGCAACTCGATCTACCTGAGCGGTGATCCGATTGAGATCGGCTACCACCAGGATCGTGGAATGGCGCAAAGCGCGTCGGACATTGACATCGAACGCCGCGTGGACAAGCACGCGGTCTGGGAAGAACACGCGTTTTACGTCGGCAACGCCTACAACCTTTGGGAAATCATCATCCAGCCGTAAGGCGGGTGAAAGGTTGATGCAAGACTAGGAGGATGAAATGGCAACTAAAGGAAAGCAAGCAACGAAGACACAGGTGGCTGATCTGACGAAACTCAATCAGCCACCTGACACCGATGTAATGATGCGACTGCGCGTGCGAAACATCTCGCGCAACGCGCTGGCAATGCCCTCGCACGACCGCACGGCTGACCTGAGTTTGGGGGTCAAGGGCGAGATGGTGATTGAACCGGCGTGGGCGAAGAATCGGCATCTCCGCAAACTGTTTGAGCACGGCGCGCTGGAAGTCGAATGGGTGGATCAAGACTTTACCGCGCGTGCAATCCCAGACCCCGATGACGCGCCCGATGACGCACGTTTGGAGTCGAACTTTGACAAGGCATACGCGAAGGAGATCGTCCTGTCGGATGACGAAACCGCGATGCGCCTGGTCAATGTCGATGTCAAGTCGCGCGAGACCGGCGGACCCGACATCAAGTTTTTCAAGGATCGCTTCTGGAAACTGCTCAAACTGACCGAGTGGATGGAAAAGCAGTTGGATGCGCGCAAGAACGTTCTACGCGCGATTGACCGACGCTTGCAAGAAATTCGGGCAATGTAGAGAAGGCGTAGCGGATGTATGATTTGTTCGTCGCGGGAGTCAACGCATTTTTCGAGCGGCGTCCGGGCGCAAAGCGACTGGTACGCCGTGAGCCGTTGAGCGGTTTGGCGGACGGGAGCAACACCGTCTTTCTGACCGCGCATCATCCATTCCTCTACTCCACCTTCGCCGCGTACCTTTACAACGCCGCGCAACCTGCCGGTGCCTTCTCCGCGATTGACGCGGATGGCGGTGTGGTGCAATTCAACACCGCGCCGTTGGTGCAACCCGTCGCCGATTACACCGTAGTTCCGCTAACCAACCGCCAGATCATTTATTTCACGATGGCGGGCTTTGATTGGCTGGAAACGCTCTGGCAACGCGGGTTCGCGTTGTCATCGAGCGCGGCGGCTTATGTGCGCGCGACGGCAGATGATGATCACGCCTACATCGTAACTAGTCCAGGCACATTTACAGACCCAACTTGCGGCTCGCTTTATTTCTCGACCTCCAAGATTCAACAAGCCCTGCTCTCGCGTTGTATCGAGATGGCGTACTTGGATGCGCTGGCATACGAGGCGGCGGCGGTGGACATTAACATCCGCGAGCGCTTGGGCGGCATCTCGATTGACGCATCGGCGCGACCGAAGAACCTGCTCGCGATGAAGAACGCGGTGATGATGGATGTGCGCCGCACGTTGTACTCGGCAATGGACGAGTACTATCCTAGTGGCGAGCATTACGCGGACAAAATCACGCCGACACACACCGACGAATACAACAACATTTGGCATTGGCAATCTGACGCGGACGGGACGATTTTCCCGACGTGGATTAACCTGTAGGAGCAAAGAACATTGGACACAATCACTGTAACTCTGTCTGACTTTGAACGCCTTGAGAAAAAGGTGGATGGCATTGCGGCGCTCTTGAGCGGCAACGGCAACCCTGCTAGTGGAATCATTGTGCGCCTGGATCGGATGGAGCAAATCGCCAAAGACTTGTCCGAGAGCCTGGCTTGTATCAAAGAAGAACTCTACGGCGGCACGAACTATCCTGGCTTGCGCGGGCGAATGGGCAGAGCCGAAGAACGCACCAATATCATCGCTACCTTGCAGGCAGGTCTTTCGCTCATTCTGAGCGCGATTGCGACGTGGTTAGGAACGCGCTAAATGTTGGATTTTTGGAACGCCACAAGCAAAACCAAGTTTGAGGACTATCGTCTGATCGGATTGCCCGACCGCGTGGTGGTGCATTACGCGACCGAGACGAACTGCACCGCGACGGGTTGTGGATTCGACGAGTTTAGTCAGTCTGGGATCAAGGCGGATTGCCTGACCTGCGAGGGCGTGGGCAAGATCATCACTTGGAAGAAACAGAACTTGCGCGCGCGCGTGTATTGGGCGAACGCGAAATTGAATTACTTTGCGCCGACACCGGGCGTTGAGATTGGCGATTGCGTGTTGACGGTTACGAAACACGACTTACCGGTGATTCAGGAAGCCATGCAGAACGAACGCAGTTACATCGAAGTTGACGATTTCAAGGTCAAGCCGACCAAGGTCAGTAGCAACGTTTTGCCGGGCATCGAGGGAGGATATTTTGTCAATTGCAACCTTGCCACCCCAGGACGGACTGCCGAAGACTAGCGGGTTGGTGGATGCGCTTGACCAATACGCCAAGCAATTCGCGCACATCAAGCAATTGGAACGCGCGACCGCGCGGCAAACATTGAACGCGTTGGACAAAGTGTATCCGCCGACCGAGACGCGCGATGCGCTCCGCAAAAAGATTCTGGACATTTTAGCGTGGCAGAGACAGGAACTTGAAAAGTGGCTGGCGCAAGTGTTCGATACCAAAGGCTTGACGGCGGATTAGACGAACTCTTACGCAAGTTGGAGAACCCTGAGCCGTTTTTGCGAGAAGAAGGACAATTACTGGCTAGTGAACTGCAAAAAACCCAATTCTCTGGTTTGAGCAGTGGCACGTTAAAAAAGGGCTTGAACTATGCGCGTGTGTATCGGCGTGGCAACACGCACGTTGTCTGGATCGGCGATCATAGGATTCTGACAAATCAGAATCAACCCGCGCCGAAAGGCACGATTCGCGATTTCGTTGAGTGGTTGAACGAGCAGAACAACCGATCACAGCAACGCGCGACGGTCGCGGGCAAAGTGTCGCCCTACAAGCAATATCGCTCATTCATTGCGCGCGAAGCGTACAAAAAGCGGGTTGCGTCTGGGACACAGCACAAACTCGCGCCGCGTTACAGTTTACTGCCCAAGTCGGTTCGGGCGGCGATAAGTCGCGATAGATTTAAGACGCGCGGGTATGTCAAACCATTGAGCCAAAAGGCGCAAGCAAGTTTTCAGAAGCATCTTACCAGGGAAAAGAAACGAAGCGAACTCAAAATCGCCGCGTCCAGACAAGCATTGGCACTGAGAAACAAACCGATTGAGCGCAAATGGTTCGCGCGCTATGCCAGAGGCGGGGATTAGCGAAAGACAATGCCAAAACCTAAAGCCGCACAAGGTAAAGCCAGCCCGTTGTTTCGCGGAATTGGTTACATCCCGCTGGGTGGCAAGCCGCGCCGACCGAGCGAGGCGTGGAAGAAACTTTCGCCGCAAGCGAAACGATTGCTTCAGCAGATGCGGCAACAAGGAATGTTCGGCGGAGTGCCTGGGACTGCGCCGTATTGGTACAGTAAAGAGGTCGGCAATGCGAAAGCCGAAATCAAGGCGAAGCGATACATTCAACAAGCGGTTGAACGCTGGCGACCAGGACTTGGGACACGCTTGAGGAATTGGTTGGGAAGG
>Ga0233420_10001024_pt1 | contig 11077 bp, 12 predicted proteins | sample Watercolumn_Mata_4_FD_183009 | JGI IMG/M metagenome (GOLD analysis project Ga0233420, IMG submission 183009) | Freshwater microbial communities from Lake Matano, South Sulawesi, Indonesia - Watercolumn_Matano_2014_102_MG | ecosystem: Environmental > Aquatic > Freshwater > Lake | place...
TGCATCTCCAGCTTGTCCAGGATTCTCGACACCTTGACCTTGTCCATTCCTGATTTTGTCACTAGCTCGCCCTGAAGTATCGCGCCGTCTTGTGTTATAATGTCGAATATTTTCCTCATTTCAGGGCCCAGCGTTTTCGGCGCCTCTTTAGGGCGCTCTTTCTCTACGACCTGTTTCTTTACTACGATCTTTCTCGGCTCTTTCTTGTGAAGGAAAATATAGACGCCGATAACAGCGATTATCACGGCCATCGTGAATGCGAAATACATCATAGAATCCGACGTGGTGTGCAGGCACGTTCCGTCCGGCAGATAGCACGTTCCGGTCTCGTTGACCTGCGTCTGCGCTATCTTGTCATTATACGTCTTCAGCCATATGCCGAATATCGCTATGATGACGGCTATTATTATGATGACTATTCCTAGTTTCCTGCTGCCTTTCATAACAATCTCTCTATACAATTGATAGAAAGTGCTTAAAACCCTTCCGTATGCTGTGCAGCCGGTAGAATCAAATATATATTTCAGTTCCAAATTCGTCTGAACTCTCTTCTTCTATAGTCGGCTGCTTGGCTTTTTTCAACGCCTTGATCTGATCATTTGATGGCGTACCTTTCAATTTTTTTATGTATTCTGGAAAGTCTTTTTTGATGTTCTTGTACATTTCGGTTTTTGTTATATCACTTTCTTCATTGAGGGCAGTCATGTATTCTTTTATACAGTTTAGATATCTGACAAATATCATATCCAGGGTCAGATTTGCTCCGTATCTTCCGCCTTTAATCTTGTGGATTTTTTTATCAAATTCGTCATCTTCATCTATTATCAGTTTTTTCATCTTCTCATGATGTATGGAATATATTTAAGCATTGTTAATGAACCAGTCGAGCTTCATTATAGGCACGATCGGCACGCCTTCGTGTTCGGCTATATCCTCTTCGAGCAGCGTGACTATTATCGGATGCACTTCTTTCCCTTCTTTTATAGAATAAAGCTCGCAGCGTTCTTTGTGCTTTTTTACTGCCGATTTCAGCGCCGATACCTTTTCTTTCCTGCTCTTCCACTTCTTGCACTCTACCAGATAAATTTTTCCGTATTTCTCCGCTATCACGTCGAACTGACGCTTCTGACCATGAAACTTCACTATAATATTCTGTCTCGTCTCGAAGGAGTTCTGGTCGAATATCCACGCAACCAGCTTCTCGAAGTACTGCCATTTCACGGAATGCGACAGGTGCTCAAAGTCTGAAATAGAATTTATCCGGAAGCCTGCGGGCTGCATAAAAAACATAGTATATCAAGCTTTAAATAATAGTAGGAATAATAGTAAAAGTAAGAATATTCATACTATAGGCGATATCATGACAGAGATAAAGACCGTGAAGATAAGCGAAAAGGGGCAGATAAGCATACCGAAGGATATAAGGAACCTTATGAAACTGAAGGAAGGCGAGACACTCCTGATGATCACGGATAACGACAGGATAATAATCGAAAAATCAGCGAACATAAAAAAGAAGCTGAAACTGACCGAAGGTACAAAGACAATGATAATGTCCGAAGAAAGCCTGAAGAAGGACTGGGATAATGAGTACGATGAAAAATGGGACAAGTATTGAGCAGCGCGACGTGGTCCTCGTGCCGTTTCCTTTTTCTGATCTCACTAGCAGCAAGAAGAGGCCGGCTCTCGTAGTGTCCATTGGCAAATTCAACAGGTCGGGTGATGACGTTATTTGCTGCCTCATAACGAGCAACCTGAAGGACAGAGGTAATGCTGTTTTTATATCGAACAAGGATATGGAAAGCGGATTCCTTGAATTCGACAGCAAAGTGAAGCCATACAGGCTGTTTACTGCGAACAAAAATATAATTTACCGCGTTCTTGGAAAGCTCGGCAAGGAAAAGTCCAGAATCATATCAAGCAGGATAAAGAGCTTGGTGGATGTCGAGTAGATAAAACGGAGAAAAAGAAATTAAGATGAAATGACTTTGTTTAAATGCTCAATGAAAGCATCGACGCAGGCCCTTGCATCGTATCGATGTGAGGGTCAGCCAGAGGCACTATCAATGGACAATGCCTCTTACGTCGATGTTTTCTCATAGGTTTTCAACAAAGCCGATGAAATAAAATTAAAGAAATTTTTCCTAATTATCCTTAGGCAAAACACGTACTTTCTTCTTACCACATTTCGGGCAAGAGGCTGGAATTCCTTCCGGTTTCCTTATAACCCATAAATATTTGCAAATTGAACATCTTGCGGTTAATCCATTACAATCTTGTGATTTTATTCTTTCTTGTATTTGTCTTTTACGTTCTTGCATATGTTTTTCATGTTCTATACAATTAATTTGTTCCTGTTTTTCTATAACCTTTTTAATTAATCCTTCATCATAAAATCCTTTTTTGTTTATTATTGATTTTTCTGGAATACATTTGTATATTTCATCCTCTTCACCATTTGAATTTAGAGTCCATATATCAATATTTTCGCTATTGTTATCATGATTTTCTTCAATTTTGAAATTTTTTAGATGTTTTTTCTTTGAAACCAATGGTTTGAGAGTTAAATAAAATACAATTCCTAAAAGAAAAAATAAAATAAAACCTGAAACTAGACTAGTAGTAAATAACAAGGCTACAATAAATGGAATAAATATTATTATAACTGAAATAATTATAACTATAGTTATATATTTCATCCCGAATGCACCCGAAACAGCCGTATCTAATAATGTATTTTTTTCAATCTTCTTAATCGCATCTTTCATATCTTCCTGATCCATTTTTCCCTGTCTATCGTCGTGTCGGGCCCGTGGCCCGGATATACAACCGTCTTGCCGGGCAGTTCCGCCAGTTTCTTCAGGCTCGCCTTAATCGCTGCTTCATCGCCGTGTGGGAGATCTACGCGGCCGTACGTGTCCTTGAATAGCGTGTCGCCTGAGAACAATATATTGTCTTTCCTGCTGTACAGGCATATGGATCCCGGTGTATGGCCGGGCGTGTGAATGACATCGAATTTCATCGTGCCGGCTTCTATCACGTTGCCGTCAGCAACCGAAGAGTCGACTGTTATCCTGCCGGCGTCCGTGCCGAATATGCTGTTTATCTCTTCCTGATTGTGGTAGTCGAAGTTGTGGGCATACACTTTTGCTCCTGTGTGCTTTTTCAGTCTTTTCAAATCCTCAACATGGTCCCAGTGGACGTGCGTCATGATTATGAATTTCAGGTCGAGGCCTTTTTCCTTCGCGTATTCGATTACGCTGTCAGCCGTGCCCGCGGGCACGTCTATGACAATCGCGTCCTTCTTATCATGCGCTACGTAGGCAATTGCCCTGTATGACGATCCTTCGAATTTTTCTATCTGCATTATAATCACCTCTTCATAACGCTCTTACCCTTATAGTAATCGCAGTATCTTGATACGGGACAGGCATCGCACTTGGGGTTTATCGGCCTGCATACGTTCTGGCCGAATTGCACGAACAGATCGTTGACGTCTATCCAGTATTTTTTCGGTACCAATTCCCTCAGCGCAAGCTCGGTTTTTTCCGGAGTCTTTGTGTTCACCCACCCGAGCCGGTTGCTTATCCTGTGGACGTGCGTATCGACTGGCATGCCCGGCTTGCGGAATCCGTAGACAATAACGATGTTGGCTGTTTTCCGGCCGACTCCATTGAATTTCATAAGCTCGTCAATATTATCAGGCACTTTTCCGCTGTATTTTTTTGCCAGTTCTGAAGATATCTGCTTTATCCTCCTGGCTTTTGTCTTGTAGTAATTGACTGAATAGATAGCTTTCCTTATCTTTTTTATGTCCAGGTTTGCCAATTTCTTAGGCGTAGCTGCCAGCTTGAACAGCTTCTCGGACGCCTTTTCCGTGGTCGCGTCCTTCGTCCTCAGCGAAAGTATGCACGAGACGAGCACTTTGAACGGGTCGTCTGCTTCGGATATTTCTGTCATGGCTGTAGATGTAAATTTTTTTCTATCTTTTTTCAATGCATTCATCACGGCAGCGACATCGTCAGTCTTTCTTTTCACGATAGAACTTTTGACAAAAAGATTAAAGAAACCAGAATGGCCGCATATTTTACTTACAAGGAACAAAAATTTTTCAGAATCGTCTTTAATATTTTTCCCAGTCTTATATTTGCAGGTGAAACAATGAAAAAAATTGCAATAGCGTGCATTCTTTTGTTTGTCGGCATTGCATTCGCGCAGGCGCCTTCCGTAAACACGGCCATGGTCGCTACTGACATCACGTCCGTAGACTCAGCGACAGCCGGAGCAGCCGCTTCGATAGCAGGCGCACCCGTAATACAGACGGAATCCGGCGAATTGTCCGATTCGACAGTGGCAGACCTGAAAAGATATGGAGTCAGGAACGTCATCATAGTCGGCGGGCCGGAAGTTGTGAAATGGGCTGTGGACGGGAAGCTCAAAGCAAACGGCATGAATGTCGTCAGGCTCTGGAACATGGAGAGGACAGGAACAGCCGTGGAAGTTGCAAAATACTTCTGGGCAGGCGGGATGTCTTGCGCCGTCATTGCTGGTGACACAAAAAATAGCGACGCTGATACAAGGAGGCATATCGCAGGGTCAAACCTTGCATCAAGGATGAACTGCACGTTCATACCGGTTCCCGAAGGCACCATGCCAGCAGATGTTCTGGCAACGATAAAGGACCTCAACGTCAGCAAAGTCTGGTACATAGGCAAGGCGTCTTCTGCAGAGATAAAGGACAAGCTGAAAACACTCAACCTGAAAGAAATTACCGGCGACGACAGTTCCGTTGAAAACAGTGTTGAGACGGAAATAGAATCGACGCTCACGAAAACGAAGCTTGTCATAGTAGCTGCAAACGACTGGAAAAATGCCATAGGCGTGAATGCAAACCCTAACAGTGCTTCTGTTGTGAGATTCGTTTCATCTACCGACCAGCTGCAGCCCCTGATAGAAAAAATAAGGGAAAAAAACATAACTGACGTCCGCGTAGTCGGGATTCCTGACCTTGCGCAGCAGATAGCAGACAAACTTCTGGCTGCGGGCATAAACGCGACGAAAATATCCGGGCAGAACGCGAACGAAATTTCGAGAAAAGCCTTCTCCGAAATGCGCGGCGAATGGCGCAAGCTCCGGGACAAGGCAGAGCTCGACGAATCGAGGTCAACGCAGAAGATGAAAAAATATCTCTTGGAAGAACTGCCAAGAATAGAGAACGACCTGAGCAGTGCTGAAGCTGAAGCCGATGCATTAAACGCATCAGGCGTAAAGGCGAGCATAAACGCGGCCCAGGCAAAAATATCTTACATCAGGTCGTCGCTTCTGACAAACGATGTCAAGAAAGCCAGGGAAGTCATTGCTGACGTGCTCAATACGATGAAAAAGGAAAGATTCGAAAACCGCGAGAAGCTCGGGATTGACACTAAAGATGAAATATCGGATGAGGAGAATGGTGTAGACAGTTCCCAGGCAAGCCTTGATTCAGCTATGACAAAAACAGAATCAGACGCCGGCAGGATAAAGGATGAATGCAACGTGTCAGGAAAAGTTCAGAGCATAATGGATAAAGCCAAAGAGTTGAGGACATCGGCGCAGGAAGCAAAATCATCAGGCGACTATGCAGGAGCTTCAGAACTTCTGCAGAATGCGACGCAGCTTGTCAAGACAGTAAAATATACTGTTTTGGCGTGCATCAAAGGCGGATCCATGCCTGAAGCTGTGGCAAAAATTGCCGAAAGGCACGGCGTTGAAGTTACGACAAAAATATCGTCTGTCGGAGAAAACCCGTAGCAAAGCTGTTCGGTATGATAAGCGCATGCAGAGTTCTTTTTTTCTTTTTCGTAGATATTTATTAAAAATTCCATACGACCCGTTTATAGAGCTCCAAGAAAACAACCTGAATATGATATTTTCTTGGGCGCTATAAGTAAACCCACAAATATGTCCATATCCTTTGGTGGATTCACTATAAGTATTTTAACCTTTTACTTAGTATCATGAAATTCGCCCATATGGCGGACTGCCACCTTGGTTCATGGTCAAACCATCCCGACCTGAAGGACTATTCTATAATTGCCTTTGAAAGGGCTATAGACCAGTGCATAGACGAAGGCGTGGATTTCATTATAATTGCTGGCGACCTCTTTGACACGTCGATACCGCCTATAGATGTGCTTCGCCGCTGTGCAGCCAAGCTCCGCCAGCTAAAGGAAAGAAACATAGGCGTATACGTTATATCCGGTTCGCACGACTACTCGCCTTCTGGAAAGACGATGCTTTCGGTTCTTGAGGATTCCGGCCTCCTTGTAGACGTGTTCAAGTACGAAGACTCGGGAGAAAAAATAAGGCTGAAGTTCGCTGAAGACGCGAAAACTGGGGCGAAATTCACGGGCATAATGGGAAGGAAAGGTTCCTTGGAACTCTCTTTCTACAAGAGGCTTGACAAATCTGTCATTGACGAACCTGGAAAGAAGATATTCCTGTTTCACGCAGGCATAGAAGACAGAAATTTTGCAGGCGGCGACATGCATATTTCTGCCGGCGACCTGCCTGGCGGATTCGTGTATTACGCCGCAGGACACATACACAAGCAGTACTTCGATCCCGAAAGAAGGATAGTTTTTCCGGGCGAACTTTTTCCGACGAGCTTCGACGAGCTCGAGAACTACAACGGCGGCTTTGTCATAGCCAAAATCGACGGCGATTCCTTCGGGATAGAGCGAAAAAGCGTCAGGCTGTTCGACGTCGTGCTGATGAAAATAGACGCGGAGAACAAAAGTCCGCTCGCGGTTGAAAAAGAAATAACTGAGAAAATGGAAAAGACGGATATAAACGGAAAAGTCCTCTTGCTGAAACTTCGTGGCATCCTGGACGGCAGGATATCCGACATAAATTTCAATTCCATTGCCGCGGCAGCAGAGCAGAGCGGCGCGCTCATAGTCAAAAAAAGCCTGTCAGCTGTCAGCACAAAGGAGATGGATGATATCGCGGCCAGGCCTGCACAGTCGACTGACGCCATAGAAAGGGAAATGATCCGCGAATGTTCAGAATCATTAAGGCTGCAAAGAATAGCGGACACAGAGTCGCTGGTTTCAAACATCATGAGCGTCATGGAAGAGGAAAAGATGGAAGACGAAACAAACGCGACTTTCGAGGCCAGGCTCAAGGCAAACGCGAAAAAGGTGTTCGGGCTATGATAATAAAATCAGTTCAGCTGAAAAATATCCGCAGCTACGAGGACGAGAAGGTAGAATTCCAAACGGGTTCGACGCTGCTGTCAGGGGACATAGGAACGGGAAAATCCACCATACTTCTGGCAATAGACTTTGCCTTTTTTGGATTTCGCAAGGGAGAGCTCTCGGGTTCCGACCTGCTGCGGCATGGAAAAGACCGCGGCTCTGTGAGCGTTGAATTCGAGATCGAAGGCAACAGCATCTCAATAGAGCGAGTCATAAAGCGCGGAAAAGATTCGTTTCCCCAGGATACGTGCAGGATGAGGATAAACGGAACGCTGCACGAATTGACTCCCGTGGAGTTAAAATCTAAAATACTTGAGATGTTCGGCTACCCGCAGGACCTCCTGAAGAAGAACAAGCCGCTGTTTCGTTTCACTGTCTATACCCCGCAGGAGCACATGAAGCAGATACTTGTCGACGGCGAAGAAAGGCTGGAAATATTGAGGAATATATTCGGCATAGACAAATACGGCCGCATCCGCAACAACAGCCGAATATTTGTCACGGAACTGAGAGCAATGAAGCGCGAATGCGAGGCAGTGGCAAGGGATACCGATGTCTACAGAAAAAAGCTTGAGGAAATTTTCGACGTACAAAAATCAGCTGCCGCCGACCTGGAAAAGGAAAAGGAAAAATTAAGCAGCGTAAATTTCATTCTTGAGGACATCCAGGAAAAACTTTCTGCAATGAAGTCGGAGTTCAACAAAATAAACGAGGCGAAACACGCGCTTACGAAAAATGAGTCTGAGCTGAGGTCAAAACAGGCCCGCATCCAGAAGCTCGACGCCGATGCATCTAATTTCGAGTCGAAAATAGCAAAAAACATAGAAGAACTCGACAGGATAGGCAACGTACCTGCAGCTGGAGAAATAAAGGCGCGCATGACGGAGCTCGAGAGGATGAGGGACAGGCTTGTTTCAGAGAAGGCAGTGCTGAGCAGCGAGGCAGGCAACCTGAACAAGATATATTCGGATGGCCTGTGCACGACGTGCGGCCAGCAGGTCTTCAACCCGTCCGATTTCAAGAGCCACATAGATGAAAAGATAGCCAGGACCAAGGAGATAGAGACGAGCGTTGCCGCCATAAATAATGATATGGCATTGCAAAGAGACCTTCTCCCGCTGTCCGAAAGGCGCGAAAACATAAAGCATTCGCAGGACGATTTAATCTACTGGAAAAACGAGGCAACGGCCGAGAAAGGGGCTTTGGAAATGGAAATAAGACGGCTTCACAACGATATCACGATCCTTGAAGCAAAAGCGTCAGGCTTCGAACACATCTCCGGAAAAATAGCCGCAGCCGAAGAGAGGGCAAGGTCCATGCAGGCAGAGAAAGTGTACGCAGAAAGAAACGCCTCGAGAATTGAGCAGCAGCTGCGCGACGCCGAAAAAAACATCGCGGAAACGATGCGCGTGATAGAAAACAAAGAGATGATGAGGGAAAAAGCTTCCATGATAGGCGACATCGTTAACTGGTTTGAGCCTTTCACGAGCCTGATGGAAGCGATCGAAAAGTCCGTCCTGTATACTGTCCAGAAGCAGTTCAACGAATACTTCCAGAAATGGTTCGGCGTCATAATGGGCGACCAGTTATCCGTGCGCATTGATGAGCAGTTCTCTCCAAGGATAGAACAGAACAGCTACGAGACGGAATACGAGAACCTGTCAGGCGGCGAAAAGACAAGCGTGGCATTGGCCTACAGGCTGGCGCTGAACAGGGTCATAAACGACATGGTAAACACGATAAAAACAAAGGACCTGATGATACTCGACGAGCCGACAGACGGGTTCAGTACGGACCAGCTCGACAGGATAAGGGACGTCATAAACGAATTGAGCATGAAGCAAATCATAATTGTGTCGCACGAGCCCAAGATAGACACTTTTGTCGACAACGTGATTAGAATATACAAAGAGGATCATAGGTCAAGGATCGCGTACTGAGAAAAGAATGCCAGAATCAGTTTTCGCAGCTGTAGTTCCTGAAGTCGACGCGCACATCGTCAATTGACTCGCTGCCTACTATATTCATGCTTCTCAGGTCGTTTCCGATGGCCGGGATTATTTCCCTGCCGGTTTTTCCGCTGTATTTCCTGAGATTTATTTCCCCGATTTTTTTGTTATCCTTGTCCCTGACGACGAGTTTGTAGCTGCCTGCGTCGTACACGGCATAGTCGCTGCCCCAGTTTGTCCTTTCCCTTTCGTAGTCGAAAATTGCCTGCATGTAGCCTATTGCGACGTCGTCCAGCTGGTTGTCGCAGACTTTGCCGGAATATCTCATTACGTACGAGAATTCTTTTTTATTATCAGCCATCGGTTCATATCTTTGCCTGTCTTTGATTTTGTCGCCGGGCGGATTAGTGTCTTTTTCACTATCAGGCCTGTAGTTGCCGTCGGGTACACGGCCTTTTTCACCCAAAAGCAGCTTCAGCCTGCCTATCTCGTCTTCGAGCTGCTTGATCTTGTTGCCGTCATTGACAGGGCCTTCTGGGCCGTGGACAACACCGTCTTTTATGTAGTACCTGGACACAGGAACGTTTGCATAGTATCCAGGAGGAACACCACCATAAGGCTGGTTGTAGCATGGCTGCGTTACAACAACGCCTGGCTGGGCGTAAAATCTTGGAGACGCAGCATAAAGATTATAAAGATAATAGTACTGCTGCCAGAGATGGGCAGGCGGCCCGCACAGGTTTCCGTATCCGTAGTTATTGTAGTATGCGTACGGACTGCCGAAATTGACGCTTACGTGCCCGTAAAATCGGGTCTGCGCTTCTGCGTCAGTAGGATTGAGCATTTTTGCTATTAACAGGATGCCTATGCCCTTGCCGGTCTTTTTGGCGGCCTTTCCGATTATTCCCATTTGTCGCACCTGAAACGTATTTATTGCAATGAATGCAGCTAACATATGACCTTTCGTTAATAACCTGCATTCTTGCAAAAATACTATGGATTTTAACCCATAGATATTTATATGATTTCTGACAAGTTTTTAAGGTGATAATAGTATTCTTGACATATTTAAATATCTTTGTATTGTAACTATTTTGAAGTGATAAAATGAGTAAAGAAAAACCGGTTTATCTTGGATTTAATACGTACAAAAGAATCGACGACAAAACGATAGAAAAGAACCAGATAACAGACGAGCACATAAAAAATCTGTCGAATGCCACGAATAGCCTGGCACAGATCTACACTGCGACAGGCATTTTTAATGGAATTGAACAGATCAAAAACGCGGCAGAAGTGGTAAACATTATGGGTCTTGACAGCGATACTCTGAAACACTGGATAGATGTGCATATAAAAAATTCTTACGAAATAGATACATCGGATTGTTTTTATATAGATTTTTTCCTGAAGAACGCGAATAACATGTTTCCGCGGATAAATGGCAATATGAAACACGTCGTTTACAGTGACGAACCATCCACAGAAAAAATAAGAACTAGGGGAATGAGAACCGCTAAAAAAATATACAAATCATTCACAAAAGATGCAATGGACAAAACCCAGGAATTGTGGAATTCTGAAAAAGCCGGCGTGTTGCTGGAATATATTCAAAATCCCTTAAACAAGACGGCCAAGACAAATGCAGAAAACATGCTTGCAGAGCTTGGATATAAAAAAGAACACATGAATGTTGTCAACCTGTCCGTGAAGAAAATGGCAGAAAGCCTATAGCTTTACCTTCTGCTTGCACGAGAAGCATACGTTCTTTCCCTTTGACTTGTCAACCAGCCTTTTCCTCTTGCAGAAAAAGCATTTGGCTATGGAAAGTTTCATCATAACAGCACACCCGCACATATAATCATTGCACGTGCCTGGATAAAAAGATGT
>Ga0233420_10001025_pt1 | contig 11054 bp, 9 predicted proteins | sample Watercolumn_Mata_4_FD_183009 | JGI IMG/M metagenome (GOLD analysis project Ga0233420, IMG submission 183009) | Freshwater microbial communities from Lake Matano, South Sulawesi, Indonesia - Watercolumn_Matano_2014_102_MG | ecosystem: Environmental > Aquatic > Freshwater > Lake | place...
GGCTTTACGATTGAGTCATGGAATACTGGTGGAGCAGCGTTTACTATAAAGCAATCGAATAATACTTATAAAACTACTACCCCTGGTTGTTCATTCTCTCAGGGTCAATGGATCCATTTTCTAGCTACTTGGTCTTGAAGTAATCTCACAATGTATGTAGATGGTAGTTCAGTAGGTACGAATGACACTTGGGATGGTACCGTTAGCAGCGTCGTAAGTTCTAGTGACATTAGGCTTGGTTACTATCAAGATGCTTCAGATAATCTTTTTACAGATTCTATACTTTCCGACCTTCGTATCTTTGACCGTGCTCTTTCCTCCGGCCAAGTGGCCCAACTTTATTATGCGGGGCTGGGGAGTCATCAGGAAGCCGCGGCGGTGAAGAGGTTTGCCAACCCGGAAGAACCGATGGATTACTACAAAATGGACGAGGGAACAGGAACCACCCTTAACGATTCTGGACCCGGCCAGAATGACGGGACAAGACCGGCGTTCACTCTCAATTCCCCTGTTAATCTTCCCACTTGGCAAACGGAGGATATGTGCGTAGCAGGGAAATGTTTGTATTTTGAAGGCAGTAATGCTACAGCATCCGCGCAATCCGCTACGATCAGTGGAATCATGTCCCTCTCTTTCTGGGCCAAGCCGGCCAGTAGCTCTGGAACCATACCTCTAATATCCTTGTTCAACTGGACAGGGGAAATCTCGGTGAGTTCTACTAATTTAGCAGTTACAACTTCAGGAATCACTAGCCCTACAGTTTATGTCAACGGCCGAGCCTCGACTGCGCTTAGCGCAGGCGGGTGGAACCACATTGAGATCACCACTGCCACCCCCTTTAACGCCACCAATCCTGTCCTTGGCAAAATCCAAACAACATATTTCAAAGGATTTCTTGATGAAGTAAAGTTTTACAATTATGCCCGCACAGCAGCACAAGTGAAAAGTGATTTTAATGGGGCCGCCAAACGCGGCACGGGAGCTTCGCAAGGGGACGCCTTGCGCTCGCAAGGCGTCCCCTTATTAAACCAAGGCCTCGTGGGCTACTGGCGTATGGATGAATCATCCTGGAATGGCACATCTGGTGAAGTCTTGGATGCCAGTGGGAATGGAAATAATGGGACAGCGGTAAGCGGTGCCACAACAGGAGCGGGGAAGTTTGGGAATGGGGGGAGTTTTGATGGGAGTACACAGTATATAAACGGGGGCATTAATCTACCAGTATTAACTAATGGAACAATTTCGGTTTGGGTAAAACCAAGCTCACTTGCAGGTTGGCCAATGGTAGTAACCAGAGCAAACGGAACAGGAAATAATTGGGAATTAGCCTTGTCAGATGGCGGCAACGCAAAACCATATTTTGGTTATAACGGTGCTGTCTTATTAAGTACAAACTCTACTGTTTCTATCAATCAATGGATACATTTAGTAGTGACTGTCAGTTCAACATTTGGTTCTAAAATTTATTTAAATGGAACCTTGGAAAATTCTAGTTCTACCCTTACTACCTTTAGAAATGCTAATGGAGTTTTATATTTTGCAGAAAGATCTGATGGAAATTATCTTGGAGGTTCCCTTGATGAACTCCGCATCTACAACCGCGCTCTTTCTCCCGCCGAAGTGAGGCAATTGTATAATTTTGCGCCGGGCCCCGTAGCCCACTGGAAATTTGATGAAGGAAGCGGGACGAGAGTAAACGATTCTGGAGGCGCCCAGAATGACGGAACATGGTCCGGCACTGGCACCCATTGGGTCCCTGGCAAATTTGGCAAGGCGGGAGGGTTTAATGGGGGGAATGATTATGTAACCGTAACAAGTGTTGCGAACGACGAGTTTGATCTATTATATAAGGTCTCCGTGAGTGCCTGGATAAAACCAACTAGCATCCACGATACAAATAACTACATTATTTCTCGAAGAAGTGCGGGCGGAAATGGCTATTCTATGCTGGTTAACTCCACGAATAAATTCAAGGCAATTATTCTTAATGGAGCTACTTTGTGTGGGGACACGGATTCAGTAGCAACAATAGCCAACAGTACTTGGACTCATGTTGCTTTTAACTTCGATGGCTCAAATTTATACACTTACATTAATGGTGTATTAGATCGTACGTTTGTATGCTCAACAACATTGCCTAGCCAAACAAGAGATGTTGTTATTGGGACTTATAATTCTCTTGCTGCTCAATATAATTTTTCCGGCTCCCTTGATGACGTCAAAATTTACAACTATGCCCGCACGCCGGATCAGATTATGGAGGATATGCAAGGCCGGACGGATTCGGGGGTTTCACTACAAGGGGTAACGGCAGGCGGAAAGGGAACTCTAATTAACTTAAAAATGGACGAGGGTAGTGGCACCACCACCAAAGATTCTTCGGGGAATCAAAAAAATGGCACTCTCAATGATGGGGCAACATGGAATCAGAATGGAAAGTATGGGCGGGGGATTCAATTGGATGGGTCAAATGATGATATTAGTATTTCTGATTTTGCGTATTAAAATGAAATACACCCAAATAAAAAATCAAACCTACCGGCAATATAAAAGAACAAAAAAAGTTTATTGCCCATATTTAAAGGCTGATATCATTTTTAGCAGTCAGGGTTTTTGGCATTTGATTTATACTGGCAGAAATGAAAAACGGGAGAAGCGGACGCAACTGCTTCGTTTTAAGCTTTTTTCTAAAGCCGTTAAGCTTTTATCAATTACAACCACCCTACAGGAATTTGAAGAAAGAAAAGAGATTAAAACTGTATATTTTGGCTTTATTGCCATAATTGGAGAATGGAAAATTAAGACGATTGTGAAAAGGACGGGTAACGGAGAATATACTTTTTGGAGTGTGATCCCTAATTGGGTCACCAATGTTAAACGAGACCGAAAATTTTGTAAGGGGAATATGGAAAAAGACTAACCAACAAAAAACGCCTGCGTCGGTACTACGCTTAAGCGTGACTGACAGAGGCCGAAGCCTACAGGCAACTGATATTATCATATGAAACAACTTTTGTCAATCGGTAACGGCAAAGATGGGACATTAAATGACGGGGCCACTTGGAACCAAAATGGCAAATATGGGCGGGGGGTTCAATTGGACGGTTCAAACGATGACCTTAGTATAAGTGATTTTAGTTATTAAATTATGTCTTACCAAATTGACCAATCAATCAAAATAGAAGATACCAGTAAAACAACCTATGTTTCTTTAGTAAACGGAGAAGAAATTATTGTTTCAATTTCGGCTAAAGACAAGCGGGAATTAAAACTGTTTTTCAGAGAATTAAATAAACCGTTAATTTTTAAAATATTCACTTTTTCTGTTTTGTGCGCCCACGCGATTAAAAGTTCCGACGCAAAAAACATTAGTATAGACTGCGAATACGCTGGGCATGAGATAGATATTAAATCTTTTATTGTCCAAATTCTTACTATTGAAAAAGCATCAATTCCGGATATTAATTTTACCCGCGTAGGCAAAAAATCTCGCGCTCACGAGGCTGTTCACCATTCTTTGGAAAACAGAGAGAAAGGAAGCGTTGTCAATATTAAAGAAGTGATTTCCTATTATGTTAAGGTCAACAAGGCATAAAAAAGATCGGATGTTTTATGAGCAGCTTGGATCCGACTGGTTACGGATGGCTACTGCCCCATCCAATCTTATTGGGTGAATAATAGCATATGAAACGATTTTTGTCAATAATTATTTTGTCATCCTGGAGCGTAGCGATAGGATCTTTTTTGCTTGTTAAGCCTGCCATGGCGGCTAATTCCGGCAATTTCACCATGTCTCTTTGGGTTAACCCCACTGGTTCTGTGGCCTCCAAAGCCCTTGTCTCCAAAGCCGAGGAGTTTAGGATTTTTACCAACGCTTCCGGCTACCCGGGATGCCAGATTAAAACTACTTCGTGGCAAACCGCCGTTTCTAGCACCCAGTCACTAGCCACTAGCACCTGGTCTCAAGTGGTGTGCACTTACGACCTAGTTAATTTAAAAATTTATGTCAACGGCGTTCTGAAAGCTACCCAAGCCTTGACCAGTTTGCCGGATGATACGGCCGCTTCGCTTTTAATAGGCCAAGATTCTTCTTCCGGTACCACTTACACCAATTTCGCCGGCATTGTAGATGAATTTAAATTTTATAACTATGCCTTGACCTCCGACGAAGTCAACACCGAGTTTAATCGAGGTGCCGCATTACAAATGGGTTCCTTATCAGACACATCAGGCTTATCCGGCGGATCCGTTGCCTCTACTTCTGCCAGCGCGCAATATTGTATCCCCGGGGACACTACCTCCTGCGCCCCGCCGGTTGCAGAATGGAACTTTGAAGAAGGGCAGGGAACTTCGGTTGCTGATAATTCTGGAAATGGAAATACGGGGACTTGGTACGGCTCCGGAGCAAAATGGGGGCCGGGAAAACAGGGAAAGGGAGGAGTGTTTAATGGGAGTAATGATTATGTGAATGTGGGAACGGGAAGCACAATTCGAATCACCGGGACTCAGACGGTTGAGGCTTGGGTAAAATACACAAGCAGTGCTGATGTCTCGGTTGGCTGTTGGGCATCCCCAACTAAATATGCCTGGTGCCTTGAAGCGGTTTCTGGAAAAATGTATTGGTCAGTTTCTAATAATGGGGGGATTGGGTGGACAAACCAAATTAATTCAACTGGCACGTACAACGACGGCCATTGGCACCATATTTCGGCTGTCTTTAATCCATCTACGGCGATTCAATTGTATGTTGACGGTTCTTTGGCTGCGTCCAGCACGTCATCTATTCCTGCTTCGCTAAATGATCCCGGCGCCGTTTCTGTTATTGTTGGGGGGAGTGGGGCAAACAGTAATTACCGATGGTCTGGTTCCATTGACCAAGTCCGCATTTTCAATTATGCCCGTACCCCGGCCCAAATTGCCTGGGATTATAACCGGGGGGATCCCGTGGCAAGGTGGAAAATGGATGAGTGCACGGGGACTTCGATCAAAGATTCCTCTGGTAATGGTAATCATGGGACTTTAACGATTGGGCCGTCTGGTTCCCAGACGAGCCAGGGCACGTGTGACGACGGCACTTCTACCTCCGCCTGGGGCGGGGGGAAAACGGGGAAATTTAATAGCAGTTTGAAGTTTGACGGGACGGATGATTTTGTAAATGTTGGCACAAATTCAATAACAGGGACCAATCCCTACACTTTATCGGCGTGGGTAAAGGGTAATTCTCCTTCAGGGTATGATGGGGCAGTGGGTATTGGTAATGGAAGCACTAACCAATTAGCGTGGATAGGATGGGTAAATACTACTCAACAGGGAACCAGTAACTCATGGGGTGGCGGAGGTTACGGCAATAATTGGGGGACCGGAATCACAGACACTACCAATTGGCACTTGATTACACTTACCTCTAGTGGGGGCAGCACCCAAACATTTTATATTTATATCGATGGTGTTCAAAAATTTACCACGACAGCAAGCTTTAATCTTGCCAGCACTTCAACAAAAGTTGGGGCATTGGATGATAATGGTACAAGAAATTATTATTTCTCCGGCCAGATTGATGATGTCCAGATTTTTAATTATGCCCTTACGGCGGTGCAAGTGAAACAGTTATATAATCAAAATAGCGCCGTCCGTTTTGGACCCTGATCTTTTGCCCAATCTCTTTCCAGGTTTTCCTGAAGGAAAAAGATGGGGATAAAGATAGAGGAAAGATATGGGAAATTATTTAAACAATCGAAAATTTAAAGCCGGCTACGAGTATTTGCTGGCCTACAAAATTACAGTTCCCATTTATGATTATACCGTTGCTTTTTGTAACAAGTATAAAAATATGCTTTCCTCGTCTCGTACTTTTGACCAGATGATACAAGCGGCTCGGTCGGGCATGACCAATTTAGTGGAAGGCAACCAGCAGGAAAGTACCGAAGGTTACATTAAATTGACCGGCGTCAATCGCGGTTCACTGGAAGAGTTATTAAAAGATTATTTGGCTTTTGCGAGGCAACACCAAATACCGATCTGGGAAAAAGAAAGATGCCAAAGGGAAATAAGGGAAATTGGGGTAATTTGGGAAATTCTAAAAAAAACGCCAACCCTCCCTGATTGCCCTAATTTTCCCGATCTCCCCGTCGATCTTACTAAGGCAGTTAATTTGATGGTTTCTCTGATAAATCAGGCAAATTTTTTACAGGATCGGTTAAAGCAATCACTAGAAAAAAAATTTGTCGAGACTGGCGGCTTTCGGGAAAATCTTTTTAAAAAGAGACGAGAACATCTAAAAACTGAAAAATGTAAAATGTAAAATGAAAAATAAGGTATAATCAAAACATGAAAGTTCTCTTTGTTTCCGCCGAGGTGGCCCCGTTTTCTGCCCAGGGGGGGTTGGGGCAAGTGGCCTACTTTTTGTCTCGGGCGCTTTTGGCCCGCGGGGTGGATGTGCGCATTTTTACCCCAAAATACGCTCTGATTGACGAAAAAAAGTTTCCCATGAAGGCGGTTGCGACCGGCCTTGAAGTTGACGGTTTAATTTCCAATGTCAAAATTTATGCCGAGACCAAAAAAACCGAGCCCACGGTTTATTTTTTGGAAAACATGGAATACTACGAAAAGCGGGCTAATGTGTATGGTTACAATGACGACCACATCCGGTTTACTCTGCTTTGCAAAGCGGCGTTAGAGTTTGTTCGCAGTGGAGGGTTTGTGCCTGATGTGATCCACCTCAACGATTGGCATACGGGTTATCTGGCCAATCTGATTCGCACCGAGTACAAAAATGACCCAATCTTGAAAAAAATTGCTCTTCTTTTTAGTGTTCACAATCTGCATCAAGGGGCGTTTGACTTTGCCCACGCTTCGGAACTAGATTTTGACGACGGCAAATCTCCTTTGGCCGGCTTTTTTGACGAGAGACTTTTAAAACAAAATGCTCTAAAACGAGGGGTGATCTATTCTGATTTAGTCAACACCGTCTCGGAAACTTACGCCCGGGAAATTACCACCGAAGAGTTTGGTCGGGGGTTGCACAATCTTTTTAAAGAACTGCGGGGCAAAATTTCCGGCGTTTTGAACGGTTTGGATTATAAAGAGTTTAATCCCGCCACGGATAAAATTATTACCAAGAATTTTAATTCTGGGCGGCTCCAGAACCGTTTGGAAAACAAGTTGGCTTTGCAAAAAGAATTTGGGTTAAAACAGGATTCTTCTTTGCCCCTTTTAACCTTTTGGGGTCGGGTGGACGGCCAAAAGGGGATTGATTTAATTAGGGAAACCATCAAATTTTTACTGGACGAATTTCCGTTACAATTTATAATTGAGGGTCCGGCGGAAAATCATTTCCGAGATTTTTTTGAAGAATTGGAAAAAAATTATCCGGGCCGGGTCGGAACCCACCTGATGTGGGACGCACTTTTGCCGCGCAAACTGGCGGCGGGAGCGGACATTCTCCTGCAACCCTCATATTACGAACCGGGCGGGATCGTGGTGATTGAGGCCATGAGGTACGGTTGTGTCCCTGTCGTTCGGGCCGTGGGGGGGTTGGCGGACAGCGTAACAGATTTTGATCCGGTAAAAAATAGTGGGACCGGTTTTTCCTTCCATGATTACAGCGGCATGAGTTTTTTGGTGGCGGTGACGCGGGCCTTGGAACTTTACAAAAATAAAAAAGAGTGGGAAAAATTAGTTAAAAGAACCATGAACCAAAATTTTTCGTGGGACAAAGTGGCGGAAATTTACGCGGATTTGTACGACCGGGCCAAACGGTTTCGTCACGAGGCCCTGTTGCCCAACCCGCCCGTGGCGTTTAGACAAACAATTAGTTAGCGGTTAGCATTTAGCGGTTAGCGGTTAGCGGTTAGTCAACGAAAGTTCTAACTACTAACCTCTGATCTCTAACCTCTAACTGCTATATTTATGTTGTGGTCCAATTTTTTGCATATTTACCAACCGGCCAATCAAATACCGGAAATTCTAGAGCGGGTGACTTCGGAATGTTATTGGCCTTTGGTCAAAAGTCTTCTGGATAATTCAAAAGCAAGAATAACTTTAAACATTAATGCGGCTTTAACCGAGCGTTTGGCCAAAAAAGTTGTTGACGGATTAAAAACTGTTGCTTCTCGCGGACAGATTGAATTTACCGATTCGGCTAAATACCACACTTTACTACCTTTTTTGCCGGAAAAGGAGATAGAGCGCCAAGTAAGGCTAAACCGCGAGACAAACCGCCGGCTTTTAGGCGAATCTTATTGCCCGAAAGGTTTTTTCCCGCCGGAGATGGCTTATTCGCCAAAAATTATTCCGGTTTTAACCAAGCTTGGTTATGAATGGTTAATAATTGACGAGATCGCTTTTAACGGAAAATTAAACCAAATTAATAAAAACACAATTTATAAGATCAAAGGGACCAGTTTAAAAGTGTTTTTTAGAGAGCGGGGGCCGTCAAATTTAATTATGTCCGCGATGGTACGCCGCGAAAAAGACTTGAAATATTATTTAAAAGAAGAGTACGGGAAAAAAGATTACATGGTTACCGGCATGGACGGGGAAACTTTTGGTCACCACCGGCCGGGACTACAAACATTATTGACGGAATTATTAGTAAGTAAAGAATTTGACCACTTGTTTTTTTCTGAGCTCCCAACGCAGTTTAAGGCAGAAGAAGAAGTCTTGCCGGTTGTTTCTACTTGGGCCTCATCCCAAAAGGATATTGAAGACGGCCGGCAATTTATCAGTTGGAACGACCCCGCAAACGAAATTCATAAAATGCAATGGGAACTTTTTAACATGGCGTTAAAAGTTGAAAATCCTGACCGAGAATTGTTGGACAAGGGGCTGGCCTCCGATCAATTTTTTTGGGCCTCGGCTAAACCTTGGTGGAGTTTGGAAGAAATTGAACGGGGAGCGTGGAATCTTTTGGAAGTGATTAAAAATGACAAGGCCTACGATCTTTATTTAAAAATTTTAGCCACGGCTTTTTCTTGGCAGAGAACTGGCCGCATTCGAGAATTGTCTCACCAAATGAAAGAAGAGGCGCGGATTCCGTTTAATGATAAAACTCGGCACGAGCCGTGGATTTATAAAGCGTTTTTAGACCTGATGAAAAATTTGGAAGAGAAGGCCGCCCAAAAAGCCAATTACGAAGAGGCAATTTTGTGGCGCGACGCGATCTGGAAACTGGAAACAAAAAATGATATTTTTGACGCCGTTCACGCCGTTGATTTACTGCGTCGGCAAGTGCCAGACACCAAAATTCGCGAAGTTTTAGACCAGTACACGGCAGAATATAAAAAGATTGTTTCCGGCCAACCGGAACAAAGGAGTATATGAAATAGGAGTATATGAAATATGAAAGGGGTCCAAGGGGTCCATGAGCCTACAGCTTCGCAAGGCGTCCCCTTGCGAGAAGGGCTTGACAAAAACTATAGGAAATGCATACAATTTTATAGAGAAAATTTGTAGAAAAATATGCCCGCGAAAAATTCCATTAAACAATATTTAGAAAATGGTTTTTACCATATTTATAACCGTGGAGTAGAAAAACGGGATATTTTTTTAGACGAACAGGACTACGCCGTATTTTTATCTTATTTAAAAGATTATCTTCTAGAAAAAGATGTCCTCGCGTTAGAAGCAATTTTCTTTTCTCCCAACAGTAGTTTTCGCGAGAAAGATAAAGCCAAGAGATTATTAGCCATGAATAATTTTTTTGGAGAAATTGACCTGCTTTGTTATTGTCTGATGCCCAATCACTTCCATTTTTTAATAAAGCAAAATCATTTGGACGGAATTGATCGGTTTTTAAATTCTTTAGGAACGCGTTATACCCAATATTTTAACAAAAAATACAAACGAGTAGGTTGCCTTTGCCAGGATGTTTATAAAGCCGTTTTGATTGAAAGTGATGAGCAATTATTACACCTTTCTCGTTACATTCATTTAAACCCCGGAAAAACTAGCCAGCAGCCAAGTTCTTTACCGGAATATTTAGATTTGCGTCACACGGCGTGGGTAAAACCCCAATTTATTTTGGATTACTTTAATAAAGATAGTAAAAATAATTCCTACGGCCATTTTATGGGGGAAGTTCCTGATTGGGAATATGTTGCCCCCCTAGGAATTGATCATGCGGACTAATAGTTTATTACTTGTGCCTACAGCTTCGCAAGCGCAAAATTTGTTTTTGATTTTTGCGCCCTTGCGAGAAGGAGTTTAGAAAAACTATGGGAGAAAAGGGGGTTTTATTGCCAGTTTCCAGCTTGCCCCGCGGCCGGTTTGGTGAGGGACGTAAGTTTGTGGATTGGCTCGTCTCTCAAAATTACAAGTATTGGGAAGTCTTGCCCTTAAACCCGCGGGACGAATTTGGCAGCCCATATAACAGCCCCTCTTCTTTAACCATTGACCCAAAATATGGTTCTAAAAAAGAGTGGTTGGCCCTGAAAAATTATGCTAACTCTTATGGCGTAAAAATTATTGGCGACCTGCCATTTTTTGCTTCGGCGGGAAGCAGAGAGTATCAAAATAATAAACAATATTTCTTAACCGATCAACTTTCTGGCGCGTCCCCGGATTATTATTCCAAAAAAGGCCAGCTTTGGGGCCACCCGCAATACAATTGGGAGGTGTTAGAAAAAGATAATTTCCAATTCTTTTTCAAACGATTAAAAATTGCCTTGAAATTATACGATCTGGTTCGTCTGGACCACTTTCGCGGCTACCACGCGGTTTGGTCCGTTCCTAAAAAATATAAAAGCGCAAAGCGTGGTAAGTGGGTTGAAGTTCCTGGGGAAAAATTGTTTAAATTGCTTCGGAAAAAATACCCCAAACAAATTTTTATCGCCGAAGATTTGGGGCATATCATTCCGGCCGTCGAAAAATTGCGGCAAAAATTTAAATTTTTAGGGTCAGCAGTCATTCAATTTGGCGAGAATAACAGTGAAGACATAGTTTACTATACTTCCAATCATGACAGCGAAACTTTGGTCGGTCGTTTTGGCAAAGAATCTTTAAAATATTTAGCTAAAGTTTTAGACGCTCCGGCGGCGATCAAAATTATCCCCATG
>Ga0233420_10001027_pt1 | contig 11048 bp, 8 predicted proteins | sample Watercolumn_Mata_4_FD_183009 | JGI IMG/M metagenome (GOLD analysis project Ga0233420, IMG submission 183009) | Freshwater microbial communities from Lake Matano, South Sulawesi, Indonesia - Watercolumn_Matano_2014_102_MG | ecosystem: Environmental > Aquatic > Freshwater > Lake | place...
AGTGCGCCACGAGCGCGCTTGGTATCATAGGAGGCGTGCGCAACTGCACGAGAGATGGGGGGAGGCCCCCCGGAGCCGGCTTGCAGGAGCAGGCTCCAAACCACCTTAAGCTGCGCTGGTTAAGAGCCAGGGTGGTGAGCGTTAAGGACAAGTCATGGCTAAAGACCGTGGCAGGTGAGGTTCAGGGAGACGAGCAACCGCGAACCACTGATGAGGTGTCGAAACACTAAAGACGACGTCAGAACTGGAGGCTTGCTTGACTCCAGGATAAACCCAGGGGAAACCTGCTTACTGCCTGGGTGGCGTCCGGCATAAAGGTGGCGTGAACCTGATCCAGGCTCTCGGGCGGAACGTGGGAACCTGTCGTCCCGATGTGAAGGGAGAAACTCAAGTGGAGGACCCACGAGAGTGAGAGTACCGAGGCGGGGCACAGGGGCGGAACAACCCGTAGTAGCGAGGAAGTCCCGTAATAGGGATGGAGCGAAGGGGTTGTATCGATCGGCTTTATTGGATGGTCAACCAGCAATGGGAGGAGCCATTGAATAAGGCAAGGCCGTTTGGTATTGCCAAGCGAGTGGTGTGGGAGGCCTATAAGCGGGTAAAGGCAAACCAGGGTGCTGCTGGTGTGGATGGAGAATCGATTGCGGAGTTCGAGAGGGACTTGACCAATAACCTCTACAAACTTTGGAATCGGATGTCATCCGGGAGTTATTTCCCGCCTCCGGTGAGGACGGTAGAGATACCGAAAAGCGATGGGGGGAAACGGGCGTTGGGTATCCCCACGGTAACCGACCGTGTGGCCCAGATGGTGGTCAAGATGTACCTGGAACCCCTGGTGGAGCCTCACTTTCATCAGGATTCCTACGGGTACCGGCCTGGCAGGTCGGCGATTCAGGCAGTGGGTGTGGCCCGGCAGAGATGCTGGCGCATTGACTGGGTGCTGGATCTCGACATCAAGGGTTTCTTTGACAACCTGGATCACGCTCTTTTGATGCGGGCGGTGCGCAAGCACACCGACTGCCGGTGGATCATTCTCTACATTGCGAGGTGGCTGACAGCCCCGGCGCAATTACCGGATGGTACGCTGGTGGCTCGGGAGCAGGGCACTCCTCAAGGTGGGGTTGTCAGCCCTCTGCTGGCCAACCTGTTCTTGCATTATGCCTTCGATGTCTGGATGCAGCGGCACTATCCGAGCATCCCCTTCGAGCGTTATGCCGATGACATCATCGTGCACTGTAAGAGCGAGCGGCAGGCCCTCTGGCTGAAAACTGCCGTGATCAGGCGGTTGGCTAAGTGCAAGCTGGAACTCCATCCTGAGAAGACCAAGATTGTTTACTGCAAGGATGTGGATCGGACAGACAACTATCCAAAGGAAAGCTTCGATTTTCTGGGGTTCGAGTTTCGGCCCCGGGGAGCCAAGAGCCGCTTGGGTAGATACTTTGTCAGCTTCCTCCCGGCAGTAAGCAAGAAGGCGGCCAAATCAATCCGGAGTGTCATCCGGGGCTGGCGCCTGCACCGTCTCAGCGACAAGGGTCTCCTGGATCTATCCCGCATGTTTAATCCCATCATCCGTGGTTGGATTAATTATTATGGCAGCTTCTACAAGTCTGCCCTTTATCCCTTATTTGATCAGCTCAATCGCTCGCTGAAGAGATGGGCAATGCGGAAATACAAGAGGTTGAGGGGTCGTCAGAGGCAGGCAGCTCGTTGGCTCAGGCGCATCAGAAGCCAAAAGCCTTCGCTGTTTTCTCACTGGCAACTGGCCTCGCACCTTCTGGCCGGTCGATAGGAGCCGGATGAGCCGAGAGGCTCACGTCCGGAACTGTGAGGGCGTGGGGGTGAAACTCCCCCGCGCTACTCGACTCAACTATGTCCTTTTAATGGTTGTCTTTTGGGGATATTATCAAAAGTTGCTATCAAGTCAGGCCCTTGAGATAATGCAAAACAAGAGAAATTTCCCAATATGCTTAGCCGGTTTAGAATCGCGACAAAGATATTCGGCCTGGCGGTGCTCCTGCTCTGCCTGACCGTGGCCCTGGCCTGCTTCCTCTTGTGGCATGTATCCAGCCTCCAGAGAGAAATGCAATTAATAGTTCAGCGAGAATTGCCGCTGGCCGCCTCGCTGTCCAACCTTGACGAGTATGGCCTGCGCCGCCGTCTGGCCTTTGAACGGTGGTTCGGGGCGCTGAACGCCGACCGCCCGAACCAAGAAGTTATCAAGGAGGCGCAAGGCAACTACAAGATCTTCACCGACCGCTTGAACCAAGAATTTGGCAATGCCAAGAAGCTGCTTGACATCAAGACGGCAGAGGACCGCCATAGGGAGAAACTTGGAGAAATCCGGGCAGTTTTAACTCAAATTGAAGCGGCCTATCCCGTCATCAGCGACCGCCAGGGTCAGGTATTGGAGCTCCAGGCCAACCAACAGCATGACCGCGCCAATGATCTGCTCAACGTTCTGAATGACCTGCAGCGCATAGTGCAGAGCCAGCGGGCCCAGCTTCAAAACGCCACTGCCGCCCTGGTCCAGGACGCCGCCGAGACTGCCGCGGCGCGTCAGCGCCAGGCCTTTTGGCTCACTGTGACGGTCAGCATTTCTGCGGTGCTCTTGGGCTTGACGCTGTCAGCCATAATTGCCCACCGCCTAACGGAGCCGGTCCGGGTCCTCATCGCCGGCCTCAAGAATGTGGAGCAAGGCGATTTGAGTGTGGAACTGCCGGTGGCCTCCCAGGACGAAGTGGGCACCCTGACGGAGTCGTTCAATTATTTCGTCAGCGAGCTTCGCCACAAGGAGGAAATCAAGCGTACCTTTGGGCAGTACATCGATCCGCGCGTCTTGGAGCAGGTCATTTTGCAACCGGGGGCCGAGGCAGATGGCAGACGAGTGATGACTGTGTCCTTCGCCGACCTGGAGGGCTTTACCAGCATCGGCGAGCATCTTACCCCCAGTGGCTTGGTGAACTTGCTCAACCGCCACTTTACCTTGCAAGCTGAAGCAGTGCAGCAGCAGAGGGGAATTATCGATAAGTTCATCGGCGACGCCGTCCTGGCCTTCTGGGGACCGCCCTTCTCCACGCCGGAGGAGCATCCCTTCTTGGCCTGCCGAGCGGCCTTGAAGCAGCTGGCGGCGCTCGAGACTTTGCGCACCGATTTGCCGGAATTGACCGGCCTGCGGAAAAACCTGCCGCAGGTGAATCTCCGCATCGGTATCAGTACCGGCGAGGTGGTAGTGGGTAACATCGGTTCCGAGAGCGCCCGCAGTTACACGGTGATCGGCGACACCGTGAACTTGGGCCAGCGACTGGAGAACGCCAACAAAATTTATGGCACTAAAATCCTGGTAAGTGAGGCCACTCGTGAAGGCGCGGGGTCAGCCGTAGTGGCTCGCGAGATTGATTTCCTGGGGGTAAAAGGGAAGACCGAGATCGCCCGCGTATTCGAGGTGCTGGGACTGACGGGAGAGGTTCCGGAAGCGAAGATGGCCTTAAGTGAACGTTTTACGGAAGCACTGGCGGCCTACCGTTCCCAGGATTGGGACCGGGCCGAGACCGCCCTGCGAGGCTGTCTGGAACTTTTTTACGATGACGGCCCCTCCCTGCTTTTCCTCGAGCGGGTGAGCCAACTGCGCGCTCAGCCGCCCGGGGAACAGTGGGACGGCACTTGGAGGTTGACATCACTGTAAAGGGTAAAAACGCGTTGGGGGATTCTTCTATAGGAACCGCCAATATAGTAAGTATCTGCAAGAATACTAAAGAAAAATTTTGTTTCATGTTTGATCGGGGGAAACTTTCACTATCTGCCCTCTATACGTACCCGGTCAAAAAGAAAACGGTTGTTGATATGAGGTTCAAACATATATTTCCCAGAAGCTAGACAACATGAATGCTTAAATCAAACTCCCGGTAGATTAACCCCTCCTGACTTGGCATAAGGCAGAGCATCTCCGACTCCCAGGTTTCCCGGGAAACCTTACGCTTGGCCGAGATGGCGTCCTCCACCGGATAAAAGCCGTCGGCGTGCCGTGCCCGGCCCTGGCAGTCCTCCCAGAGTTCGCAAATCTCGCAGTCCCGGCCCTCACAGCGTTCCAGCACATCCATAACACACCACTTAAAGATGCGATAACCGCTCTGGGCCGCACCGGTGATGACCTTGTTCATCAAGCCGTACGCCCTGTGCATCGTCGAGTAAATATGGGTGCTGGCCCGGATACCCCTGGCCGACTTGGGGATCAGCAGGGCGGCCTCGAAAATCCGGTCTTCAAACTCATCAATCTCATCCAACCGCAGTTTCTGGGGATGGGGCCCCCTGACACTCTTGGTGGAGGCCGTGAGGATTTGGATGTTGGAGCCGTTCGTCAAGTGGGACCGGGTGCGCAGTGCCTCCCCGTCCACCAGGTGCTGGAAAGGTGGGGTGACGAGGGACAGAATGTGCTCGTACATTCTCAAGGATTGCTCCGCGGAGCCGCCCAAAATTTTAGTCTCACATTTGGCCTTAAACAAGGAGTCCAACCAAGTGGACAAGGCGCCGTTAAAGGTTTTACCGCCACTTCGGTTGGCCCAGCAAATACAGTCCTGGACATCCTCAAAGAAAGAGGCCACGACATACTCCGCCGGCGGGGTGTGTTCGGGGCAGACCTTGGCCCGGGGAATTCGCACCCCCCAGAAGACCTGAATAAAATTCAAGAGTTCCTCAGCATCGGCGAACCCCTCAGCTTGGTGATATGAAACCCACTGGGCAAGGTCTTTGGAAATCGATGCGACAGAACTGGCTGGAACGGCCGCAGCCTTCATACCTTGCCTCCTGTCTTGCCGGCATGGTGAAAATCAAAGTGTCGGGGAATTGTCATTTTGTCGGCCATAAAAAGTGAAGCTGGTTTCAGTCTAACTGCGCCCGTTCCATAAAAGCTCCGCGCCGTTTAAGGACCATGAGATTCCGCCGTTGAAAGAACATTCGCATGTTAGCAACCAGTGTGCCAAAGCCATCAGAATGCTCCACCCGGCCCCGAAAAGCGTCTCTCGAATACGCCCCACCTATGGGGTAAATACAAGCGTTTTGGGGGCGAAGGTAATGGGTAGGGTAGGGTCGTGTTCGTCAACGTACAGGGCTTACACGACCCCGGCAAACGCAGAGATGATAAGGATTTACTCATATTTTTCATGTTTTTCGGAAACGGTGGGACGTAGGTGGCACCTATGTGGGTGATACCGTCCCTACACCCAGATTTTTGGTGGACAGGTGGGGATTCTACAATTTTGCAAGAAACGATAGACATAATTGTAACTGGCTGGTTTGACATATTTTTTGTGCTCGGCGGATTACAAGCCTTGAATGGGCTCGCCAGCATCCCTGGCTTCCAGAAGCAAAGCTGTGTACCGTTTTCGGAAAATAGGATCGGTGAACGGGTTGCCCTCTTCTATTTGGATCCGCCGGGGAATAACTGTCATCAAACCCGTGCTTTGGAACAGGGCGACAAGTCTGGTAGTAGTCTCGAGGGCCAGGCGCAGGAAACCAAGCTTCACCCCCTCCTGCCGGGCTGTAGAGAAGTTCCGCAAGGCCTTGCGCCGGAGTTCCTCCAGTAGCCTGATCTCCCGGCCCAGGGTGCCCTCCGAATCAAAGTTCCGTACCAGCGCCTGGGTAAGCCTGCCAGCATCAGCGAGATCCTTGTAAACCTGTTTTCGGGAGATCCCAAAATAAGTCGCAAGGTCAGTGACTTTCATGCCGCTAAGGAACAGATCCTGCGTTTTCCAGATCCGGTCCTGCCTTTTTGGACTGATGGCTGGCAGGGGGGCGTTGGGGTCAACCGGACCGCCAGGTTTGAAAGGTACAATGTTGCTACCATCATTTTTCATAGGGGTAACACTCCTTTATGTGTGTCTTATTACTTTAGCCTTATCATCTATGGCCCAGGGGCCGTTTTCAAGGGTGGCGAGCCCCCCCTGAAAGAGAACCTCTCCTATTCACAAAAGGGGCTGCGCAGGGCCCTGGGCACAATGAGCCGGTCGCCGGACGGCTCGTAGCCGCAGATGCGCTCAAGCATGTCAAAATTTTAAACCCCGCGCCTTTTGTTTTCAGCCCATCGCGGGTTTTCAAAAGTGAGTGGTCTGGCGATCTGCTCAACCGGCCGCTGGTGGACCTGGGCCTCAATCGGGAAAAGTGTGGCTCGTGATCAATGTTCTGGGTAAGCATGTGATGCCTCTTCTTGAGCGAAAGCCCCTCTGCAAGGCATTGCGCAGCCGAACCGCCCCCGCCCCCGCTTTAAACACTTTCCCCACCCTTGCCGGGGGTTCGGTCCAAGGTTTGCCTCAAAGTTTGAGCAGTCAGCGCAGGTGAGTACGTGCTCATAGGGGGCTGGGGACGCTGAAGGCTGGATCTGGGGGACCCGTTCATGGTTTTGTCTGAGTGGCACTTCCCCGCGGCGAAATTCTTCGCAGGCCAGACTACCCACCACCAAGTGCTCCATCCGGTAATGGCACCACGCGCCCCAGCCGGGATAATGGGTCCAGGGGTTCGGCGCATACCAAGGGCAGGGCTCGCAAGACGGCGGGGGGGACGCAGGGGCCGGTTTGCTCAGGTATGTCAGAACATGCAGCTTGTGCGCCTTCATCACCTCAAGCAATAGCCGCACCATGTCCGGGCCCGGTTTGCCGGAGCCGTGGTACTTTGCCTTGATGTTCTCCCCCGTCACCGTGAACCGATAACCCAAGTGGGCCAGAGTTCGCACCGCGTCAATGCCGGGATTTTGGTTCATAGCTCAAATTCCTCCACATCACCGTTCCCAGAGGTAGGCAAAGTAGCGTGGGAACCGTGTGTATCGTGGGAACCTGTATGGTTATTGCCTTTCCTGTCCCACGGTTCTTTTTCGGTATCGTGGGAAGGCCCTTCAGTACCGTGGGAAAACTCTGTACCGTGGGAAGAAAACCCTTGTGTTTCCTTATTTTTCACAGTTCCCACGGTTCCCACGGTAGATTCCCTACCCTGCGCAACCCGCCGGAGCACCACTTCGCGACCTTTGTTTTTCCCCCACCCGATTTCGACATGTATGCCGACCGCTCGCAGGAATGTCGCCGCTCGCTTGAGTCGACCAGATAACTTGTTAGGGGCTTTCGGCCATACTTTGCTTTTTTGGGTAGTTTCTGAGATATGTTCTTTAAGGACTTCGTGAAGTTCTGAGGGTGTCCCGAGCCATTCCTCCCGGTCTGCCATATGCGCCCGCACCGCTGTGGCCACCACGTCAGCTTCAAGGGATAATTCAACGGCCTCTTGCCGATTACCGGCGTAGGCGCCCATGAAGGAACCGGGGGGCCATGGGAGCGCAGGCTCGCAGGCCACAACCCAGATGGCAAAATCCGCCATTCGGGGCAAGGCCGGGAGTTCAACGCTACTCTGGTTCCGCAGGCCCATGCTCACCGCATCCAACAGCGCCCCCAGAATTCGGGGCCACACCTTTTCAAAGTCAGCCCAAAACTTCTTTTCGGATTGCCGGTTCTCCTTGGGGATTTGAAGGAGATTAAAAATTAAAGCTCTGTCCGCCAAATCTGCGCGCTCTGTGAGAGAATCAATGCCATTTAGGAGGACAGGGCGCATGGCGTCCAGAATAAATTCCTCGCCGTTGGTGTAAAGCTCCCGGTTTGAGATGCCTCCGCCGGTTGACAGCCGACAAAAGCTATCCGACAACCAGGGTGGTATCCCCGAGAGATTGTCGAAGACCAACATCCAGGAATTGGTAGCGCTGATCATTAAGTCTCTTTCCTCCCGCGGAGCAGAGCGCAAAGGGGAGGTGTTCGGGTCCACCAGGGAACGGTTGACGCGGGCCGCGGTGGACTTTGCTGATCCTTGTTCCCCAGTTAGCACCATAATCGGGTAGGGACCTCGGGGTCTCATGGCCGCCAACTGGTAGGCCACCATGAGGCGGAAATCTTGAACTGTAGCGACATTCACGAAAGGGCGTAATTCATTGATGTTGCCGCCCCTCTCGGGGTAAGGAAGGGGTAACATACTCCTGGGCCTCCGGAAACAAACCGGTGCGTCGGCCACTACTTCCCAGCCGGCGTTGGTGACCTTCACCGCCTCCCATTGTTCATTGCCCAAGTCAAGGTAGATAGCGCCCTCAGACTCTGCAAGGCGCACCCACACGCGTTGCTCAGGACCGCCAAACAATGCTTTGGCCTCGAGAAGCTTTATAGTAGAAGAAAATATTTCACTCTGCGGGGCTTTACCCTGAAGCTTATAAAATCCGTGCAGTAACCATTTTTTGAAGCCGCCGCCCCTTACGGCCCACGTCTCCAAATGGCCATTGACCGGTATCCTGGCAAAACTCTCATCATCGGAGGTATGAAACAGTTCAGCCGCCGCCGCGATGCTGAGGAGGATTTCCTGTTGGGTCGGCTCCTCATCCCCATCGCCACTTTTGGCTCCCTTGGCTGCGATCGTCTTAGTACCGGGAGCCGGAGCGGTTGCCGGGTCAAATTCAGAGGCTGCCTCCACCAGGGCCTGAAGTTGCTCCACAGTTCCTCCAGCGTCAAGCCAGTCTGAGATATCACCTTTTTCTGGCAGCTTTGGGAGTTCTACAATCTTGATGCTGGCGGCAATGCCATGGAGACTCCGGGCGACTTTTTGGGCATGGGCGCGCCCGGGATCGTCATGGTCGGGGAGGATGACAACCGCTCTCCCTTGCAGGTTGCTGTTGTATTCCGGTCTCCACGTGCCGGCGCCCATAGGATTGCAGGTGGCCGTCAGACCCAAGGCCCGGAGCCGGTCAACATCCTTCTCCCCTTCTCCCAAGTGCACCTGGACTGCCGGGTCCGCCGCCAGGAGTTCCGGGAGTCTGTACAAGACAAGCTGTGCAGCCGGGGCGTTCTTCACTGTGGCCATGGTGGCCGGCCCCTTTCTGCCCACAGGGTACCAATTTGCTGAATTACCAAAACATTGATACTCTCCGGCCCTTAGTCCCCAGATAAACCCACCGCCGGGTATGGGCCGCCTCTGACTGAAGGTTTTGCTGCCGTCAGGGTTGCGGAACCTGCACACCTCAAAAAGGAGGGTGCCCGTCGCGTCTTTGTAACCGTAGGTGGCTACCAGCTCCTTTTTACGCGGTGGGGTGCGTCCACTCCCATTGCCGGAAGGCCAAAGCCCCTTTTCCTTCAAGGCGCTTAACACCCGGTCCTGGGGGCAACCACCATGGCAATACACCAGGATTTTGCCATCCCTTTCGCTTACCGATAGGCTCGGGGTGGAGTCCACATGCGCTGGACAGTGCACATGGCCGTTTGGTCTGTGGCAGGCACAGGAAGGATGTTCGCACTGTAAGGCCTGACGGATGCTTTCAACGGTGATCATGTCCACCCCCAAACTGCCCAGCAAGGAGGCCGGGACGCAACTCCCTCACCTTTGGACTTTAGTCGATCCCCGATATTGGTCAGCCCAACTGACTTGCAGATGTCGCCGGGATACTTCAGCACGTAGTGCCTTCCCTCGCCCCCGTTAAGCGGATCCACATCCACCGCCAGCAGGCTTTTCCCGGATCCGGTGATAATGGCCAAGTTGGCCTGGGGATATTTTTCCACCTACCCATGATTACTTCCGGGTCTGTGGTAGCGTTATTCCTGCCTTTAGGGACCAGTTTCACCAGTGGATGCTTGCCTGGTTTGCTACAATCCGGCTTCCCCCAGGCGCAGCCTCCGTTCTCCGGCCACCAGATGGAGAATACGAGCCATCCGAGGCCTGCATACTTCAAAGCATCTTCAAGGAGGGTCATTCTCCAAGTAGCACTCTATGATTGTTGTCTCGAATACCGTTATTTCGCTGAAACGACGTTAAATTGGTGCAGTTGCGATTTTCCGGCTCTCCATGAATCTGATGACGTCTTCGAAGGAGTAACGAACAGATCGCCCCATCTTAATATAAGGCAGACCACGCCCCCGATGCCTGTCGTTCCGCAGGGTTTGCAGTCCCCTGCCCGTAATTCTGGCGACCTCCTTCTCATCGATGTAACGCTGTTGCTGATGCTGCATTGGGCACCCCCCGAACTGAGGTAATAAAAACAAAATTGGGCTATGCACTTGACTACCGTTACCACTATATGTAGTATTCCCCCATATGAAGGAATTTCCAAAGACCGTGCAGGAATTTGAAGAAAAGTTTGCCTCAGAGCAAGCCTGCATTGATTATCTTTTCCGAATAAGGTGGCCCGAAGGTTTTCATTGCCCACGATGTGGATTCGAGAAATTTTGGGCTATGAAACGGGGGTTGTATAGATGTACCCATTGTGATCTTCAAACCTCCGTTATCGCAGGGACTATCTTTCAGGATACCAGAAAACCGTTGAAGCTTTGGTTTCAAGCGATGTGGTACATAATCAACCAAAAGCCCGGAGTTAGCGCCTTGGGGCTGCAACGTGTTTTGGGGCTTGGTAGTTACCGTACTGCTTGGACCTGGTTGCATAAATTGCGTTGTGCTATGGTTCGCCCTGGTCGGGATCGCCTCAGTGGTGCGGTAGAAGTGGATGAAACCTATATTGGCGGAAGTAAACCGGGCAAGCGAGGCCGTGGCGCCGCCGGAAAGATTTTGGTACTGGTCGCGGCCCAAGAGGACGGAAAACAGATTGGTCGTATCAGGCTGCATCGCATTTCCGATGCTTCTGCAGATAGCCTGGGCACAGCGGTTCAAGAAATGGTGGCGCCAGGCAGTATAGTTCGCACCGATGATTGGTCCGGTTATCGTGGCTTGGTTACTCTTGGATATACCCATGATGTTATCCGTCAGGATACTTTTTTAGGTGAGAACCTTCTGCCGTTGGCCAACCGAGTTATTTCATTGCTAAAACGCTGGCTTCTGGGAACTCATCAAGGGGGCGTTCAAGCATCGCATCTCGATTACTACCTGGATGAATTCACCTTCAGGTTTAATCGCCGAACCTCACGATCGCGAGGGAAACTTTTTTATCGCTTGGTCCAACAAGCCGTCTCACTTGATCCGGTTATGGCCAGTGAAATCATAGGTGGAACAAAACACAACATATAGTATGTACGAGAGTTAATGGCATAGCCCAA
>Ga0233420_10001028_pt1 | contig 11033 bp, 5 predicted proteins | sample Watercolumn_Mata_4_FD_183009 | JGI IMG/M metagenome (GOLD analysis project Ga0233420, IMG submission 183009) | Freshwater microbial communities from Lake Matano, South Sulawesi, Indonesia - Watercolumn_Matano_2014_102_MG | ecosystem: Environmental > Aquatic > Freshwater > Lake | place...
TGAAGTATTGATGATGGCAATGTTGTTTGGGATCCAGCCGGAACACAAACTGTTAACGGAGTATTGAGTAAATTGCCTCAAATGAAAGATGGAACTATGAATACGGAAAGCTATGATTCCTCAAAAGGCGCTCCGAATGGGACAATCTCCGATTTGAATGTTATCTTGCCAACAAACGCTTCGGTAAAATGCGATAAAGCGGCTGACGCCGAGGCGGAAAGTAAGATCGCAAAAACCAGCAGAAGATGTCATTTTGAAAAGCCCGGTACCTACTTGGCAATGGTTGTTGTAAATTCAAATGACCCGTCAAAATATGGGCCCGGAGTCAGTATTTTAAAAATTACTGCAAACCCTCCTACCACAGAAATTGACTTAAAAGGAAGTTCCCCACTACAACCGGAGTCATATATTATTCATTATGTTGACAGCAATTCATCTACTCCAGATCCAATAGGAAGTGTCAATGAAAGTCAGCTCGTCGTTGTAGAGTCAGAAGTGAAAGATTTAGTTCTGGATGCCACCGGTACAAAAGCGGAAAGCTTTAAATGGACTTTTGGAAATGGTGAAATGACAGATTGGGCAACAAACTTAAATAGAGTGACTTCTAAGGAATTTGGAGCTTATCCGATAGGATCATATCCGGTTAAGCTGGAAGTAATGAATAAATCCGGAGTGATTGATTCGAAAACCTTTAATCTTGTAGTAAAAAATGTAGCTGCAAATCTTACCGCCGAAAGCGCCGAGGCCAAAGTCGATGTAAAAGGAGACAATACCGTAATTGTGAATTCACTGGTAACTTTCGATGGAAGTAGTTCGATCGCTTCAAGAGGAAATAAGATCACCGATTACAAATGGGATATATATAAAATACAAGAAAAAACTGCTATAGGCAGTGGAGCTCCCGTAAACAAAGATGATTCAAATCAAGGTCCTAACAAAAGTATATATCAATACACTTTTAAAGAAACAGGTTGGTACGAAGTTAGACTGATGGTAAACGGAGCAAATAACGGGCCAAGTGATACTGATGAGACTAATCCTGGAATGAAAATCAAAGTCGTGTCAAAGCCTCCGGTAGCCGCCTTCGATTATGAAGTCTTAGACCCCACCTTACCGGGAACATTGGTATTCAATAATGAAAGTTTAGATCCTGATAATAAAGCTGAAGATTTGGAATACACCTGGACTGTAACTCCTGCCCAAGCAGATGTTGATAGAGGCGGAGTTAAAGTCAAAAATTGGGAGATTACCAATGCCTCAATAACTAACGGTGAAATAAAAATAACGGCATCAGGAGCGGATCCTATCATAAAATTTAATGAAAAAGGTCCTTACAAAGTTAAATTAAGAGTTAACGTAAAACCGGATTTAGTAGCGGAAGAAGAATTCGCTGAAATTGAAAAAGAATTTGAAATTACCAAAACCATCGACGTTGAATGGGACAAAACAAAACAGAAAACTGCAGGCAAAATTAATGAAGATTTTGTATTCTTCCTAAAGAGTACCAATGCAGTTGGTTATGAAATTAAATTCGGAGATGGAGAAACCGCCTCTGGAGAAAAATTCCCAGCAGAAGGTGTAAAACACCAATATAAACAAGGAGGTAGATATGTAGTAGAAGTAACTGTATTCGATGCAGATGATGAGGATAATCTCATCAAGAAAAGAGTTCTGATTAGCGGAGGAGATATGCCAGTAGCTTACGCTAGTATTTCCGTAAACGATGCGGAAGTTATTGATGATACGATCCCCGTCGAAGTAGTTCGCACAGATAAATTACTTTTTTCAGGAACAAAATCGATGAATTCTGATGGTACCGGTAGAAAATTGAAATATAGTTGGGATTTCGGAGATATGGAAAAAAGTTCACTCAAAGAAGCTAAACATTCATATTCAGAATTAAGTCCAAAGACTGGCTTCTATGAAGCTAAACTTTCTGTTTATGATGAAAACGATGTCAAGAAAACGGCAAATGACACAGTACAGGTTAACGTCTGTCCTGCTCCTCCAAAATACACCGTCATCGAAGCAATTCCATTAGTAGCAGGAGTTGCCCCGGTAACACCGGTAGTTGTTAATACCAAAGCATACGGAGTAGTCGATCCCGATAATGGGAAAGTTGTAAAATATAGATGGTGGTATTTTGATGTCAACGACCCGGAAGAAGAACGCGGAATGGTTGTGACCACAGATGCTAATGCTCAATTAACTATTGGCGCATTCGGCGATTCCGGAGCTCAAGTGGAATATGGAATCGGATTAGAAATCACCGATAATGATGGATTAATTTACTGCAATACCGAAACATGTAAAGAAGCCATGGTTGCTTCATACAATCAATACCCAACTTGCCAAAAATTAAAAGCTTTAGGGGCAAAAGACGTTTCTAATAGTTATCCGATAGTAAAAGTTACTAACGAAAAAAACGAACTTCCTGACGCCAAATTTTCGGTAAAACCTCCAAAGGGATTTACCGGAGATGAATTTACTTTTACCAGTTCATCAAAAGATAAAGACGGCAAAATTGTAAAATACCAATGGGATTTTGAAGGCGATGGCTTTGCCAATAATGCCCCTGTAGAAAATTCTAGCGTTACTCATAAATACACAGCCAAGAATATGGAAGGTTATGAAGTTAAATTGAAAGTCATTGACGATAAAGGGGGAGAAGCCACTTCAGAAGCAAAAAAAGTTTATGTAGATGCCTTAGGAAAAGTCCCGGTTGCCGCATTCAAAAGTGAAGTAGTTCCTGGAACAAACGGGCAGACTATTAAATTTGTAGATCAATCTAGATCTGATTCAGAAGCTGGTACCAAATTGATTAAATATGTTTGGGATTTTGATACAGACACAGATAGCGATGGAGATGGAGATAAAGCCAACGATATAGATGATAACATTTCAAATCCACAACACCATTTTAAGGAAATGGGAGAGTATAATGTAAAATTAATCGTTACGGACGACCAAGGTAATAAAGATGATGTTACTAATGAAGTAAAAGTTCCTTTAGCAAATCCACCAACAGTATCTTTCGAATGTACCCTAAATAATGGAGTAGCAACCTGTACTGACACGTCCACTGCTGATGCTTCCATGGAAGCAGAAATAGAATCTCGTGTTTGGGATTTTGATACCACTTCAATGGCCGAAACCGCTGATAAGAATAAAGATGGTGATAAAACCAATGATGAAGATTCTACAGAGAATATTGCCACCTATACTTATGCAGCTAGTGGAGTTTACAAAATTAAGCTGACAGTAAAAGATAATCAAGGGAACACCGCAGAATTACTAAAAAATCTTAATGTGGATATCGCAGGAGGAACGACTACTGTTACCGCTGATGGTTCAAACAATGACAACAATACAGGAACATGAACTGGAACTGGAACAGGAACTGGAACTGGAACAGGAACTGGCACCGGCACTCAACCAATAGGCCTTGGCGTAGGAATAGAGCCGGATAAAAACACAGGAACATGGACCGGCACAGGGACAGGAACCGGCACAGGAAATGGCGCTGGCACCGGCACTCAGCCAGAAATTAAAGTTGAAAAAAAGATCCCTTCAATTATCCTCACAATTCTTGAAACTAACGGAAGGACAATCACAACTCCAACACCAGATAAAGATGGTATTGTTTATCTGACTGATTCAAAGCAAAGAATTATAATTAATTTTGCTGGATCTACCGGCCCAATAGCGTATTATACAATCGATTTAAATGCTAACTTTGATTCTAATAATGATGGAATCAGGAACAATGATGCCGATTATAGGACAAATCTAAAAGGTAGCTGGCAAACTAGTTTAGATAGAAAATTAGGAGACACCCATGTTATAAAATTAACGGTTGAAGATATTAATGGAAACAAGGAATCAACAACAAAAACAATAAAATTTAAATAAACATTGAAATATGGGAAATCAAAACAATCCTCCAAAAGATACAAAAGATATCGACTTTGGAATGGATGATGACTCTCAAACAAACACAGAACCCGAACAACCAAAAATAAACAATTACGCAAAAACACCTGAGAAAGTTGCGCCAGATACTTCAGCTCAAACGAAAGTGGATCCGGTTGCAGCACCAGCCCCTGTGGCTCCGGCACCTGCTCCTGTCGCTCAACTAGCGCCAGTTGCACCAACTCCAGCCCCTGCGGCTCCCGCAGTTTCCGCGCCTGTTGTTCCGGTAGCGCCTGCTCCAGTCGCTCAACCAGCGCCTCAAGTAGAAAAAATGGTTTCCTCTCCAACGGCAGCACCAACAGCTAAACCAGCTACAGTTGTAACAGCAAATCCACAAGCCGCTAGGGGAGTAATTGTAAATCCTATTAGCAGCAGTAAAGCTTTGATTGGATTTTTGGGAATATTTGGAGCACTGGTTTTGATTTTCTTAGCATTATCATTCGTATTTATTGCACAGACTGATAAAGATACTAACCCAGTCGCGAGACTACTTGGAGTAAATGATGCCAGTTTCGTAAACGGACTGATTACCTTTATTCACATTATCTTTGTAATTTGTGCATTGATTGCTTTCACGTTTGCAATGGTTGGCTTATTTAAAGCCAGTATGGCAAAGAAGGACGACAAAATTACTCGCAAAGAAGGAATGAAGACGACAATTGTTGCGGGTGCAATTTTATTACTAATTTTAATTCTTTGGATCTTTGTATATCTATATTTGGATTCGAAAAGAATTAAACAAGCATCTGAAATAAAGGATCCAATCGTAACAGAGCCTCCTATTACTACCAATCTTACGGCCCCAATTTCAATTAGATTCGATGCTTCGGGAGTTCCGGTAAATTCAAAACAATTTACGATTGTTTCTTACGAATGGAATTTTGGAGATGATGAAAAAGGTACGGGACAAATCGTTATGCATGAATATAAAGACAAAGGTAAGAACGGCAGATTTAACGTTCAATTAACCGTTACTAAAGTCGACAAGAAAACTCAGGAAGAAACTCAAGATGTTTATACCAGAATAGTAACAATCGGAGATGAAGCATTAAAAGCTTCTTTTGAAGCGACTCCTCAATCGGGAGAAATTCCTTTGGAAGTAAGCTTTGACGCAAGTGCTTCTACAGATCCAGATGGCCAAATCTCAAGATATGAATGGGATTTCAATGAAGATGGAGATTTTTCTGACGCCGAAGGAGTAAAGGTTAAACATAAATTTGAAAAAATTGGTAAATATAAAGTTGCCTTAAGAGTAACTTCAGCTTTATCGACAGATAATTATGTAATTGCCGAAAAAGAAATTGATGCACAGGCGGCAAAAAATCCTGAAGCAGTAATTACGGTGGTAGATCAGCCGGAAGAATTTCTGACAGGGGTGGAATACGTGTTTAAAGCTGATAAATCTACTTCTCCAAGTGGGAAAATCGAGAGTTATTCTTGGGACTTTGGAGACGGAAGTGATCTTGGAACTACTTCCACAGTTGCCCATACTTTTGCAAAAGAAGGATCATTTGAAGTGGTTTTAAAAGTCACGGATGAAACAGAAGATGAAGGAACTACAAAATTAATGGTTGTAATCGGAGCTCCGCAAGGGACTCCAAGACCTGTGATTGTTACCGATCCAGCTCTTGCAGAAGGAGCGACTTTAATTCAAGGGAAAATCCCTTTTGCGGTAGCATTTGATGCTTCCGGAACAACTGATAGTGATAACAACATTGTTGATTATAAATGGGATTTTAATGGTGATGAAACTGATGATGGATTCGGCCAAAAAGTTGCTCATACTTACAACGAAGAAGGTACCTACACAGTTACTTTGACAGTGGTTGATGCAGATGGAAATAAAGGAATTGCCACAACCGTGGTAAAAGCAGAAGCTCAAGGTTTAACAGCCATTTTGGAAGCAGATCCAATCGAAGGAGAATCTCCTCTAACAGTAGAATTTGACGCCAGTGGATCGATCTTCCCTAAGGGCCAAATTACTAGTTATCAATGGGATTTTGGTGATGGTACATCTCCAAAATTGGGTTCTGCAAAAATTACCCACAAATACACTTCAATCGGGACGTATACGACAAAAGTGACCGTAATTGGTTCAGATAATTCAAAAGCTACCGGAAACATTATGATTACAGTTAGAGAAACATCTCTAGCGGCTTGTTTCTTGTCAGTTTTTGAACAGGGAAAAGCTCCATTACAGACTTCATTTGATCCTAGTTGTTCTGCCGGAACAATTACCAGTTACTTCTGGGATTTCGGAGACGGGAATAGTTCTACGGAAGTAAAACCTATGCACGTTTTCCAGGATCCGGGATCATATGACGTAACTTTGGAATTATCAGATTCTGATAATAATACTAGCAAAGCAAAACTGACGATTACAGTAACGGAATAGAGGAGTAAGAAAATTACAAAATTGAACAAAAGAAGGGCCCGGCGTGAACGCCGGGCCCTTTAACAATATCCCGCTTCTCTAGAAATTAAAATCATTAGCCGCCCCATTCCCATAATCATTCGCTCCGGTATTAAAACTGTTATTTAAACCTTTTCCTCCAACGTCAATGCTCTCAAAAGAATTAGTACCGCCATTAAATTTCAATCCAGCTCCCTGCAAAAGAGATCCATTTGCTTCAAAAGTAGCCCCTGCAGCTCCGCTAAATTCTCCACTTAAAGATGAATTTTCTTCCAGTGCTTGATCCACAGAAGCCTCCAAGGAACTGTCAGATCCAAGATTTGCACCTACATCGCTCAATACATCTTGTAAAACCGCCCCAAGAAAAGCTGCCACCTCTTCAGAAGATGCCGGGCTACCGTTTTCTTGTGCATATGCCGTAAGTTCAATTTCTGCTTCTGCCATCGCTTTTTCAGCTGCATCGGTAAACTCTTGACTTAGAACTTCTCCAGCCAATTTAGAATAACTACCACCAGCTTCATTTTTAAAAGATTGCTCAAGTTTTTCTCTAGAAGCAACATCAAGTTTATCCCACCCAGGATCGGTAGCGAAATCAGTAAAATCTTCCATGACCATTACGTCACGAATTTTATCCTCAATAGGAGAAGGATCAATATTTCCTGGATTTATAAATTTCTCATCAAAGAAATCATCCAATCCCGGAAAATCTCCTTCTCTTAAACCATAATCACTACATAGTTTTGGACTTTGAGAACACCCAAATCCAATTAAATCATCTTCAGACATTTCAAGTTTTCCTTTTTGACACATAAGTCCAGTACAATCCAAATTAAATTGCCCATCAACTACTTCATCAAGATCTAAACAATTATCGTCTCTACAAAGACCAGGTGGAGCAACAACTTCTCCATCACCAAAATTAAACCAAACCATATAATATTCGCCGGGCTGACAATTATCTTCTGAGTCACAAGCATTTTTATTAAAACTTATCAGATCTTTTTGAACAAAATAGCTGTTTATTTTTGCATTTAAACTTGTTTTTAGTTTATCAATGTTTTGAGGAACGGCCAAAAGAACCCATCCTTTTTCATCACTATCAACAAGATTATTAGCAGTAATTCCTGCATCTACAGCGGTTTTTGCAGAATAAAAATGTCCGGGTAATTTGAAATTTTTATCGGTATAAATAACAAATCCATGAAAAGCGGGGATCTCATAATCTTCATCCATTACTCCAAGATTAAAAACTTCATAGACTTTTGTATTTGGAGGCGGTGGATAAGCAAAATACTTTTTAACATGTGAATCATAATAAGCTACAAAAAAACTCGTTTCACCGGTTAACTCCATTTTCTCCTTAAGAATAGCTGGAGTAATATCAATATCTGAGTAGTAATAACCTATCGGAGCAGTAACCAAAGCTCCGCCATTAGCTGCATCCAAATAATATTTACTTTTTCCTACCTGACCTGCAAATTTCAAGTTGTCTACCCTGTCCTTAAATTTCCCAGCTATTTCGGCATTACTTTTTAAGTCTTGACTTACGATTTCGACAGCAAGGCCGACATCTTTTGCCTGTCCCAAAACAACTCCTTGAAACAATTCTGAACCCGTTCTAGAGATATCCAAAACTGGAGGAGTATCAGATTCGGGAGTTTTATTATTGATGTAATAATAAACTCCCCACACTATCCCTGCCACTACCAGCAAAACAACAACCGCAAGCGCAGTAGTCTTTTGATTTTTTGCCATAAAAACGAGGTTATATGGATTATTTTATAAATCTTGTTGCTATTATAACTAAAATTATAGCCAATTTAAACACTAATAATTGAACCTTGATTTAAAAAATGGTATAATACTAAGATAAAATTAAAACAAAATATGCCAAAACATCTGGAAACTTGGGTCGGATTCATGATTATAGGGATATCAATAGGTTTAAGTACTATTATTATTAGACAAGCTGTTTTGGCTGAGGAACCACCATCTCTCCCTTTTTTGCCTTCGTGTAATGCCCCGAATCATCTCGGGACGACGGATGCAACTAAGAAATTGATTTGTTCTCCAGGATATATCTGGACTTTTTGTGATGATACTACTGATGGAGACGTTATCTCAGGTAAAGAATGCGACAATGGAGAATGGGTGACTCAAGCGGCAGAAGATCCAGGATTCAATTGCAACCCTTTAGCAATAGCCAATGCTACTATTTGTGCAGGAGATGGTTCAGGATTAGCAGTCAATACGCCCTCGACAGTAGTTGCAGCTTGTGGAGCTGCCAAGTGCGAATTTACTTGTAATAATGGATACAACAAAGAAGGAAATACTTGTGTGTCTGAAGTTTGTAATGATAACGGAACTATCCAAGGTCCTGAACAATGCGATTTTGGAGCCAATAATAACGGACTTAGTAAATCTTCGAATCAACTTTCTTTTATAGCTGCGGTAATCCCTCCATATAACACAACTATTAACGCTTATACATGTAATTCAGATTGCGTTTCGGGAACAGTCCTTCTTTCAGGAGGATCTTGCGGAGACGGGTCAAAACAATCTTCGAATGAAGAATGTGAAGGAGCTGCTATTGCTAATTGCAATGCGGCAACATGTGATTGTAACGATGGATATGAACCTCCGAGCCCAGAATCCAATGAGTGCCAATCAATTTGTAACAACGGAAAAATGGACGGGGCCGAAGTATGTGACTCGGGAGCCCATTGTGAGAGTTGTACTTCTTGCTCTGGAGGATGGATTTCTGAACAAGATCCTGATGATGCCACTATGAAAATTTGTGTTCCCCCTCCGGCCACTTGTGGCAATGGACATATCGATGGTGAAGAACCTTGTGATGGGGGAACTCATTGTGCAGAAACTTGTCTTTGCGAGGATGGATATGTTAAAGATCCGGCAGCAGACCCATTAGTCAATCCTGGTTGTAAATTAGCTACTCCAGCAGAACTTTGTGGAAATGGAGAAAGAGACGTAGGAGAGGAATGTGATAAAGATGGTGGCGAACATTGTGGAAATACTTGCCAATGTTCATCTGGCTATGAGCCAATTCCAGGATCTCCAAAGGCTTTAAGTTGTCAAAAAACTTGTGGAAATGGAGAAGTAGATTCTGGTGAAGAATGCGATGGAGGAGATGAATGTTTGCAAACTTGTGAATGTCCTAGCGGATATTCTGAAGACGGTGATGATGGTTGTGAAGAAGACGACGAAGAAGATGAGAAAAAACAATGTGATGACGATGAAGATAATGACAATGATGGCAAAAAAGATTATCCAGCAGATCCGGGATGTAGCAGCAAATCTGATAATAGCGAAATAGATTCTCCAAAGGGAGCTGTTGAAATTTCTGATGCAGAAGTTTTCCCGGTAGGATTTAATCCAAACATGTCCGAAACAAAAATTAGCTACAAACTTTCCGGAGATGGCGTAGTGGAACTAGTTATTTTAGATGAAGCTGGCGTGAAAGTAGCCACGTTAGTAGACAACGAAGAAGTTGAAGGTGATTTATTATTTACTATCCCATGGGATGGAAAAGGCAATGACGACAAAATCGTCAAGCCGGGAACATATTTCTTTAAACTAACAGTAAAAGCTTCAGAAGACGCTGCGGCCTCCGATACTAAAACAGGTGAAATTAATGTTATTTATACCGAAGATTTTGAAGGAGTAGGCGTTGCCGGAAACCCTAGTGGAAGTTCTAGCGGAGCTGTTTCTGTGATGCACAATACTACTTCAGGAGAAACTTCTGGCACAGGGCCTGAAACAGCAATTTATTTAATTCTTCCATTGGTTGGATTTATCGGCGCAAGATTCGCTCATAAAAGAAAATAAGTGATATCTTGACGAATATCCTAAGTGGGCGTACATTAGCAATGTAAGGGCTTTAGGGGAATTTTAACAATCAGGTGTATGGATCTATATAAAACATCGATGGTTGTGATGGCTTCAGGATCTATACTTTTTTGCATGCTGACAATCTGGCGTTTATTTGTTTATCGTCGCAAGTACCATCTCCCGGAAAATAAATACACTAAGCTTTTTAGAATTGCGACAAAGGAACATTTCGCCATTCTTTATGTTATGGCAATTGGATTAAATGCATTTTTTGGAATTTGGTTTGCTTTTACATTATAAGTTCGGAATATGGCCAATCAGGATGAGTATTTCAAAGGACAGCAAAAAAACGAGGAGCTAATCTGCTTTTTTAGGCATCACTGGATTACGTTGTTAAAGGACTTTTTCTATTTTGGAATCTTTTCCACCATCGTGATCCTTACCATGATTAATATCTCTCTCATCAAAAACATCCTTTCAAACAACGCCGAACTCAAGGCGTTTTTTGTTATAGGCTTTATTTTAGGAACGATTTTCCTACACCGATTTTTCTTAAAAATTTTCAACCATTTTATCGACATCGGAATTATTACTGATCGCAGAATTATTGATCATCAAAAAACTTTATTTTTCTCGGATACCATGGAAGCTATCGATATGGCCAATATTCAGGACATTGAACGCAAAGGAGAAGGACTTTTGCCTAATCTTTTAGGATATGGCGATTTAATTATTTATCTTGCAGCAACAGCCTCTGTAAAAGTATTCCATGGAGTCCCAAACTCCGGATTCCATTTCC
>Ga0233420_10001029_pt1 | contig 11025 bp, 9 predicted proteins | sample Watercolumn_Mata_4_FD_183009 | JGI IMG/M metagenome (GOLD analysis project Ga0233420, IMG submission 183009) | Freshwater microbial communities from Lake Matano, South Sulawesi, Indonesia - Watercolumn_Matano_2014_102_MG | ecosystem: Environmental > Aquatic > Freshwater > Lake | place...
ATTAACTATAAATATTTGATTTTCAATGGCTGGTGATGAGGGATTCGAACCCCCGAATAGCGCCTCCAGAGGGCGCTGCCTTACCACTTGGCGAATCCCCAGCGAGTAGCGCGAGAAGGATAACCACTTCCGCTCAAAACATCAATAAAAAATCACATATTTCAGGGAACTTGCCCCTATTCCAGAAAATTGCTAAAGTTCACAAAGAACAATAATCAAATTAAGAAACCACTTTATGTTCAGCAAATTCATCGATTTGATTCTCCACGCAGATAAATTCATCGGCCCACTCCTCGAAGGAAATCACGTCTTTGTATACCTATTCCTATTCGTAATAATTTTTGTAGAAACCGGTCTCGTAATCATGCCTTTTCTACCCGGAGATTCCCTCCTTTTTATCGCCGGGACATTTGCCGCAGGTGGATTTTTAGATATCTATTTGCTACTCGTAATACTTTGTATTGCGGCTATTGTCGGAGATACCGTCAACTACTATATTGGCAAATTTTTTGGAGAAAAAGTTTTCTCCAAATTCATCAACCCTAAGCATATGGAACAAACTCGCGAATTTTACGAAAGACATGGCAAAAAAACTATCGTTATCGCTCGTTTCGTTCCTATCATCAGAACTTTCGCTCCTTTCGTCGCCGGCATCGGCAAAATGAATTACCTCACATTTTTAAACTACAACATCATAGGCGGAATATCTTGGGTCTTAATTTTTTTAATGGGTGGCTTTATCTTTGGGAATATTCCATTTGTCAAAGACAATCTCACCCTAATAGTCCTAGGAATCATTTTCGCTTCCATGATTCCTGTGGTAATCGAATACCTAAAAGCAAAAAAATCTCGAAAATCTTAATATACTTCATCTAAAAAACACTTTTCGCAATAAACAATTTCCGGTTTTTTCGGATCATAGGTTGTTACAATATCTTCCCCGCATTTTCCGCACGCTCTTTTCCAAAATTTATTTGAATTTCGAATTCTATATCTCTCCTCAATTCTCACATCAGGATGTTTTCTGGGGACAGGAATCCCCTGCTTTTCATAGAACTCCAATTCCTGTTTTATCAGTCTGAAAGGCCTTCCCGTAACTTCGCAGATCATGCAATTTTCGCCACTGACCTCAGTATCTTGTCGATAATCCGACCATTTATATCCAAAACCCAAAGCTCCTTCTTTTGTCAAAGGATTCATGTCATAGGCAAAAGTTTCATTGTACCCAAATGCCGACAAATTTGGTGGGAAATATTTTCCCCACTCTCCAGTTTGCACCATGTGTTCAGCAATTTTTGGAACAAGCGCTTCATACTCTTCCTTAGAATATTGTTTGTTAAAAATACAATATTGCTTTCTACTCAACCCCGTACAGCCAAACAAATTCTGACAATTATAACAAAACATTGAATATGAAATTTCCGAACAATTCCTTATAAAATGTGAGAAAAGTATTCTCTGCGAAGCCATCGCCCCATCAGCATAACAATTCAACTCACCATCACAATTATTAGAATCAATAATATCTCGACAAGCTCTCCCAGTCACAAAACTATGTCTACAGTTTTCCGCCCCCATCAAAATAATATAACATTCATGACAATTTTTTGCTCCATCTAAAAATTCTCCCGTACTATTTTCAGATAACCGATTCATTGCATACAAACATGGTAATGTTAGCTTAAATTTTTCAAATTCTTTCTTGAACCCAATAATCCCTTCTTGCGTATTTAATTGATATTTATTCAAAATTTCAAAATACTCCCTCTCTGGATATGGCTTATTAAATATACAAAACTGTTTATGTCGTAAATTTTTACAGCCTAAACAGTTTTTACAAGAAATACAGTTTTCCAAAAAATAACAATCTGTACATTGATTACATCTATTCAAATATGAACAATTAAAACACTGTTCCGAGCTCACACATTCATACAGTTTCTCCGAAGCCACTATATGCAAACAATCAATACAATCTCTACTCATCATTATATCGAGCGAATAACAAACATCCTCAGCCCTAAGGCCTAAAGTTAGATAACAATTTTTATTTTCCGCTCCAAAATTCGTATATTCACAGTTCTCAGAAGTTCCATCTTGAATCAAATTTATCTTCGGAACATCCACAAAAAGCTCCTCAAATTGTTCAAAAAATTCACGCTTAAAATCAAAGTCCCGCCCATAATCCAAAGCATTCCACTCATCTCCCCACCATTCATCATAAGAAAATACTTTATAGGGAGAATTTGGAGAATATACTGAAATCAAAAATTTTCCAGACATTGCGGATTTTGTCCTATAATAAGTATGTTCATTCCGGAAAATAGCTCTCCAAACAAACCTACAATGTGGACACATTACAGGCTCAGGAATAAGATATTTCTTCCCACCAAAAATCGGCGAAACTTTTTCATACAGAGCGAGATCTTCGTCAAAAATCTCATATTCTTCTCCGCATTTAGTACATTCTTTTCGCATATCGCTAAAATTTTTGAGGCTTACCTCTTATTAATCAAAAGATTCAAAATTTCAATCTCCTTAGTTAAAGTTTTATCACCAATAGCCTCCATCTCTTTCTCAAAATAAGTTTTAAATTTTTCAAACAACTCCTTGTAATGCGCCGAAACTTTTAGATCCATAGACTGTCTCTCCCACTCACCTAGCTCAAAAAATCCACATCGAGGCACAATTCCTCTTTCAAAAGTTATACATGGCATCATTGGCGATGGCTCATCAAACGGAACAACTCTATCATTTTCCGTCTGTCTCTGACCTTTTCGTTCGTCCACCATCCAACTTTTCATCAAATCAGCATAACGAGCTAAAAGAATTCCCTTTCTAATACCGCTATTTTCATAAAATTCAAAGCCTACTTCACCAAGGGCAATTTCAACAATATCACTACCTGACTTACCATTTCGATCCTCATAAACAGTGCTTAAATTCAAATTCCCATCCTCAGCGGTTTTTTTCAATTTTAATAAAACAATTCCTCCACGAGTTTCGCCACCTTCAGTTTTAGATGGAAACAAAGTATTAACTTTCATTAACTCCCCGGTTGCCTCAGAGGCCTCCGGAGAACCATAAACCTTTTCTATCTCATATCCTTTTGCATCAAGAATCAATCTCAAATTAAATACCAAAGGCGTAACCATATACTCAAATTCATCATCCATTCTTTTCAAAAACTCATCAGCGGTATGAACAGAATAATAATTTGCTCCTCTTATTTTAGTAATGATTTCAATTAATTCAGTATTAAAATCCACTCCCATCCCTATAAACGTAGTATAAAGTTTATTTTTTGAATTTTTCTCAAACATTCCAAAAAGACCTTCATCGCTACTATCTCCGGTATTTGGCATGGCATCAGTCAAAAAGATAATTCTATTTTCATACTCATCTTGATCGGCATTTAGATATTCTTTAAACAAATCCGTCCCCATCTTCATCCCTTCTTCCATATTTGTACTATTCATCGGTTCCAACTCCAAAATATGTTTTTTGAGACTTTCAACATCCGTATTGCCAATAGAAGAAAGGGGTTTCCCTAAATATGCTATATCATCAAAAAGAACCATTCCAAAACGATCCTCATCATTTAAATGCCCCAAAAGCCCAACCACAGCCTCTCTCGCCACCTCCATTTTACTTTTATTACTCTCTTCCAAAGAAGGAACTTTTAAATTCTGCTGATTTCCAAACTGATCATAATAATAATTATCAAAAGGCGAACTCATCGACCCTGAAATATCAAGAACCACGACTAAATTTAATTTTTTCCTCTTAAAATCACTTTCTTTCATCACAGAATTTAATCCAACAGCTAAATAATAATCATCGTTTGAAGAAAATGGGTCTTTGGAAACTGCATAGCTATAAGATGGACAAAATAATTTGTCACATTCTTCGCTTTTTACGGTATCAAAAAAATAATCATAAAACAATCATTCATAAGTAAGATCAGTTGGCAAAGGTAAATAACCTTGTTTTATATTCTCACGGAAATTTCCCACATCTTTTGCACCTCCTGTAGAAAATCCAATCGACTCCTCCGCCACCATCGCCCCTCCTGTAGGGGCAGCGGCCATTTTAGCTGTCGAAAAAGAACTAGGCATCGCATCACTATCAAAATAATTCGGAACATACACCCAATCATCAACTTTTTCCTTATTATTCCCATCAGAATCCCCGGGATTTACAACACACCCAGTCACTATCAAAGCAGAGACGAGAACCAAAAAACCCAAAAATCCAAATAAGATTTTTTTCATAATTTTAAAGTTAAAGACTAAAAAATTACACCAAATCCTTCGCATCTTTGTAATTTTCCATCATTCCAAGATCTTTCGCTACCGCTTCATAGGTAATATATCCCTTGTAGGCATTTAATCCTCTAGCAAATCTGCCTCCATTAGACAAAGATTCCTTAAGCATCGCTTCTGCCCCTTGCATAGCCATTTTCTTTAAATAAGGAAGAGTTGCCGTAGTCAAAGCGATTGTTGATTGACGCGAAACTTGCCCCGGCATATTTGGAATACAGCAATAAACTTTTCCATAAATTTCATAAACAGGCTCACTATGACTTGTACATTTTGATCCCCAAATACAACCTCCTTGATCAATCGCCACATCAATAATTACAGACCCTTCTTTCATCATTTTTACTTGTTCTTCACTTACAACAGTTGGAGCTCTGGTCCCGGCAACAAGCACTCCACCAACAAGCAAATTACAATCCTTCAAAGCCTGTTCAAACACTTCTTTTTCAGGGACAAGAGCTTCAAAATTCTCTCCAAGATGTGGACCTAAATATTCTTTCATTTCTTTATTCAACATTTCACAAACCGCCGGATTGATATCAAAAAGTTTCACTCTTGAACCCATTCCTGCCGCAGTTTTTGCTGCAGTAGCGCCCACAAATCCTCCTCCAATTACCACTACACGAGCACTAGGTACTCCCGAAATTTTTCCAAGAGTAATTCCACGTCCACCATGTTTTTTCTGCAAAAATTCCGCTCCGTACTGAATTGCCAAAATTCCTGCAACTTCACTCATTGGCGCCAGCAAAGGAAGTTTTCCATTTTCATCCTGGACAGTTTCATAAGCAATTGCTGTAATATTATTATTTACCAAAACTTTAGTTAGTCTCTTATCAACACCGGATAAATGTAAATATGTAAAAAGAGTTTTTCCGGCAAATTGTTCAAGCAAATTATACTCTTCCGGAAGCGGTTCCTTAACTTTCACCAAAATATCAGCAGCCTTCACGATATCCTCCGGATTTCTCATCATTTCTGCTCCACACTCCTTATATTCACTGTCAGAAAACCCACTGCCAATTCCAGCCGTTTCCTGAACAATCACTTTCAAACCAGCTTCCGTTAATTCCTTTACTCCATAAGGAGTGAGACCAACACGATTTTCGTTGTTTTTGATCTCCTTGAGAGTTGCGATTACCATATGATTTTGGTTAAATTTATCCCCCGCAGAGGCTATTAATTATGCGCTTAATTCAGCGCGAATAATTTGTTCAACTTTTTCCACACATTCTCTGATCTCTCCCCATCTATTTTCCACTTGATAATCACATTGATCCGCTTTCGCCATTTCCTTCATCGCACTATCCATACGCCTTTGGAGCTCTTCTTCGGACATTTCACCACGACGCAAAATTCTTTGTTTTAAATCTTCCAAATCAGAAACTTTCATAAAGATAGAAATCAAATGTTCTTTCGGAATAATTTCTTTAATTGAATTAAAGCCTTGAATATCCACTTCTCTCACCACGGTTTTTCCTTGCATCAAAGGCTCCACAATATCTTTTTTGGGAGTCCCGTAATATTCATTAGAATGAACGATCGCATATTCCAAAAAGTCATTTTCCTCAATCATCTTTTCAAATTCTTCACGAGCAATGAAATGATAAACATCATCCAGTTTTTCTCCTTCGCGAATCTTTCTAGTCGTATAAGAAATAGGATAAACAAAATCCGTAAAAACTTTCTTAAGTTCAGCTATCACCGTTCCTTTCCCCGAACCGGAAGGCCCAACAATTAAAAAAAGTTTCCCTTTCAGCTCCTCAGTTATACCTGAATTATTTGGATCGACATTAACCATAGGATTTGCCCTTAAATCCCCCTTTACACCAGATTATACAAACTTTGGCCAAATTTGCTAAAAAAATACCCTATTGATGTTGAAAAAAGTTCGAAAAAATGCTACAATATGGGAATTTAAAAGTATCTGTGATCTTTAAAAAACAGCCCTACCGCCTAAAAAACTCTTAACGATGAAAAGTGGGGAATGCTGAAGGAGAAGTTTTGTAATTTTATTATCTTAACTCCTCCTTCGCCACTCCCTACTTTTCGCTGGCGCCAATCTACGCCGCGTTAAGTCCCTCTCCTTTCGAGAGGAAAAAACAAAAACAAATTGAACAAAAATACAAAATTCTATTTTCCCTTCAAAAACCAAGGGACTTTAGAACCCAAAAACAAAAATAAAAAAGAACGGACGGTGATTCCCGTTCTAAAATAAACCACCAAAGAACGGTAGGGAACCTCTCCACTTCGGTGGAAACCCGCTCGAGAACTAGTTGGGTTCTCCAGCACAAAAACCGCTCTTTAAGGCAAGTGCTCCTTTCTTCTCATTCACATGAGCAAGGAAAGCCACCTTAAACAGCGTATACGGGGCGCTAATCTCTCGCCCAAGAAACAATTCCTCTCTTAAAAGGACTCTATCTTGGCTCCGACTGGCTAGCGCCCTTTTTCTTTTTTAGAACGGCAAATCATCAATTTTCACATCTCCAGAAGAAGCTTCCATGCCGGCAAAATCTCCAGCTGGTTCGTTCTGAGAAATACCACGAGCTTCTCTATCAAATCCTCCCTCCACAGCTCCACCTTTGCTATCCAGCATAATCATATTATCTGCAATAATCTCAGTCCTGTACCTTTTTACTCCATCTTCACCTTCCCAATCACGAGTCTGAAGCCTTCCCTCCACATAAGCCTTGCTCCCCTTCCGTAAATATTGTCCACAAATTTCAGCAAGTTTTCCCCAAACTACAATATTATGAAACTCTGTTTTATTCTGTTTTTCTCCCGTTTTTGAAGTCCAAGTAAAGTTCGTTGCAATTCCAAAACTAGTTACGACCTGTCCTCCGGGAATCTGTTTCATTTCTGGATCACGAGTAAGATTACCGATTAATTGCACTTTGTTTAATGACATTGCCATATTCTTTTGGTTAATTCTAATTTAATCTGTGCCAGCAAAATACCGCTCACGCCAATCAAACTCAATCCCATTTCCAATTTATCTATTGCCGTTATTACTCTTTTTATTTGTAGATACTTTCGTCAAAAGTTCCTAACTTCAGCGGGTCTTTACAAACTTCGATTTGCCAATACCTAAAAACCGTATAGCCAAACAGAAAACTAACTAGTAAACTAGCCACGAAGAAAATCGCAAGAAACATTTGATCCTGAGTTATTCTCTTAAATATTAGATCCATAAAATATTAGTTAAATTTATATATGAGCTTATTTGCTTTCGAACTAGGGAGAAAAAAAGAACTTTGCTTTGCAGAATTAGTTGCCGTCCTAGGTAAAAATAATTTAGTGGAACGCAATCTCGACACCGCCATTTTTGACCTTAAAGAATTTGATACCATCAAGCTTCAAGACAGCCTTGGCGGAACAATCAAAATTGTTGAAATTTTTAACAACATTCCTTACCAAGGATCATGTAAACCGCTTGAACCTAAGATTTTAGACTTCATCGCTAAAAAACTTCCGGAAATCTTCCAAAACTACCAGGGAAAACTTCCTTTCGCACTAAGTCTCCTAAGTTTCAAAAATCCAAGAGAATTAGATACCAGAAAATTATTAAATTTTTCTAAAAAAACTCTAAAATCTTTAGGGATTAATTGTCGCTTTGTGAACCAGAATTTTAGCAACACAAAACCTTCTACTATCTATAAAGCCCGCGTTATCGAAAAAGGAATCGATCTTTGCTTGATTAAGGGAGCAAGAGACCTTTTTATCGGAGGAAGTATTACCATGCAAGACATCGACTCCTATTCTTTGAGAGATTATGACAAACCAAAAAAAGACGCTCGAGTAGGCATGATGCCTCCAAAATTAGCCCAAATCATGATCAATTTTGCGGGAAAAGATACTAAAACTATTTACGATCCTTTCTGCGGAACCGGAACAGTTTTAGTGGAAGCCATGTTAATGGGGAAAACAGCCATCGGATCAGATCTCGATCCTCGCATGGTTGAGTTTTCAAAAGAAAATTGCTTCTGGGCACAGGAAAAATTTGAAACCGAGAGTTTATTTAGAGTTTTCCAAAAAGATGCTCAAGACATCAGAAAAACCGATCTACCCGAAAAAATCGATGCCATCGTCACCGAAGGTTATCTTGGCAAACCAATCAGTAAAGTCCCTGACGAAAAATACCAAGAATACGCCTTTAGAGAACTAGCTCAGCTTCATTCCACCTGGCTTTACAATATCTATGAACTCACTCCAAAGCACTGCAAAATAGTAATGTGCGTCACCGCTTACAAAATAGGTTCAAATCTAGTTCATCTGCCAAATTTTGCAGAGATAGCCAAGAAATGCGGATATCGCGTCACTGAAACCTACACTTATGATAGAGAAGATCAAGTGGTCGCTAGAGACATCAAAGTCTTGGAAAAAATCTAAAGCTTTGACTTTTTTCACGACGCTGTTGTTGTCATTTCGCCAACACTTTTTTCAAATTCTATTGAAAATTAAAGACCCCTTATATATATTTATCCCGTCCCGCTTCCTGTGGGATAAATGATCTTTCACACTCCCGAGTAGCGCAGCGGTAGCGCAGCTCGCTGTAAAAACACACTTATTGCTTGTAAGATAATCTTATGAGCAAAACAGAAAGAAGAACATATGCCGATAGAGCCTCTTATCTCAAACAAGCCGTTCAAAAACGAAGAAAAGCACTTCGTTTAAAGGCTATTGAATACAAGGGCGGCAAATGCATTTTCTGTGGATATAACAGATACGCAGGAACATTAGATTTTCATCACGTTAATGAATCTTCCAAAGAATTTGGCCTCTCAGAAAAGGGAATAACCAGATCATGGGATAAAATTCAAAAAGAGTTGGATAAATGTATCCTGGTATGTGCCAATTGCCACAGAGAACTACACGGCAAAATATTGCAGCTTCCAACAGTAATGTTGGTCGAAAATGGGGTGAATTGCGGGAAACCTAAAATCCAATAATGGATCACGGCAATCCGCAGCCAATCCTGTCAGGGCACAAGTTCGACAGGCCGGTTCAGAGACTAGGAAGTGAGTCCCAACAATAATCTTCCAAATAGCGCCCCACTCCTTCAAAGAAGGAGATGATATAGTCCACGCTTTACAGAAATGTAGGGATAAGTGTAACGAGTTGGTCGACGGTTCGAATCCGTCCTCGGGAGCCATTAAACACTTCTTAACCTTTCCAACCTCATGGGAAAAGGCGAAAACAGAGACGCAAAAAACAAGAAAAAGAAAAAAGCAAAGAAAGCTAAATAGATGTATTACCTATACATTCTAGAATGTGCCGATAAGACTTTGTACACTGGAATTACGATCGATTTAGATCGTAGAGTTAATGAGCATAATAATTCTAAACTTGGAGCAAAATACACAGCATCACGTCGCCCCGTGAGACTTGTTTATTCAAAAAAATTCATCAATAGACCGCTAGCTTCAAAAGAAGAAAATCGAATCAAAAAATTATCACGGAAAAACAAGTTAAATTTAATAAAAACCTGAAACTGTTTCAGCCAATGCCCTATTTCTCAACCTCAATTCTATTTCCAAACTTATCCAAGTAGAATCCTTTTGTAGATAGATCCTTAGTCTTGGAATCCTTGGTAACACCTGAATCTTCAGTCACCTTAAACTCTTTCGTAGTCCCCAACTCCTTAATCATCACAGCATCTTTACTTGTCATAACTTCTTTAACAAGAGTCTCATCGCAAGTCCCCAAAAATGATTCTTCTTCAACCAAGAAAGACTCTTTAGATTCAATACTCAGATTTTTTTCAGATTCTTTTCCGCCCTCCTGCCCTTCACCACCACTAATAATCATAGCGTCAGAAGGGATTTCAAGCGTAGACACAACCGAATTAGTAATATAAACCGGCGAATGTCCTGATCTAACAACAATATTTCCAGAAGCATCAGCCTCAATTACATTCGTCTTCATTCCCAACATACTAACGGCTGTAACCTTAGTCGCAGGATAAATATTTATAGTAACGCATTCTTCAACAGGGTCTACTTTCCCAATCTTCGGCGAGAAAACAACCCACAATTTATCAGAAGCATTTTCTTTTCCTTTAAACTTGATTACATACGACATTGGCTGGTTCACTTCACCTTGCTGAGTAGATTCATAGTCGTAATCATAAAATTTCACATTGGCGATAAGATTTTTAAGCGCATACCAAGCAAGTCTAGGCGTAGGATTTCCATTTGCGTCAGCACCAGCTCCTCTAGCATCAGTCATCAACCCAGAAAGAGCTTCTTCATCAATTCTTCCATCCTTAGCTGCCTTCCCAAAATATCCAAAATATACCCAGCCTTTAAGATCAACATCTAAAATTCGTGCCAAAATATAAGTCTCAACTATAGACTCAGCATGAGTAACAGGCTGCGAAGGATTATAAAGAAATCCTCCCTCGTTCTGCCATATTGGTTTATCTGAATAGCCATATTTATTCAACAATGCTCTCACACTCCTAATCCCCTGAAGCCCACTATACGTATCGGGAATATCGGCATAAGTTGAAGTCCTTCTAGTTAAAGGTTCAAGTCCACGCGCTATACAATCCTCTCCAGTCGGGAAAGCCTTATCATTAGGAACTTCAACTTCCTGAACATTCGGAAAAACTCCATGAGTTTGAATTCCAAACCAGTCAAATTTTGGATGTAAGGCAAATGACTTCTCAAAATACTCCTCCCACTCAGCTTTAGAAAAAGCTGTC
>Ga0233420_10001030_pt1 | contig 11022 bp, 11 predicted proteins | sample Watercolumn_Mata_4_FD_183009 | JGI IMG/M metagenome (GOLD analysis project Ga0233420, IMG submission 183009) | Freshwater microbial communities from Lake Matano, South Sulawesi, Indonesia - Watercolumn_Matano_2014_102_MG | ecosystem: Environmental > Aquatic > Freshwater > Lake | place...
CGACTTTCAGACTATCAGTTTTCCAGCCCGAACGGGTCTGTGGTTGTAATCACCAATGTTGAGACTAGTTCTCCGGCGGAAAAGGTTGGTCTTAAGACGGGGGATGTGATTTCGGGTTTTGCCTCGTTGCCGAAGTTTCAAAAATATGTCATCGCCAACTCTGGAAAAGAAATTTCCCTGGAGGTGGCCGACATGAATTTTAACAACAAAAAAACGGTCAAGGTGATTCAGAGAAAGGATCCGCCAAAAGGGCAAGGAGCCCTGGGGGTGGGAATTGCGGAAGCTGTGGTTTTGGATTATTCCACGGATCAAGATAAAGCCATGTCGGGGTTAAGCTATACAAAAGACATGTTTGTTTATAACCTTAACGTCGTTTCCCAACTGGTGGTTCAAAGCCGAAAGGAAAAAAACATTGCCCCGCTTTCAGAAAATGTATCTGGCCCGTTTGGAATTGCCGAAGAGGTTAGTCAAATTTTGAAGCTTGGCGGGTGGGAGGCTGTGGTGAGTTTGGTGAATTTGCTGGGAATTCTTTCCCTGTCCTTGGCGTTTATGAACATTTTGCCTTTTCCCGCGCTTGATGGGGGACGGCTGGCTTTTTTGCTGGTGGAAGCGTTCACGGGGAAAAAGATTCCGGGAAAAATTGAAAATCTCATCAATCAGGGGGGGATGATCCTACTTTTGCTTTTGATTGTCTTGATCTCCTTTAACGATGTCGTTAAGATTGTTGTAAAATAAGCCCATGCGGCAATCTCAGCTTTTCCCCAAAACCGTTAAAAATGCTCCGAGAGATGCAGTGGCCCTTAACCACAAATTGTTGGTTCGCGCCGGTTATATTGATCAATTGATGGCTGGGAGTTGGACCCTTTTGCCCTTGGGCTGGAGAGTAGTCCAAAAAATCAATCAAATCATTCGGGAAGAAATGGATGCCATTGGCGGGCAAGAAATGTTGATGCCTCTTTTGCATCCGAAAAAGATTTGGGATGAAACCGGCCGGTGGGACTCAGCCGCCGAAATCATGTATCAAATGAAGGATGTTGGTTTGGCCTTTACTCACGAGGAAATTGTTTTGGACTTGGTTCGCAAAAACAATTTGTCATATCGCGATTTACCCCTGGCGGTTTATCACTTTTCCATAAAATTTCGTAATGAAGCCAGGGCCTCTGGGGGGATCTTGCGGGGGCGGGAATTTTTGATGAAAGATCTTTACAGTCTGCATACCGCAGAAAAAGATTTAATGGACTTTTACGAGAAATGTAAACAGGCCTATTTGAAGATTTTTCAACGCGTCGGGTTGGAGGCCATTGTAGTTGAAGCCTCCGGTGGGGTTTTTACCACCAACCACACTCATGAATTTCAAGTGGTTTGTGACGCCGGGGAAGACACGATCTATTACGATCGAAAAACAAAAACAGGGATTAATAAAGAAATCGTGGGAGAAAATAATAAAAACCTGATTGAAGCCAAGGCGGTTGAGGTGGGCAACATTTTTCCGTTTGGGACCTATTACAGCGAAAAGATGAATGTAAATTTTACGGATGAAGACGGCCAACAAAAGCCAGTCTATTTTGGCAGTTATGGCATTGGTCAAACCCGATTAATGGGGGTGGTGGCGGAAGTGTTCCATGATGACGCCGGAATTATTTGGCCGGAAAGCGTTGCCCCGTACAAATACCATTTAATTGGGTTAAATGGTAAAGGAGATGATGTCTATAAAAAACTTCTAGAAAAAGGTGTCGAAGTCCTTTTTGATGATCGAACGGACGTTTCCGCCGGGCAAAAGTTTGCCGATGCGGATTTAATCGGGTGTCCATACCGCTTGGTTGTCTCAGATAAGACCGGTGACAAGATCGAGCTTAAAAAACGATCCTCACAAGAGACAGAATTGATCTCCATTGATGTCTTAAGATAGCTTCTTTTCGGGTAGACAGCGGCATTTTTTTGGTCTATCTTGGTTGGGTGGCCCAAAAAATTGATCAACCTATTAAAGTTCTTTTCACTGATTCTCCCAAGAAAGTTCTTTTTGCCGGTCGGGAACACTTAATCGAAAAAGTGGGCTATCATCATGTTTACCGAGAGGGCCGCACTCTTTTCCATGTCTTTTCCGTGGCCAGTAAAACCCTCTTTTTCCGCCTGGTTTTGAACACTGATAACTTGAACTGGAGATTAGAAGAAATAGAGAATGAACTTTAATTCTGGCCCTAGCCGGGTGATACATTTGGATCTGAACTCATGCTTTGCCTCCATCGAGCAGCAGGCAAATCCTTTTTTGCGGGGTAAACCAATCGCGGTGGCGGCATATAACTCTCCTGGCGGATGCATTTTGGCGGCCAGTGTTGAGGCCAAAAAATTTGGGATTAAAACCGGGATGCGAGTCAGGGAAGGGCAAGCCATTTTTCCCAAATTGGTTGTTTTAACGTCCGACCCGAACAAATATCGGGATGTGCATTTGAAATTTAAAAAGCTCCTGTCTGATTATGGCCACCCAACTGCGAAATCCATTGACGAGTTTGTTTTGGAATTGGATGATCCCTGGAAATATGCTCCGGAGATAAAATCGCGGATCAAAAAAGAAATCGGGGAATGGCTGCGGGTGTCGGTGGGGATTTCCACTAATCGGTATTTGGCCAAGGTGGCGGCGGGACTTCATAAACCCGACGGACTGGATGAAATTTGTTCGTCCAACTTCCAAAAAATTTTTTCGGGACTGTCCCTTATGGATTTAACCGGGATTAAGAAAGGGAACACCACTAGGTTGAATTCGGCAGGGATTTTTACCGTGCTGGACTTTTATAACGCCTCAGGGCGAAATCTCCAGGCGGCTTTTCACTCAATTATTGGTCATGATTGGTTCCTGCGTCTGCATGGATACGAGGCGGATGGGCAGGAATTTGCCCGACGTAGTTTTGGCAACAGTTTTGCTTTGCCGGTCCCATATTCGAAACCGGAGGAATTGGCCCCGATTTTAGCCAAACTGGTGGAAAAAACCGGTTTTCGTCTGAGGACGGCGGGATATCACGCCGGCGGGGTTCATGTGTCCTTGGTTTTTCGTGACTGGTCTTTTTGGCACCATGGACAAAAGGTGGCCACCATCTTTGACAGCCGGGATATTTTTAAAATTGCTTTTAAAATTCTTTCGTCCTGCCCGAACCGCAAGCCGGTGCACACTTTGGCGGTGTCAGTTTTTAATTTAGAAAAAAACACTTGTCAACAGTTGGGTTTTTTTGACGATCGGAAAGAAGAGCTAGTTAAAGCCATGGACAAAGTTAATAAACGTTGGGGGGATTTTGTGATTTGTCCGGCAAGCATGATGGAGACGGCAAGTGTTGTTCACGATCGAATTGCTTTCGGAAGGGTGAGAGAGTTGGAAGAGAGTGTGCTATACTGACTCCCATATGAATAAACAAACTATCATCACCATCGCGGTTACTGTCGTGGCTGTTATAATCACAGCTGGAGTTATTTTTAAACAAAGTTCACGGCCGGCAACGGTTACAAAACCCATGGACCAAGCTCAGACAACACCACAAGTCCCGGCCCAGGAAAAGTGTATTGTCACCGTTGGTGGCAACAAATATGATGTGACGGCTTTTATTTCGCTTCATCCTGGGGGACCGGAAAAAATTAAGGCTTGGTGCGGCAAAGACGCCACCGAGATTTTTAATGCCAAGCATTCCGACAAGGCCAAGGCAAAATTGGAGACAATGAAAGTACAATGATGGCCGGATTGTTAATTCTTTCTCGTCAGATTCATCGGATGGCCATGTGGGCCACAATCGTGTTTTCCGTGGTGGTTGGGGTGACGGGGACAATGCTTAAGCTGGGGATTGGTGACTTCCGGATTCGGGAAATCCACAGTGACCTGAGTCTGTTTTTAAGTTTAAGCTTGGGGGTGATGGTGGCCACCGGGCTTCTGATGTATCTTTCTCCCACTCTTGTCCGCTTGGCTAAAAAGGATTAAAATCTCACCTGATGGGTGATTGCGTCTTTTGCCAAATAGTTACTGGGGAAATGAAGGTGGAGAAAATCGCCGAAGACGAAGAGCATGTGGCATTTCTTTCAGCCACCCCGGTTTACGACGGGTTTACAGTGGTCATTCCTAAAAAACATTTTGACAGCTATGTTTATCAAACCATGGCGGATGACGAATTGGCGAAATTGCATCTTTTCGCTAAAAAGGTGGCGCTGTTGTTAGATCGGGCTTTGGGAGCAGAAAGATGTGTTCAGGTGATGGAAGGTTTAGATGTCAATCACGCTCATTTAAAATTATTTCCCAAATATCCCGGTGTGGGTCATGCCATTGTGGAGAAAGAAATTTTTGATACCAGCAGATTAAAAGAAGTTGCTGAAAAAATTCGAAAGGCAGGTGTAATTTAAATTATGGTAGTTGTTAAAGCACAACCAGGTCAAAGTTCGGACGCGGTTATTCGCGCGTTTCAAAAGAAGGTTCTCAACGAGAACATTCTTGACGAGCTTAAAAAACGGGAGTTTTATCAGAAGCCAGCGATTGTTCGCAAGAACAAAGCCATGGCCCGAAAGCACCCAAACCGTAGACAAACTTACTAGATGCTATTAGATCAAATTCAGCAGCAAGTTGCGGTTGCCCAAAAAAGTCGGGATCAATTGCGTGTGGACACCCTGCGCTTTTTGCTGGGCGCAGTTTTTAATTTTCAAATTGAAAAAGGCAAAGATCATGTGGCCTCTGATAACGACGTCTTGAACGTGATTGCCAAGCAGGTTAAAACCCACAACGAGTCCATTGAAATGTTCACCAAAGCGGGTCGAAATGATTTAGTCGAGCGGGAAAAGGCAGAATTAGAGATTCTAAAAGCTTTTCTTCCGGCTCAAATGAGCGAAGAGGAAGTTGTTAAAATTATCAAAGAAATAGCAGCTAAAAACCCCGGAGCGGATTTTGGAACCTTAATGAAACTCTCCATGGCGCAGCTTCGGGGAAAAGCGGATGGAGCGATTGTGTCGAGACTGGTTAAGGAGCTGAATGGTTAGTGTTTTAATCTCCGCTGATTCGCGCTATCCCATCTCCCGCCCGAAAATTAAAGCAGCGGTGGAATCAATTCTTCACGAAAAAAGGATCACTTCCGATGTGGAAATTTCAATTTTGGTTTGCGGGACAAGAAAAAGTTTGGAGCTTGCCAAGAAATATCTCAAAGATAATAAACCCCACAATGTTATTTCTTTCCCCCAGGAGAATTTGAGGATGTTGGGGGACATTGCGGTTTGCTATCCTCTGGCCCAGCAAGAAGCTAATCGCGACAATGTCTTGGTGGACACAAAAGTGAATGAATTGATCACTCACGGCATTCTCCATCTTCTCGGTGAACACCACGAAGTGTAGAATGGTCTTTAATGCTATATCGCAAATATCGACCTCAGACATGGAAAGACCTCTATAGTGAAAATGTCCGGACAACTTTGGGTAGGGCAGTTTTGAATAATGATTGGGCCCACGCTTATCTTCTGATTGGGACACGCGGCAGCGGTAAAACTACCACGGCCAGATTGATCGCCAAAACCGTAAATTGTGTTGATCGAAAAAAAGGAGAAGAGCCGTGCAACAAGTGCGAATTTTGTCAGGCCATCACCAATTCTGCCAGCCTGGATGTGATTGAAATTGATGCCGCCTCCAACACCGGGGTGGACGACATTCGCGATCTTCGGGAAAAGGTGCGTCTGGCGCCGTCGGGTAGCAAATATAAAGTTTACATCATTGACGAGGTTCACATGCTTTCTGCCAACGCCTTTAACGCCCTTTTAAAAACCCTGGAAGAACCTCCAGCTCATGTGATCTTTGTTTTGTGTACTACGGAAGCACACAAAATTCCGGAGACAATCGTTTCCCGGTGTTTGGTCTATGATTTTGGTCGGGCGACCCCGACCGAGATTAAAAAAAATTTGGAGCGGGTGGTTTTGGGGGAAGACTTTAAGATTAAAGAGGAGATTTTGGAGGTTGTCATTTCCAAGGCGGCCGGGTCTCATCGCGACGCCATTAAGATTTTGGAACAGGTGGTTTCTTCTGGGGCCGACATAAACACCATTAATTCTGCCAAAGACGCCGGGGAAAAAATTGCCGATTTTCTTCTTGCCAGACAAAGAAAATCCGCGCTGGAAGAGTTGGAGAGATACACTGGTGCCAACGGAAAGACTAAGGACCTGTTGGGGGAAATTGTTTCCAGTTTGCGTGACCGGCTTTTGTCTGAAGATCCGGGTGAAGCGGTTGGTTTAATTCCGAGACTGATCGAAGCTAACACTTTACTGCGGGACAGTCCGGTGGCATCCTTACCGTTGGAGCTGGTGATTGTGGAATGGTGTGGGGATGCGGCAAAAAACGAATCAGTAAAAAATCCTTCGACTCCGCAGATAACAAACATAACAGGCGTCGCTCAGGATGGCTCCGATTCGATCGTCGCCAGATGGCCGGAAATTGTGGCGGCGACAAAACCTTTTAACCACAGCCTTAATGCTTTTTTGAAAGCAGCAAAGCCGGCAGGAGTTAAAGATAATTTTTTGGTAATTGAAGTGGCGTACAAGTTTCATAAAGAAAAATTAGAAGAACCCAAAAACCGGGATGTACTAGAGAGAGTAATTTCTGATACAATGGGAAAGAATTTGAAGGTTAGGTTTGAGTTAAAAACTAGAGGTTAAGTCAAAATTTAAAAGGCAAAATTCAAAATTGCAATTCAAAAGTAAAAAGTTTGACTTGCGTGATTTTTAATTTTAACTTACACTTTTAACTTTTAAATTTTGACATTTGAATTGGGGGTGAGATTATGGGAATGTTCGATGGCTTAAAACAACTTGGGGATTTAAATCAAATGCGTCAACAAGCGCAACAAATTCAGCAGCAGTTGGCGGCAGAAAGAGTGGAAGTGGTCAAGCAAACGGCAAAAGGGTCGCTTAAAATCGTTTTAACCGGCGACCAAAAGGTTTTGGAAGTGTCTTGGGATGGAGTCCGGGATTATGAACTGGAATCGGCTCTTGGCGAAGCGCTTTACAAATCTCAAATGGTGGCGGCCAGCAAACTTCAACAGTTGACCGGGGGAGCAGGAGGCACGTCATAGAATGGTTTTTCCCAAACAAATCCGTGACTTGATTGAAGCCTTTCAGCGGCTCCCTGGCGTGGGGGGCAAAACGGCAGCCAGATTAACCTTCTATCTTTTGCATGTCCCAGAACCGGAAACAAAAAGACTTGGGGAAGCCGTTCTCAACTTGAAAAAGGGTATTTTTCTGTGCAAAGTTTGCAAAAATATTTCGGAGACAGAAGTTTGTAATATTTGCTCTGATTCTGGCCGCGATCAAGCTGTTATTTGTGTGGTAGAACAACCGCTGGATGTTTTTAGTTTCGAAAGTACGGGAAAATATAAGGGACTTTACCATGTACTTCATGGGGTGATTGACCCGCTCCATAATATTGGACCGGAGGAGTTATACATTGACGATTTGTTGGGCCGAATCAGGAATCAGGAATCAGGAATCAGGGAAATTATTCTGGCGTTAAATCCCACCATGGAAGGCGAATCCACGGCTATGTTTCTTTCCAAAAAGTTGCGAATGGCGAATGGAGATTTGCGAGTGACGCGTTTAGGAATGGGTATGCCCACAGGGGGGGATATCCAATATGCCGATGAGACCACGCTGAGTCGAGCTCTTGAAGGACGACGCGAATTTTAATCCTTGAGTTTTTTTCTGAATCTACATATATTTATCCCATTGTATGTCTTGGGTTATTAGAAAATTCTTAATCGGTTTTGTCATCGTCACTCTTTTTTTAAGTTCTACGAAAGGAGTAGGGGCAACAGCTTCGGATAATTGGCAGTGGGTGTCTCATAACGATGGAATGGCTGGAGCCAATATTGTGGGGTTAGCCATCGATCAAGGGACGCCAAACACCATTTATGCTATAACAGATTCCAAGGGTATCTATAAAACCACTAATGGTGGGACTAGTTGGGCAGAGGCTAACACAGGGCTTCCAGATAGTAAAACTACAGGTGGATATAGCCAAGTGGACAATCAAATATATTCGGATCCGAACAATACCAATACCTATTACATTAGTATGAGCGGGCAAATTTACAAAACAACCGATGGGGCAGCCAATTGGAGTTTTGCCGGTACCGGTTCGGCTGGAAGTGGCGGGTATGCTATCGATGGGGTTGTTGTTGATCCAACAAATTCTAATCATTTATACGCTGGCAGTATAACCTCAGGTTCAACGGGTGGAGTTTACGAATCAACAAACGGCGGAACCAGTTGGACGCATTTGGCCGGTTACGGCGGTCCAACCGGGAATGGCGATCCTTATAACGACGCTTGGCCTCTCGCCCTTGATCCGTCTGATGTTTCCAAGATGTATTTTTCCACGGTTCATGAGGAAAATATGCGTTCGGTGAATGCTGGGGTTAACTGGACAAGTATGTCATTTCCTTCTCCCGCGAATACTTGTGCCGGAAGATCGATTGCTATCCATCCCACCAACCATAACGTGTTTTTTGGTATGAGCGGTTGTGGAATGGTTTTCACTTCTGATTACGGGGTTACGGTTACAAAGGTAAGTACTTTTGATGGAATGGCTATTGGATCCATCGGTTTTGCTCCATCTGACCCCACGATCGGTTATGTATTAACTACGGGGGGTCAGATATATAAGTCCACGGATTCTGGCGGTACCTGGTCTTTAATGAGTTCTGATTCGACCACCACGCTTTCCAGTTTGGCTATCCACCCGACCACTCCGACTACTCTTTTCTTGGGAACCAGGGGTAAGGGTGTTTATAAATCAACAGATTCCGGAGCAACAAAAACTGCAATTAATACCGGCATTCCTATTACAGTATCTTTTTGGAATTTTCACCAAAGCAAAAGCAACTCCCAAATTTTATATATATGGGTGACCAATGTAGGAATGTATCGCAGTACTGATGGCGGGTATAATTGGACCTTTCGCTCTAAGCCCGATAATATCATGGAATTTGGCATTGATCCTACAAATCCGGATATCATTGTTGGTTGGGGATACACAAACCCTTCTGGTCTTGTTAAAAGGTCAACTGACGGGGGATTGATCTGGTCGACTGTCTATACTCCTACCGTGGCGGCTGATTTGGCTAACATATATTCCGTTGTCTTTGCTCCCAGCAATCATAATGTGATTTATATGAAAGGTTCTAATGTTAGTAATGGAATTTTAAAATCTACCGACAACGGTCTTACTTGGACGAAAATCAATTATTTTGCCACTATAGGCAAAACTTTTTCTAACGGCAATTTAGATGTTGACCCGCTTGACGAGAATATTGTTTATGTCGTCATTTTTAATGACCATCCTTATAAATCAACTGATGGCGGATCTACATGGACAGAAATGACCAGTGGCATTGACGATGGTTCTGGTTATACGATTGCAGTTAACCCCTATAATCGCAATAATCTTTTCTTTGGGTCATGGACTAATGTGAAGTATTATGTTTCTAATAACGCCGGTGCTAGTTGGACATATACCGGACTTCAGGAATCCAACCCCTTCAAAATATTTTTCGACATTGATAGAACCACAATATACGCAGACACCAACTCCAATACCTACAAGTCTACAAATGGCGGAACCAGTTGGCAAACTATCCCCACGACCGGAATCACTGCCAGCATTATCTATCCCGCCGAGAACTTAGCTGTTTCTGGGGAAATATTTGGGATGGATAATGCGGCAGTTTTCAGAACTTATCAAAACTATATTCCGAAATTTGACCAATCATCAATTGTCTTAACTACCCAGTCAAATGCAGGAGTTTACCACCCGGGCGACGTTTTAAACTATTCCTTTACTCTCAAAAATACTGGCCCAGCTTCAGCTACAAGTCCGTATGTCACTTTTGCCTTGCCGTCTGGTTTGTCTTTTATTTCGGGGTCAGCAACGAGCGATGGGCGAACAGTTTCGCCAGATCCTGTCAGTGGGAAAATAGTTACTATTGTTGCCAATAACCTATCCTATAATAATTCAATTCCGATTACCTTCCAGGCAAGAATAAATGATGATTTTTTAGGAGAAGCTGGTTTTCTTCCTGTTGTGAGAAGCAATGAAGATATCAATGGCACTATGGTTTCAGGAGTAAGTATAACCGTGGTTTCTAAGACCGCCATTTCTTCTGGTTCAAATGCCAATTTTCCAGAACATTATACTTACGAAATTTCTTCTGGGCCAAAATATGTTGGGTCTGCGGTACCCAAAATTGTACTTTCTCAAGGGGAGGGGGAATTATTAATTCCCATTACTGCTTCAAGTATCGATCTTTCTATTAAATCTGAAATCAACAATGTGAATTTTACCTCTCTTTTCCCCAAAGAGGACAAACCAAACATAACCCTGCCTTGGGCAGAGGGACTAAACACCGTTTCTAATATTGCCCACATCTTTGCAGTTTCATCTTTTAATGGTTATCCAGTGGAAAAAACAGAAAATCCTTTTACTCTCATTCTTTCTTTTGACGCAAAAAAGGTTTTAGCTAGCAATCTTTTAGTCTCTGATCTTAGGATCGCTCACTACAACAAAACAAAAGGGAAGTGGGAACTAGTTCCTAACCCGGTTATTCTTACTGGCAACAAGTTTGAAGTGGCCACCACTACCACCGATTTCGGTTTTTATGCCGTAGTCTATCCTGGACAAAGTTTAAACCTCGCACCTCTTCCTGTACTTAGGGAACAAACACCTACACCAATTTTGCCGGTGGAAGAAGTCAAACCAAAACTAACTCCACCAACTCCGCCAACTCCAAAACCCAAAACTTGCATCCTGTTCTGGTGCTGGTAGAATCAACTTCAATGGAAAAGAAAATTACGGCGGCACTCAAAAAAGTGATGGACCCGGAATTGAATGTGAACATTGTGGATCTGGGTTTGGTGTATGCGGCGGTAATCAATGATAATCTCGCCGAAATTACGATGACCTTGACCACCCCCAGTTGTCCAATGAGTCCCGTATTTGAGGCCATGATTAAAAATGAAGTTGGGAAA
>Ga0233420_10001031_pt1 | contig 11012 bp, 11 predicted proteins | sample Watercolumn_Mata_4_FD_183009 | JGI IMG/M metagenome (GOLD analysis project Ga0233420, IMG submission 183009) | Freshwater microbial communities from Lake Matano, South Sulawesi, Indonesia - Watercolumn_Matano_2014_102_MG | ecosystem: Environmental > Aquatic > Freshwater > Lake | place...
GATGATGAAGACCTGAATGAAGCTCGCCACAAATTCCACCGGATAGCGGATCATAATCATCAACTCTTTGCGAGCCATGACGAGGACGGAGTCAATGAAAGCAGGGACACCTGTTAATAAAGTCATCGTTCTGAAACTGTATAGCGTATTACGTATAGCGTATTACGCATTACGTAATACGCTATACGCTATAAGCAATAGGCAATCCGCTAAAACTCCCCCATCCCCTCATTCCGCTTCACGTTTGATTCGACTCGCGTGAAGACCCAATAACCGAACAACGGCGCGGCAAGCATGAACGCCCACAGCACCGCCATATCGAAATACCATTGTCCAAAGAAGAAGCCTACACCTAACAGCGACGAGCGCACGCCGTTGATCATCCACGTTGGGGGGAAGAGATACGAGACGACGCGCACCAGAGGCGGCAACACCGTGATCGGATAAAAAATCCCCATCAAAAAACTGATCCCCCATTGCATCAGTTGAATCAGCGCGTTTGATTCCTTCACTTTCAACACTGTCGCGCCAAAGAGCATCGCCATACCATACAGTGGCAGCAAGCCGAAGAAAATAAAAAGCATTGCTAACAACACATCACCTTGCAGAGGATTCACTTGAAAAACTAAACACCCAATGAGATAGGCGAGCGAGGCAGAAATTAGCCCGCGCATGATGCTGTAAAAAGCAACGCCACTGGCAATGACAATGCTCGGAGTCGGCGTGAGGTAGATCGATTCAAGTGTGCCGGTTTCTTGTTCAAAGCGCAGCCAGTGGGCGATGTGCCAAAACGCATTGGAGACTAATGTGAACACGTTTGAGCCGATGAGTAGAAAGGCGACGTAATTGCTGGTGCCGGTGTTTGCCGCAAAATTCGCGGACGCGCTATCGCCCGCCGTCGCCCGCCCCAACAACATGGGCATCGAAGCGAAGATGATCGGGATGATGATCTCCATCACTAGCTGTCCCGGATAACGGCTGATGTTGATCAAACGCAAACGAGTCTCGGCAACGGCGGCAGAAAAATTTTGAGAGAGGGATGGTTTGCCAATCATAGAAGGTGGAAGTGATGAGGGATGCGTATTTCGTATTCCGTCATTTGGAATTTAGGTTTTTTGGGATTTTTATTTAACCCGTGTGTCTTCCGCCAGCGTGCGTCCGGTGCGGGCAATGAACACGTCTTCCAGCGTCATTTCTTCGGGTGTGATCTTTTGAATGATCGCGTTATGCGTTGTCAACGATTCGATCAAGCGCGGAAGTAAAAGTCGTTGATCGTCCACCACCACGGTTAATTGCTGATGCCCATTCACGGCGGCGGAAGCCGAACGCTTAACCCCGACCAATAATTCCACTGCGGATGCCGCCTTCGACGAAATCACGCCCTCGATGCGAATCACTTCCTCTTTGCCCATTGAGGCTTTAAGTTCATCCACCGTGCCGAGCGCCAACACCTCACCCCGATCCACAATCGCCACGCGGTTACACAACGTCTCCGCTTCGGACATGATGTGCGTGGTGTAGATCACCGTCTTGCCTTCGGCGTTGAGTTCGCGCACCACTGCCCGCAATTCTCGCGCCGATGGTACATCTAACGTATTGGTCGGCTCGTCAAGGATCAATAACGGCGCATCGTTGATCAAGGCTTTGGCAAACGCCAACTTCATGCGCTGACCCGACGAATACGATTCCACTGCGCGGTCAGCAATATCGCCAAGATGCAAACGCTCGATAATTTGATTCGCCCGTGTCACACGATCTTTAGACGAGAGGTGATACAACGCGCCGAAGAAAACTAAATTCTCGCGCCCAGTCAACTTCCAATACAACCCGCGCTCGCCCATTAACATACAACCTGTGCTGGCGCGAATGGCATTGTCGTCCTTCGTCAAGCGAAAGCCGTTAATCGTCGCCTCACCCGATGTGGGCAGCAACAACGTCGTCAAACATTTAATTAACGTCGTTTTGCCCGCGCCGTTGGGACCCAGCAACCCAAAAATCTCGCCGGGCTTAATCTCAAGCGAAATATTTTTCAACGCCTCCACCAGCTTCTCTTCGGATTTAAATAGACCTTTGCGATGTTTGGTGTGATACGTTTTAGAAAGTTTGTTTATGATTACATGACCTTGCATTACGATTTCCCTTTCCCCTCCAGCGCCGCCAACAATTTCTCCGCCTCTTCAATTGAAATTTTCTTCTGCTCAACCATTCGCAGAATCGTCATACGCTCTTCATCGCTCACCGGTTCCGAGGCAGGCCTGGGGGGTCGCAGCGGAGTCGGCGGCATGGGCGGAAATGGCGGTGCAAACGGTTTTCCTAAATCGATCTTGAATCCAAATCGTTTGCCGCGTTCCGCTTTTGCCTCAGCACGACGCTGTATGGCTTCGATCTTCGCCTCCGCACGACGCTGTACTGCGTCCGAACGCGATTGCGCCCGCTGACGCACTGCTTCTGCTTTTCGGCGCGCCCGATCCATCGCCTCCTGCACGCGCGCCGAAACTCTATCGCCTTTTGCCCAACCAATGTGCGAGAGATGCTTCTCCAAATCTGACATATGCGCTTCGATCTGTGATTCGATATGCGCCGAAAGCTCTTCTGCCATCACGCCAAACTCATCACCAAAATGCTCGCTCATCGCTTCCGGATCGCGAGTAGACGAGGTGATCGAAACATCACCCGCAGCACGCAACCTCACTTGAGATGCGCCGTCGCCAAGTGTGATGACTCTCTGCCCGCCGTTGCCCTCAACCTTTGCCCCCGCCACATCCACCGAAACATCGCCGTTAAATTGTGCCGTGATTTTTGCAGAGGTATTGGATGCAATGCGGCAAAGCACATCATCACTCGCTTTGAAATCATAGTTTTGATTCGGCTTGAACTCCAAGTTCAGGATGACACTACCGCTGGCGACCGCGCGCGCGTTACCGACCACATCACGCAAATACACGTCGCCCGAGACTCTTTCGGCGACGGCATCACCGCTCACACCGCGCACAGAGAAATCGCCCGACACTTCTTTAACGATCAGCGAGCCAAAAACTTTCTTGGCGCTCACATCGCCACTCACCCGATCAACTTTCACCGCGCCCGTTTGACGCAACGTCAGATCACCATTCATCACATCGATCTCCAGCGATCCTTGCAATGCCTTGACCCGCGCATCGCCACCCAGATTGATCACCTTTACATGAGCCTGACGCGGCACATGCATCGTACAATCGGAAGCAGTCGCTATAACAAATTCATCCCCGCGCGGCTCCACTTTCGTGGTGCGGTCGTCAGATTCCACGTGTAACTGATTCTGATCCCAACCCGAGAGGCGCAGAGAGCCTGCAACATGCTCAAGGGTGATCCGCGGCGAGTCGGTGGTGGCAAAGGTTAGGGGTTCCATAGATTAATCCGAATTGTTTATTTACCGCGCAACATTTTTACGGCGTCATCAGAAGCAATCTTGCCCGAGGCAAGATCGTCGAGGATTTGACGGCGCTCGTCGTCAGGGATAGTGGCGGCATCCGCACCCTCATCCTGCCCAACTTCGTATCCCATTGCGCGGATGATCTCCCCTAAACGGGTGCGGAGTGTGGGATACGAAAGATTCAATTCCTTTTCAACACGGTTGAGCTTTCCTTCGCAACGGATGAACACTTCGGCAAAAGTTAATTGCTCGGGGGTGAGACGGTCAAGCGCGCCAATGGCGAACTGCCCGTCAACGGTAGTTTCGCAACTGCGGCAGTGCAGGCGCGTCACGGTCATGGTGTCACCACAAACGGGGCAAGTGCCAAGAATGGGGTGCATAGAGCTATCTCACCCACCAAGAGATCATGCCGATCAAGATGATGGCACTTATCAGCAAAGCACGGTGGTGCGAACCTTCATGGAGCAAACGGCTTTGTTTGGCTTCGTTTAATAGTGCCGCATGTTTGTCATTAGTGCGTAAGTAAATATCGTCCCAGTTATCCATAGTGTGTCTCCTGCCAAAACAACATACTTTCTACGAAATCTTGAATGATTATATTACGATATTCAATTAAGTCAACAACTAAATTGATTATTTTAATATTATAGTTAGGAATATTGATTGAAATAAAAACATATTTAAACGGCAGTGCAAATAAAAAAGCCTGTTTTTCAAGGCTTTTTGGGAGTTATCGGTTGACCTGGATGGTAGCTATTTGTACCGAGTCAGCGTCCCCGTTGATAACAGGGAGACGGGTCAAATCAGGCAAGGTATATATGCCAATCAGCAGGCGAAGTTCGCCAGAGATATCTTGAGGTATTTGCAGGCGATGAATTTGGGCGAAGACATCGCCCCGCCGCCAGTTCCACGCGGGCGCGTGAAGGCGATCATCGCCCGCAGCCCAATTGCCGTTGGCGTCAACCAAGTGTAAAAAAAGTTTCGCCTCAACGGAATAATTGATGATTGCCCGCTCGCCTAATTGATTCGGATCGATGATGCGCCAAAACGTAATCACCGTTACGGTGTCGCCGCCTTTTGCAGTGGCAGCCGAAATACTATGTGCCGCCAATTCTGCCGCGCCGCCAAAACTAATCGGCGATTTCAACTTGACAATAGATTTATCGCCGAGCATTTTCTCCAGCGTCGTTTGCGGATTCCAGATGAGCGTGTCGAAATAGGGGTCAACGTCATCGGCGCGCACGACGTGACGTGTAGTGTCACTCATTGGCAAGTATGAAGCAAAGAACGGATCGGGTGGCGTATTGTTTGGAAAGACCAGCAAACTTTTTTCGGTTTGAGGAAAGACCAACGCTTCACGCGCATCAAACCAGCGCAAGTCAAGGTCATCGCGGAAGAGCCTCATATCTACAACAAAAGGATCGTGCGGCAAGTTGGGGAAAAGCGAGGAGAGAGTGAGCGAACCTTTGTAATCTGTTTTTCGCAAGAAATCTGTCACGCCGCGAAAGTTGGCGAAGTAAGCGGCACGCGTATCTTTGGCGTCTGCCCACTTATAAAAATAGTCGTTGAAGTTTACAAAAGCCGTAAAGGCAACAAGACCAACAAACGCCCACCCGCCATATTTGATGCGGCGAACAATTTCACTCGCGCTAAGGGCAACAATCACCATCACCACCGCCTGCGCCGTGATCGCGTGCAGCATCATCGTGAAGGCTCCAATTGCCGCCGCCGGGGCGAAGCCTGCGCCAAACCACAATACGGCAAAGAAGTGAGATGGATTCTTCCACCGCCACAGACAGATCAACACGCCAAAAATAAATAGCAAGCCACTTACCCAATCCAACACGGGACGATTCGGGATGTTGTAAACGACAAAAGGATCGCCTTTGATAAACAATGTCCCAAACGCTTCAAGAACGTTGTTGAACAATGGCATAACGTTGCCCTTCAACGCTTCGTTCAACGTCACAGACAATGTACCAGTGCGTCCCCACGCCGCCGGGTTGAGCAAATGCGGCAGGGCAAGTGACGTGCCGAGAACCAAGGCGATGATGAATTGTGGGAGACGTTCACGACGGTTGATGGCAAAAAGATAAACGACAAAGACGGGCAGCGCCAACCACGCCCCGCGCGATGCTTCGTAAGTGACCAACGATGCGGCGAGCAACAAAGCAAAACCGATCCATGCCAACGGGCGCCGTTTCACTTTTTCTTTGAACAGCGCCACACACAACAACCACATCGCGCCAGTGAACAACGCCGCTACAGGATTACTGTTTAAGGCGAAGCGGCTGGTCATCGTTGCCCAAAAACTCACCGCCACAAACGCCGAGGCGGCAACCCCGACGTTGCGATTAAATGCAACGCTCCCCCACTTCAATGTCATCACCACTAACAGCACGCCCCAAAACGCCTGATGCGCCCGCAGCGCCCATTCCGTTTGCCCGATGCCATACATCAACAACAATGCCGAGTATTTGGTGAACGGTTCGTTGGCGTAACCATAAGGCGCGTCAATCACAAAACCGGTGTGGTTGGCGATCTGTTTAACAAAAAAACCGACTGCCGCTTCGTCATGCGTCATCCCCGGCGGCACTTCGTTGAGGCGGTGAAAGCGGAAGAAGAAGGCGGTGAGGAGGAGGATGAGGAGAGGGAGGATGTTGCGCGTGATAAGTGAGGCGTAATGAGTGAGGCGTGATGCGTATTGCGTGTTGTGGATTACGTGTTGTGGATTGTGTGTCATAGAAAAGGATGTGACAGTTTTTCTCTCCGCGAACTTTGCGATCTCTGCGATTAAATCTTTTGCCGTATCGGAGATTGCACTAAATCACGATTTGCGTTAACTCAGGAAAAGTTTCAGCCGCAGGTTCCTGCCGCAGCCACACCAAAAATTCCACGTTGCCTGCCGGGCCCAACAACGGCGAGCGGATCAATCCGTGAGAGTGCAGTGAGATACTTTGCGCGAATCTCATCACGTCTTCCAGCACGTCACGATGCACGCTTGCATCACGTACCACTCCGCCCTTGCCCACGCGATCTTTGCCCGCTTCAAATTGCGGTTTGATTAACGCCACAATCTCCCCATCAGGCGTGAGCCACTTCTTTGCGGCAGGCAGAAGTATTTTGAGCGAAATGAATGAGGCGTCAATCGAGATGAATCGAATCGGGTCGGGCAGCGACTCCACGTAACGGGCGTTAATGCCTTCCATCACCGTTATCCTCGCATCGCCGCGCAACTTCCAATCGAGAATCCCCTGCCCCACATCCAACGCATACACTTTTTTCGCACCGCGCTGCAACAAGCAATCGGTGAAGCCGCCGGTCGAAGCGCCCACGTCGGCGCAAACAAAATTTGTCACATCAATGCCAAACGCATCCAGTCCCGCCTCCAGTTTCTCGCCGCCCCTGCTCACAAACTTGGGTTTCGCCTTCAGTTCAATCGCCGCGTCCACGTCCACCAGCGTACCGGCTTTGTCAACCAACTGACCATTAACCAGCACCTCACCCGCCATCAACAACCGCTTGCCTTTCTCGCGCGATTCGACAAGCCCGCGTTCGACAAGCAAAGTATCCAAACGGACTCGTTTCATATTGCGATTATAATACGCGCACTATGATAACGATATGGGCTCTACTCAAAACGATGCGCCCGCGCCAGTGGGCAAAAAATGTTTTCGTCTTCGCCGTCGTGGTCTTCGACGAAAAACTCTTCGACGCGGTGTATCTGAGCAAAACGCTCGTCGCCTTCATTTTGCTTTGCTTCCTGAGCAGCGCGGTCTACATCATCAACGACGTCGCCGACATCAAAAAAGATCAACTGCATCCCAAGAAAAAATTCCGCCCGATCCCGGCAGGCATCCTTTCACCCAATGTCGCCCTCGTCGCCGCCGTCGTCTTGCTCATCGTCGCCTTTGGCGGCTCGCTCGTTCTCGATTCACTTCCGCACACGCTCGCCCCCGGATTGTTCCCTCTGGCTTTGTTCTATTTCATCCTCAACGTGTTGTATAGTTTCTGGCTAAAGAACATCGTCATTTTAGATACACTCATCGTCGCCACAGGTTTTATCATTCGCGTCACTGCGGGCGCGGTTTTGGTAGACGCTCGCCGCTTCTCCCCCTGGCTGTACGTCTGCATGACTCTGCTCGCCCTCTTCATCGTCTTAGGCAAACGCCGACGCGAGATAACCCTGCTCGCCAACCAAGCCGATTCGCATCGCGCGGTTTTGGCAGATTACAATTTGCCTCTCATTGACCAAATGATCGGCGTGGTCAGCACCAGCACCATCATCGCCTACTCGTTTTACACATTCTCCGCCGAGAACCTTCCCAAAAATCACGCCATGATGTTGACCATCCCCTTCGTGCTGTATGGCATCTTCCGTTACCTCTACCTCATCCACGTCAAACACGAAGGCGGCGCGCCCGATGAACTCGTCTTCAAAGATCGCCCGTTGTTGTTTAATTTCATCCTGTGGGGCATCGCCGCAGTAGGCGTTCTCTATCTGCTTAAGTGATCAGCGCAACAGCCCCCGGCAAGATCATCCTGTTCGGTGAACACGCGGTAGTCTATCAACGTCCGGCGATTGCCGTTCCGGTTTCGCAAGTTCAGGCGCGCGTCACGATCAAAAAGACAAAACAGCCGCTCGTCATTGACGCGCAGAATCAACGCCGAAAAGTTTCTTACGCCGATCTCAAAGAGGATGATCCGCTCAAAGCGATCATCCGCCTCACCCTAACCTCATTCAAGGTGACGCCGCCACACGCTGCCCTCACCATCCACTCCACCATCCCCATCGCCAGTGGGCTCGGCAGCGGCGCGGCAGTTTCAACCGCCATTGCCCGCACGCTCGCAAAATACTTCAACCACGATCTCGACTCATCGGCAATCTCCTCTTTGGTCTACGAAGTAGAAAAGATTCATCACGGCACACCCTCCGGCATTGACAACACGGTGATCGCTTACGGCAAGCCCGTTTATTTTGTTCGGGGTCAACCTATCCAAATCTTCAACGTCGCCCACCCCTTTCGCATCGCCATCGCCGACACCAGCATCCAAAGCCCAACCAAGATCGCCGTCGGCGATGTGCGCGCCGCCTGGGAAAAAGACAAGGATCGTTACGAAAAAATTTTTGATGGATGTGGCGGCATTGCCCAACACGCCCGCAAATTAATTGAAGATGGGCAGCCGGATCAACTCGGATCGTTGATGAACGAAAATCACAAACTGCTGCGCGAGATGGGGGTCTCCTGCCGCGAACTTGATGATCTGGTGGACGCCGCCACACGCGCGGGAGCCTCCGGCGCAAAACTTTCCGGCGGCGGGCGCGGCGGCAATATGATCGCCCTCGTCAACGAATCGAATGAAGATGCAGTACGTGAGGCGTTGATGGACGCGGGAGCAAAGAGGGTTTTGGTAACAGATGTAAGCAGTAATACGTGATGCGTGATGCGTGATACGTATTGCGTATTGCGTATTGCGTATTCCGTCCGCTCAATTAACCACCCAACCACCCAACTACCCAACCACCCATGATCTTTCTTAAATTAGGCGGCTCGCTCATCACCGACAAACAACGCGATCAAACCGTTCTGCCCGACGTGTTGAATCGACTCGCAACAGAAATTGCCAACGCGCTCAAAGCAAAACCCGATATGCGCTTGCTCATCGGGCATGGGTCGGGGTCATTCGGTCACACCGAAGGCAAGAAACACGGCACGCGTAAAGGCGTAGTAACTCCCGAACAATGGCTGGGTTATGCCGACGTTGCCCAAGTGGCGGCGAAACTTAATCGTTATGTCTTTGACGCGCTCCGTAGCGCCAATATCCCGGCGATCAACTTTCAACCTTCGGCGTCGGCAATTTGCAGAGACGGAGTCATCACCTCAATGGCAGTGACCCCGATCCTTAACGCCCTTGATCACGGTCTTGTTCCTCTGGTGATGGGCGACGTGGCGATAGACGAAGTAAGAGGCGGCACGATCATTTCTACCGAAGACGTGTTTCGTTTTCTCGCGCCGCGCCTTAAGCCACAAGAAATTTTGCTGGCAGGCATCGAGCGCGGCGCGTTGACTCATTATCCAAATGGCGACGTGATTCCGTTAATCAATTCAAGCAACATCAAGGACGTGCGCCCAATGCTTCACGGATCACTCGCGCCCGACGTGACCGGCGGCATGGAAGCAAAAGTTTTGGAAATGCTTTCTCTGGCACAAACCATGAAGGGATTAACGATCAGAATTTTTTCGGGCGTAGAATCCGGGGCGGTGGAAAAATTTTTGGGCGGCGCGGGCATCGGCGGCACCACCGTAAGATACATATAGACACTGGGTGTCTATAAGCAAAAGGTTGTGCAAGTTTAGATTCTCTGCTAAATTATCCTCACTATGGAACCGAAGATGAAAGAGATTCCAGATATTGTCGTTGGGCGTTTGCCGGTCTATTTGCGCGCGCTGTCGCGCATGATACACGAAGGGCAGCAGGTCACGTCGTCGAAAGAGTTGGGCGAGCGGCTCGGAATCAGTTCGGCGCAAATTCGTAAAGACCTTTCGCACTTCGGCGAGTTCGGCAAGCAAGGGACGGGCTACCAGATTCAATACTTGGTAGAGCAACTGCAGCGCATCCTCAAAGTGAAAGAGGAATGGAAAGTGGCGTTGATCGGCGTGGGTGATATTGGTCACGCCCTGACGCATTACAACGGCTTTGTCAATCGCGGCTTCCGCATTGTGGCTTTATTCGACAGCGATCCAAAAAAGATCGGCTCGCTGGTTAATGGACTGATTGTGATTGACGCGGCGAAACTGGCAGATGAGATTCGCGCGCGCGGATTGAAAGTCGCCATGCTCGCCGTGCCTGCCGAGAATGCTCAAGCGGTTGCCAATAAATTAGTTGAAGCCGGTATCGAGGGAATTTTAAATTACGCGCCGATCAATCTTACCGTGCCGCCGAATGTCCGTGTGCAGCACATTGACCCCGTCATCCATTTGCAGCGCATGACGTTTTATATTGACGATCAAAAACCTTCAAGTTAACCGCGTGGATCGCCCACAAGGGGCTAGACTACCTTCATTTGCCATTGTGCATTTGTCATTGTTCATTCTTCATTTGTCATTCTTCATTCTTCCACCTTCACCCTCAACACCCTGCGCGTCTGCCGATTCACCTTCGCCCGTTCCGATAACCTGTAGCCACACACCCACAGCACGGTGTCGCCGTCAACCAAAAGCGGAAGCCGATCCCGATCTTCTATCGGGATTTTTTGATTGATCATAAAGTCGGAGAGCTTGATCGTTTTGCCGTTCATGCCCAACGGTTCAAAACGATCTCCGGCGCGGCGGGCGCGGATCGTCAACGATTCAAACGATCCGTCCAGATAGGCAACAGATAAGTCGGTGTTTGATGCGATCTCGTCTAATGACCACGTATCTAAAACTGTTGCCGTGATCTGCCATTCGCCGAAGTGAATCGTTTCGTTGGGTTGAAGGGAAACAGGGGAAACAAGGGAAAGAGGGGAAAGGGTTTGCCACTCGCAGATTTTTAAAATTGAGCCGCTGACGCGCGCGCACAAGCCTGCCAGCAAATCGGCGGTTCCCACGGATTGCGC
>Ga0233420_10001033_pt1 | contig 11005 bp, 22 predicted proteins | sample Watercolumn_Mata_4_FD_183009 | JGI IMG/M metagenome (GOLD analysis project Ga0233420, IMG submission 183009) | Freshwater microbial communities from Lake Matano, South Sulawesi, Indonesia - Watercolumn_Matano_2014_102_MG | ecosystem: Environmental > Aquatic > Freshwater > Lake | place...
TTATTTTTTCTATCGCTCCTGCATAGGCAGCCTTTGCCTTTATCTTGGCTTTTATTGTCAAACTGCCATTGCTAAGAATTTTGTATTTTGGAAGAGATATTTCATAATGTCCTTTGAACTCTTTGGCAATTCCTTTTTTTACAAAAGTCTGAATATTATCTGAAATTTGCTGAAGGTTTATTACTTCTGGCTTTGGAGCTTGTTTTCTTGCTATTCTTTTTGATTTTCCGAAATATGGCTCTGGCAAATTCAGGATAAGTGTCTTTCTCTGATCTCCACGCTTTCCTGTTCCAGCCATTCCGAAACCGCCACGATGGCCAGAACCACGAGCTTTCTTTTTGAATCCACGGCCGTGTGTGTGAGAACCTCTAAATCTTGATGCTTTTCGTCTCTTCTTATATCTCATCTTCTAAATCCTCCTCTAAAATTTCTGATTCTTTTGATTCTACTAAATATTTTGGAACTTTATCGAAGCTATCTAATTTAAAACAATTTGGACATTCAGCCGGGGGCATTGAAGATTTTTTAGTAAAACCGCAGGAGCACTCCCAAAGAGACAAATCTTTAGACACAGACAACTTTGACTTTGGCGATTTCTTTAGTTTTGGTTTTTTAAGTTTGGGCATTATAACATCCTCCTTACTAATTCGTTAATTTGCTCTTTATTGTCTCCGAGAACGCCAGCATCAACGCCAAAGTGTTTCTTTGAATCAATACCGCCTCTTGGAGGGTGCAATCTAAAGAATGGCTTTATGTCCCAATCAGAAGCGTGCTTCTTCTCAATATTTAAAATTACAGATTCTGCATCCAGTTTCTTTGTCTTTACTTTGGAAATACCTCGTTTCTTTATTAATTCGACTAGTGTCTCTTTTGAGATGTCTCCAAATGCAACAAAGTTTCTTATCTGCTGAAGAATTTTCTGATTTTCAACTGTTGGCTTTAGCAAAACAGCAGAATATTTTCGTCTAAGGCGAAGGCGATAAAGCATCTGCTCTGCCTTTTCGTTCATATCTACCAAACCTGAAATTCTTATTACTAGTATCATTGTATTAAATTTGTTTTTTTAAGTGCATCAATGCAGGCTTTCGCCAAATTGAATGTGGTTCTTACAGAGCCTTTAGTCACTCCGTAAACATCTTTGATTCCAGCAAGCCTTAAAATCTTTTTGGCTTCGTCTGCGCATACCAAGCCTGTTCCTCTTGGCGCAGGAATAAGAGTAACACGAACGCTGCCGCATTTTCCGGAGACTTTGAATGGAACAGTGTGGGGTTCTGCGTGAGGGCCTTCAGGAGTTTCAAAACCAATTTTTATTTTTATTAAAGACAACTTGGCTTCTCTTATTGCTTTTTCTCTTGCTGGAAGGGTTTCTTTTGACCTACCATAGCCAATTCCAACGTGTCCTGATTTGTCTCCAACTACTGCCATTGAGGAAAATGTCAAAACATTTCCTTCCATTGTTTTCTTCTGAGTTTGACGCCAAGCACGCCTTTTACCTCCTCCGAATTTACCTTTTGATTGTCCAATTGCGAGTAAGTCGGATTCTAATCTCAAAAGAGAATCAACAATCTGGTATTCCAAGATTTTCTTGCCCGTACCAAGAATCTCATCAATGTTTTTTATTTTTCCTGATTTTACTTCCTTTCCGAGCTGAGTTTTTGGAACCCAGGAGTGAATTGTTGCCTGTCTTTGGTCTTCATCACGCTTTGATTTTAGCTCTTCGGCTGTTAATTCTTCAACTTCTGATTCTGAAGATCTTTCTAAGTCTTCGAATTCCTGTGAGATTACTGCGTCTTTCTCAAGAGCAGCCACTTCTTCTGGAATAGGCTCTTTCAACTGCTTAGGTGCGTTTGGTGATTCTTTTTGTGCCATTTAAATTGCTCCTTTTACTTTCTTGAAGATAGAAGAAAGTTTTGAGTTTGATTCTATCCGCTCTTGTGAAGGAAGTGCTTTTGCATCACAAGGAACTTCTAAACCGCCGTCAATTGCACCTTTCAAAGCCGCATAAATTCTCGATTTGTGAACGTTTCTTTGCATACCCATATCTAAAATTAATGATTTGAATTTTGATTTTGCTTTCTTGGCAATTAAAAGTCCAGTTAGATAAGCCGCTTCTCTTCCTTTGAGACTGCCCATATTCTGCTCTGGCCAGCCCAAAGCTAAAAGCTCTTTGGAATCTACAGATAAAATAATCTTATCTTGAGCTAAATCAGATTCAACTATTTGCATTAAGATATAACGATTTGTTCTTCTTATTACAAGTCTTGGAGTTTCAGATTTAAGCAAGGCTAATCTTTTCTGATAATCTGTTTTTCTTTCAAGGCGTCTTCTTCTTGGTAATTTCATTTTATTTCAGTTGCTCCTTCATGTGCGAGAGGCTTTTAAATGATTTGTTCTTGATTTCTTTCCTGAATTTTTGGTAATCTTCAGCTGAAATTTTATCAGTCATTCTTAATTGAGCCAAATAACGTCGCAATTTCCTTGTTAGTTTAACGTAGCCCTGCTTTTTCTCGTTTACTTTGTGACGAATACTTCCAGCTCTTCTTCTTGTTGTTCTTTTTACTACCTTTGCTCTTCCCTTTATTTCTTTTATTGAAATTGTTCCGTCGGCTAGCAAGTCTCTAATGTCCTGCTTTGTGATTGCTTCTTTTATAGTTGAAAGACGAGTTTTGTTGAAAACAATTCTATTTTTTCCAACGCCTAAAGTTCTGGCTACTAAATCTTTTTTATTTTCTAATTTCATTTTTGTTCTCCTAAGTTGAGTATCTTTATTTTCATTTCAGAGGCTTTCTTTATCAAATCAATTTTCTTCTTTGCACCTACACGCGAAGCAATTATTGCAGAATTTGATTTCTGCAGTTTTTGCAAATCCTGAATATTGTAGACCAAAACAGGAATAAGATTCTCAATCTTTCCAGATTCTTTTCTTGAAGATTTGTAACCTACTGAAGGAGAGGCAGGATAAGACTTTCTCTTCTTTCGCATCTTGCTGTGACGGCCTTTAGGACGTCTCCATTTCTGGTGCCTTCTACTTTTTCCTATTTTTAGGAATCTTGAAATATCTTGTCTCTTAAATTCTTTTGACATTTTAGATCTCCCTCGTTGCCTTCTTAGTTATATAGATACCATCTTGAAAGACACGCCTATCACGATTTGCTACTTTTGTGGCTTTCTCAAAGTTGGCGGCTGTTTGCCCTACTGCCTCTCTGTTGAAAGACTTTAGAGTGATTTTCTGGCCTTTTACATCTACTTTTACATTTGGAAGTATTTTTGCTCTTCTTGGGGTTTTCTCTCCAAGGAAATTGTTTATTACTAATTCGTTTTTTTCAACTTTCAGAGTCATAGGAAAATGAACGTTGCAGGATTCCAACTCGCAGATATATTCTTCTCTGAATCCAGAAAAGATATTTTTCAAGTGTGCAACTGTTGTTTTCATTGTCTTATAATCTACTTTGTTTCCTTTTGAAGATTCTAAAACGAGTTTGTTTGAATCTGTTTTTACACTGAATCCTGGAAGATTTACTTTTCTCTTTACCTCCATTGAATCTTTTTTACAAATTAAAATGCTGTCTTCGTAGTCGCAGGAAACTCCTTCTGGAAGTTCTATTGTCTCAGTTAATTTGGCTTTCATTAGAAGATGTAAGCAATCAAGCTTCCTCCTATTTTCTTTTCAATTGCAGTTTGATGGGTAATAAGACCTTGAGAGGTTGCAATTATTAATGTTCCAATATGTTTTGCAGGAAGGTATCTACTTACGTATGTATCAATATCTTCAGCATAAATTGTGAATCTTGGTTTTATTGCACCACAGCCGTGAATGTTTGCCATTTCTACTTTTAAGATATTGCTGTCTACCTTGTAAGCTGTAACGTATCCTTTTAATTTGGCGATGGCTAATATTGAAAGAAGCAACTTGCTGTGTCTCTTTATCTCTACAAAAGACTTTCCAGCTCTCACTGCATTCATCATCTGATTCAATGCGTCTGAAACTACATCTTGTGACATTTTAGCTGTATTTGTTGAAGCCAATTTCTTCTGCTATTTCGCGGAAGCATTGTCTGCAAAGGTTTAGATTATACTGACTTAGATGGGCGCCAAAACGACCGCAGCGCTCGCATTTCTTTTTGGAAATGCCTGTTGTTCGGATTTTTGGCTTGTTGTGCCTTGAATATTTCTCCATTACTGTTGGCTTGCTTCTCAATTGTTTTGTTATCTTTGCCCAATCACTTGCTGTCATTTTAAACAAACTCCGTTCCGAAGTCTTCCTCCATATATTTTATTATCTCTTCCTTTGATACTTGCTGTCTTGCGGGGAATTTCCCTGTTTTTACTTTCCTTCTTTTTACTCTTATTCCAGATCTTACAAAAACAACTGTGATGTTCAATCCGCGAACACCTATATCTCTTTGATATTCTATTCCTGGAATTTCAATATATTCTTTTATCCCGAATGAAAAGTGATTTGAAGATACCTGATTCTCACGAAGCTTGTTTCTTACTGCTCCCAATAATCTTTTTAGAAGCTGAAGTGCTTTTTCGCCACGAAGAGTAACTCGAGTTCCAACTTCTAAACCTGGACGAACATTAAAGTCTGGGATTCTTTTTGAAGAAGTTGTTATCTGTGCTTTTGCACCTGTAATTAATTCCAATAGCTTCTTTGCTTTTTGCAATTCTTTGTCAACAGCGCCAGAACTAAGAAGAACTTTCTCTATTCTTACTGTGCGCATAGGATTCTCTGTTAATTGCTGTTTCATAGGGCTATAATTTGTGATTTGTTTAATTGAGTTTGAGAATCTGTGCCTTCTATTTTAAGTGTTGCTGTTTGGCCTTCTATTGAAACAACTTTCGCATTTTTTCCAGTGTATTTTCCAGAAAAGATGAAAACAACTTTTCCTTTGTCAAGAGAAATGTGCTTCTTTAGTTTTCCAGAGAAGTCAAGAATGAGAGTGTCTCCCATTGCTATCTTGTCTTTTGTAACAAGATTTGAACCATCATGGCAGTTTATTTGGAATGTGTCTTTAGAAACTTGAGTTTTTCCTATTATCTTGCATAATCTTTCCTGTGATTTTGAAGGCTCGAAAGCAAATCTTTTGGTTGAAAGGATTGTCAGAACATATGGCTTTCCTGCTTCAAATATATTGAACAATTTTATGCTCTCGTGATAATCGCTAACAACTCTGCCATTTATTTTAAGAACTTTTTCTTTAATCATTTCTTTAACTTCTTTGGCTGTCTTGGCGAGCTTAAGCATATCTCTTACAGCAATTAAAACTGGAACAGAATTATCTTTGTGAGAGCTGGCAAGAGCTATGTATTTTGTTCCTTTTCTCGTTAGTGGAACTTTTGTTGAAACTGCGTGTCTTTTTATGTGCATTTACTTTTTCTCCTTTGTTTCCTTTTTATCCATAAAGGCAAACCTTCTTTTGTCTTCTGTCAAAGTTTGTATTTGTAAAACAGATGGATGGAAGAATACTGAAATTTTTGTCCCGTCCTTCTTTGTTCTCTGCATATTCTCCAATGAGACTAGAGTGCTCTTAAGGTCTACAGAACTTACTTTGGCTTTTTTCTTTTTGAAGGAGCCTCGCATGACAAGCACCTCATCCCCTTTCCTGAGGGGAAGATTTCTCTTACCATACTTTTTTCTTAAAACAGGAGATAAATTAGCGCTTAAAAACTTATGCTTTATGTGCAAGGGAGCATTTGCTAAAAACTTTCTTTGCTTTCTAGACTGCTTTGAAGATTGCCAAACAGGTGAAAATTCTTTTTTCATTTTTAAAGTACAAAATCAGCGATTTTTGCAACCTCCTTCCATCTTTCCTGAACTTCTCTTGCTACTGGGCCTTTGATTTGAGTGCCTTGAGGGTTACCTTTATCGTCTTTTAACAGAGCAACTGCATTGTCTTCAAAGCCGACTCTTTCTCCAGTGCTTCTTTTATAGAATTTTTTCTGGCGAATTACAACAGCGTCGTAAACTTTTCCTTTCATATCTGGCTTGCCTGCACGAACAGAAACTTTTACCCAGTCAGCAACTTTTGCATACTGCTGACGTCCTTTCTTTGATTTTCCGTGCTTTACTCCAGTGATTCTTACTATACGTGCACCGCTATTATCTGCTGCGAAAACCATACTTCCTATATTTAAACCGCGAGTTACGTTTGCTGTTATTGCTTTCATTTGTTAGCACCTACCTTTTCAGTTACAATAAAATGAATTATTTTACTTAGAGGGCGGCATTCGTGGACATGAACAACATCTCCAATCTTAACTTCAAAACCCTCTGGAACTCTGGCGTGAATTCTTGTTTTTTTCTTAAAATACCTTTCATATTTACCAATATAAACTGTTCTTTCAAATTCTATAACTGCACGTTTTGGAAATACTTTTGTAACTGTGCCTTGGAAGATTCTGCCTCTCGTTCCAACTAATTTTTCTTCTTTCGCTTTTTCTTCTTTGTTTTTTTTGGTTTTTTCTACTATCTTTTCCATGTCTTTTCTGTTCTTGGATGCTTTTTATCTCTTTTGGTTTGATTAGTCGCTTATTGCTCTATCTGGAAAACCAAGTTTTGTCAAAACAGGACGTACCTGTTTTTTGTGGTCTCCTTGTAGTTCAATGACACCATTCTTGATGGTGCCACCGCAAGCCAGCGCTTCCTTAAGGCTCTTTGCCACTGCCTTTATGTCTACACCATTGTCAAAGCCGGAGACAAGAGTGATCTTCTTGCCGTACCGCCTTGCTTCAGTGTAAACCTGGATGTGCTGCTCGCCTTTGGCGATTTCCTCAAACAAATCGGCTTGATTTGGAATGCCGAATTCATTTGTATCCATAGTTTATTTTGTTTTCAACTCCCCCGATTTAGGTTTGTTGAGTATGGTTAAAAGGCGGGCGACTGTTATTTTAAGCTCTTTGGTTTTTGCGCTTGCTTTATTTGCAGATACTCCTGCCTTCGCTAATTCTAATTTTAACTCTTTCAACTTATTTTGCATTTCTGTTTTATTCATTTTCTTCAAATCGTTTTTTCTTATTATTGCCATTTTTATTTATCCTCTTGAGATTTTGATTTTCTCTTCTTCTTTTCTGTTTTCTTTTCAGTTTTCTCTTCTAAGACAGTACTATGCAACTTTGCTCTTAATGAATCATCAATTGTGATTTTATCGTGAATATATGCATCTGGAGGAAGTATGCTTACTTCTATTCCAACGACTCCTGGGATTGTGATTGCCTGTGATTGAGCTTTGCTTACTACTTTCGCGGTGTCTCCTGTTTTCTTAAGATAACCCTGAGCAAATCTCCAAGATTTTGCTCTCTCGCTTGGAAGTTTTCCAGCCATTACTATTTCCGCTCCCAAAGCTCCAGCCCTCATTATTTCCTGGAGCATCTTGTAGGCAATTATCTTAAATCTCATATGTCCTTTTCTTTCCAGCATCACTGCTAATTCATCTGCAACAAGCTGTGCATCTAGCAATGGATTCTGAATATCTCTTATTTCTATGTGGGGATTATCAAGCTTGAATCTTTTCTTCAAAACGCGAGTAAGCTCTTCTATCTTCTCACCGCGTCTTCCTATAACAAGTCCTGGCTTGTTAGTTGAGATAATTATCTTTTCTCCGACTGGTGTGTATTCAATTGCTGCAGAACTTATTCTTCCTTTACCCAGCTCTCTCTTTATATATTCCTTTACACCTAGCTCTTCTTTCTTAAAAGTTACGAATTTTTTTTCTTCCATTATTGTTTCTCCCCTTTATAGTTTTTAACCTTTTTTTCTCTTGCTTTTATCGTGACATTTACTCTTTTTCCTTGAGTACCTTCAGATCTCATTGGTCTTGAAGCACCTGATGCAACTGCCTCGACAATTATTGTTTTGTCTAAGTCAAGGCCATTCACAATTACGCTGCCCTTCAACCCCTTCAAAAGCTGAATGAAAAGCTTTGAAGCATTAACTGGGTAACGTCCTGACATCATTCCTTTTCCTTTTCTGTGAGGAATTTCTCCTTTGAACGGAACAGCTTTCTTTAACTTGACAACTAATTCCAAATCGCGAATTGCTTCATCAATTTTCTTGTATTTTATGAAACTGCAGATATACATTGACTGCTTCTTTGAAGCGTGTATTCCTAATCCTCGGGCGACTGCTTCTTCTTTCTTTGGAATCTCTACTTTGGCTTTTACTTCTTTCTTGACTTCTGCTTTTGTTTCTGTTTTGTTTTCTACTTTGGTTTCGACTACTTTTTCTTCCATTTTTTTCTCTTCGGTTTTTGTTTGTTCTGCCATGTTTACTTCTTAAGAGCACGAGAGGACTTGGTTGCTCCAATTCCAGCTGCTCCGTGATTTACTCTTGATCTTGTAGGTGCAAATTCTCCTAATCTGTGCCCGATCATTTCTGTTGTGATTAAAATGTCTTGGAATTCCTTTCCAGTGTATATTCCAATTGTTAAGCCGACAAGCTTAGGGACTATTACTATATCTCTCAAGTGTGTTTTTATTTTTTTCTTCTTTGCAATTTTTTTATCGCATCTTTTTATGAAGTTCTCGACTACTTCGAAATGCTTGAGTATTGCACGTCTGCTTTGTGAATTGAGATATTTAGCAGCTTCTCTTACATCTAGTGCCTTAAGCTCTTCAATAGATTTGCCTCTAAACATAATCTCCTTCGCTTCAATTATTTCTTTCTTTTGTTTTGCCATTTTTATTTCCTCTTACCTGTATGTCTTGGACGTATGTGCCCTACTCTTGCTCCAGCAGGTGCGTTTCTCTTTGCAATCTTGGACTTAATTCTCTTTCCTCTTCCAGAACCGAATGGGTGGTCTATTGCGTTGAATTTAACAGCGGAAGTTCTAGGCCAAAGCTTGTTACGTGCTTTCATCTTGTAGTGCTTGTTTCCTGCAGTTACAAAAGGTTTAAGGCTCTTTCCAGAACCTGCTATAACTCCGATAGTTGCTCGGCAATCTCCGTTGATTATTAATTCTTTCTTAGTAGGCATTAATACGAAAACAGAATTTCCAACTAATTTCAAAACTGTTGCGAAAGAGCCTGCAGAACGAATCATTTTTCCACCATCTCCCGGATTGTTTTCAATGTTGTAAATATTTGTTCCTGCCGGAATATCTTTTAGCAATAAAATATTTCCTGGGTTTGTATTCAAACCGCCTATCTGTATTTTCTGTCCGACTATAGCTCCCTTGAATGCAGCATTAAAGAATATTTCAGAGCCAACTTTTATTTTCATAAGAGGAGCAGAATGTCCTGCTGAGTGAATTAATGAAAGAACTTCTGCCTCTCCCTGTGCCATTGGGTATTTTATCTTGTGCTGATAAGCTCTTGCTCTAACTTGATAAGTAAGAGAACCCTTTCCACGTGCCTGTTGAATTATTCTTTTACCCATTTAAGATCTACTCCCCGAATGCATTCTTTCGTATCTTGAAAGTCCATAAGAACCACTAGTATCTAGAACTGCGCCTCTTGAAACTTTAATATCTCTTTCTCTTATTATAATGTGTCTATGTGACTCTTCAGATCCTAGTCTAAATATATATGCAGTCCCTAGATGTGTATCTGGATTAATAGTCTCAACTGTAACATATATTGCTTTTGGTCCTTCTGCAGCGCGAAGGGCAACTTGCATTCCAACTCTTAAATCTGAAGATCTTGTTACTCTTGTGACTTTTGTTGGAGCTTCAATAGTTTGTGTTGTCATTTTATATCATCCCTAATTTTGTGGCAACGTCAATTGCCGGATTTTCTTTATTTAGTTTAACGTAGGCATATTTTTTGTTTCCGTGAATGAGTGTTTTTACAGATTGTACTTTTACTTTGAAGACATTTTGTATTTCTAATTTTACTTCTGGTTTTCTTGCGTTTCTTGGAACTTCAAATAATAGAATATTGTCTATATCAATTAATTTTACTGCTTTTTCTGTTGTTATTGGTTTAAGCATCATTTTTTATTTTCTCCATATACTTTTTGAATTTCATTTAGAGCAGCAGAAGTATACAAAACAAGTCTTCCAAGAGGATACAAATCTGAGAGTAATAACTCTTTGACAGATTTAACATCTATGCCTGAGTAGAATGCTTTTTCTGTGCTTGATTTTATTAATAGAAGGCCTGCGTTTGATTTGTATTTTCTTCCCCTTAATTTTCCTTTTCCTGCTCTCTGAACTTTAACTTGCAAGGCAAGAGGAAATGCATTTGATAGGATTGATTTTATAGCTTTTATGAAATCTTTTGTTTTTTCAGGCAAAGAGTCAATAACAAATGGGGCTGTTTGTACTTCTGATAAAGAAGAATATCTTTTCTTTACCAAATCTTTAGAGGCTGTTGAGGCTAATGCAGAGCTGAAAGCAAGAATTAATTCTTTGCTGTTTATTTTTCTTTGTCTCTTCCAAAGCATTGGACCGTGAACACGTCTTCCGCCTCTGGCGCTTGTAGTTTCTGCACCAATCCAGTAAAATTGAGTTCCTCTGCGCCACATTGTCTTTCTTGGAATTCTTGAAATACCCCGGCCGTAATGCCCCTTCCAGTCGTGTCTTTGATGGGAAATTGTTCCAGATGCAGAATGCTTTCTACCTGCTCTTGGGTCGTGAGAATATGGCTGGGCTAAAGCAAATTTTTCAACTTCGACGCACTTCTGAACAATATCTTCTCTGATTGGTGTTTCAAATATTACAGGCAAAGCTATTTCTGATTTCTTGCTTCCTGATTTGTCGAATAATTGTGATTTCATTTTATGGAGTTATTAGTTTAACGAATTCTAATTTCTTTTTAGTTTGAGCTTTGTTTGGACGCATTGCAGCAGTTATTAAAATCTGCCTTGCGTTTGGGCCCTGAACAGAGCCTTTTACAACTAAATATGAAGAAGTTATCTTTCCATATTTGTGGAATCCTGAATTTGGATTTATGTTGTTCTCTTTTGTGTTTCCTTGGAATAGGATTTTATGATTGTAATGAACTCTGGAGAATAAGCCAACTTGTCCTGCTAGGGGTGTTCTGAAGGTAACACGAGCTGGATGCC
>Ga0233420_10001034_pt1 | contig 11003 bp, 13 predicted proteins | sample Watercolumn_Mata_4_FD_183009 | JGI IMG/M metagenome (GOLD analysis project Ga0233420, IMG submission 183009) | Freshwater microbial communities from Lake Matano, South Sulawesi, Indonesia - Watercolumn_Matano_2014_102_MG | ecosystem: Environmental > Aquatic > Freshwater > Lake | place...
GAATTATAACAGACGGAGATTTGAGAAGATTGCTTGAAAAAACTCTCGATATAAAAAGTTTGTTTGCAAAAGATGTAATGACAACATCTCCTAAAACAATTAGTAAAGATTTTCTTGCATCTTTTGCTATTCAACAAATGGAAAATTTTAATATCACTTCTATTATTGTTGTTGATAAACAAAACAAACCGGAAGGCATCGTGCATCTTCATGATCTTGTTAAATTAGGTCTTCAAGCAAGATGAAATTTTTTCTATTTACATTTCTTTCTTTTCTATTTGTAATATCATGTACAAAGGAAAAAATCCAACCGCAGGTTGAAACTACAAGTGTGCAGGGAGAAATACCGTCAAACGAAAGCTGGAATTCGAAAATAACCTTTACTGAAAACGGCAGAATTAAAGCTGTGCTTTTTACGGATCATCTAAAAAAATTTGATTTACAAAAAATTACTTTGCTCGATGGTGTGAACATTCATTTTTATAATAATGAGCAGCAAAACACTTCATGGCTTACTTCTCTTAAAGGCAGAGTGGATGATATTACCAAAAACATGTTTGCATTTGATAATGTAGTTGCAAAAAACGACAGCGGAACTGTGCTGACAACAAGCGAATTAATGTGGCGCCACAGCGATCAGAAAATTGTTACTGATAAATTTGTGACTATTACTTCTCCCAAAGAAATAATTCAAGGTTTTGGCATGGAAGCCGACCAGCATATTGAGAACTACAAAATTTTTAATGTTACTTATTCTAAAATGCAGACAAGCAGGAAAAAATGAGAATCGGTAATTTTCTTTGTTTGATTTTACTTTGTACTTCTGCAGTCTTGGCTCAATCCGGCGAACCGTTAGAAATTAGAGGCAAAACTTTTTCCGGACAAATTATTAACGGAGAAAACGTACGCGAATTTGAAGGTGATGTTTTTATTGTTCAAGGTGCAGTAAGAATTAATTGTGACAGAGCAATTCAATACCTAAATAAAAACGAAGCTGAATTAATTGGAAAAGTTGTGGTGGTTCAAGACAGTATTATAATCCGAACAGAGCGTGGTTATTATTACGGCAACACAAAAATTGCTTATTCTAAAGTTGGAGTAAGTTTAACTGACGGCCATGTTCAACTTAATTCTAAAAACGGATTTTACTACTTTGATGAAAAGCGTTCTTTCTTTTATGATAATGTTACATTGCAAGATAATATTTCTGATATGAAAGCCGACCGGCTTACTTACTATGACGATAACGATAAAGCAGTTGCCGCAGGTAACGTGCAAGTTAGTGATACTGCTTCAACAATTTTTGCTGACAGCCTTATTCATTTTAGGCAAACAAAAATTACAAATGCATTTAACAATGTTAGAATTTATAATCCTACTAATAGGCTTGCAATATTTGGTAACGTTCTTGAGGATGACGGCATTAAAAATTATTCTAAAGTTACCGGAAAACCGTTTTTAATCCGGATAGATACAACAAACACCGGGGCATTAGATACTTTATTAATTTCTGCACAGCAGATGGAATCGTTTGATGACAGTACAAAGAAAATGATTGTAAAAGATTCAGTAAAAATTATCCGGCATAATTTTGTTTCTGTTAATGAGCTAACGATATTTCATCAGAAAAATGATTACTTACAAACCTATAGACGGGAATCCGATCAGAGTTCTCCGGTGATATGGAATGAAAATACCCAATTGGTTGGCGATACAATAAATATTACTCTAAAAGATAATCGCCTTGCAAAAATTGAAATGCGTTATGAATCTTCTATAATAACTCCAAACAAAGATTCTGTTTATAGATTTGATCAACTTTCCGGAAGGAATATTAATATGTTTTTTGACGATGGCGATCTTTCAAGAACAGAGGTTGATGGAAATGTGTTGAGTATTTACTATATGTATGAAGAAGATACACCAAACGGATTGCTAAAATCGAGTTCAGAGCGGGCAAAAATTTTTTTCGACAATAGGAAAGTTATAGACGTTCATTTCTATGGAAAACCGGTTAGCGAGTATCATCCCGAAAATGAAATTACAGGCAAAGAAAAAGATTTTACAATTCCAACTTTTAGAATATTTTCGAACAAGCCAAAAAAAGAAAATCTTTTATTAAGCAGGAAAGATGTTCTTGCTTACCTAATTAAAGATTCTAAATATTATGCAGAAAAACTTAATCCTAAAAAGTGAAAATCTTAAAAAGATTTATAAGCACCGTGCTGTTGTAAATCATGTTTCAATTCAACTTCAGCAAGGCGAGGTTGTTGGATTATTAGGACCAAACGGTGCCGGTAAAACAACTACATTCTATATGATAGTTGGAATGATCAAACCAAATGAAGGCAAAGTATTTCTTGATGATAAAGAAATTACCGGCGAACCAATGTACAAGCGCGCAAAAATGGGAATTGGTTATTTACCGCAGGAAGCTTCGGTCTTTAGAAGATTAAGCGTTGAAGATAATATTATGGCGGTTTTGCAAATGCTAAATATTAGTCAAAACGAACGAATAGAAACTCAAGAAAAACTTTTAAATGAACTTGGAATTAAACATGTAAGAAAAAGTTTGGGCTACCAATTAAGCGGCGGAGAAAGAAGAAGATGTGAAATTGCACGTGCACTTGCTACAAATCCAAAATTTATTTTATTAGATGAACCTTTTGCCGGTATTGATCCCATTGCAGTTGAAGATATTATGAGCATTGTAGCTAACTTAAAACACAAAGGAATTGGAATTTTAATTACAGATCACAATGTGCATGAAACCTTAAGCATTGTTGATAGAGCTTATATTTTAATTAACGGACAAATATTTAAAGAGGGAACGGCGCATTCCTTAGCCAGGGATAAAGAGGTTAGAAAATTATATCTTGGTGAAAAGTTTAGACTTGACCGCTATTCTTAAAGAGATTTAACTAAGAAATAAGAAGCCATTGAAACAATGATGAAGTAAAATACTATTGTAATTATTAGTTTGATCTTTTTTTTCAAATCCCTTTTCTTTTGATGTGTTGTTGTAAATTCAGCGTCGCGTTCGTAATCGCCTTTAGTAACCGACCAATTATAATAATTACGCTTTTTCTCCCAGCTCATGTATTTGTCTTTCTAAAATTTTAAGACTTGAATTACTTAATTAATATAATAAACATAAAAATTTTAGTAAAGTTCAAAACTACCTGTTAAACTCTTTAATAATTTTTTGAATTTCTTCTTCACTTATTCCTGCGCCGTACTTTCCAGATGCACTTTCACCTTTACGGGTAACATCTCCTAAAGGATTTGCAAAAGGATTGCCTGCACGTGCTCTTAATCTCTCTTCTATCTGTTTGGTAAAATTTCCGGTTTGGTAATTACCAGGCGAGGTTATAGCTGCCGGTAGATCCAACGAATTAACAGCACTGCCTTTATTAACAGGATTTGTTTCGAAAGCAAGCATTTTTATATTCATTAAATGCATAGCAGAAACATTTTCAGAAATTATTGAACCGCCCCATGTACCGGGTCCTAATGTCATAGAAGGCATTAATCCTGTTGTATATCCAACTGCACCAACAGAAGAAGGCGAGTTTACTATTATCCTAAATGCTGGCTTCTCAATAGCGAACTTCATAATTATTTCTTTATCATTAGAATGAATTGACATTGTATGACCGATTCCGCCAAACTCCAATAATTCTATACAGCGATGACACCCTTCAAGCCATCCATCAACGACATAAAATGCGAGCATTGGCGAAAGTTTTTCGATTGATAATGGTTCCTCTTTTCCAACTTTATCACATTCTGCAACTAACACGGTTGTATTTTGAGGAACGCTAAATCCGGCATAATTAGCAATCCAAATAGCTGATTTGCCAACAATATCGGCATTTAACTTAGCACCACGTGCAACTTTATTTTCTAATCTTTTCTTTTCTTCGGTATTAACAAAATAGCATCCGTTTCGTTTTGCTTCTTCAATTACTTTATCACGGATTTGCCTGTCAACAATCATTGCTTGTTCAGAAGAACAAAGAACACCATTATCGAAAGTAGTTCCGAAAACAATATCTGCTACAGCTTTTTGATAGTTTGCAGTTCTTTCGATGAATGCAGGTACATTGCCCGGACCAACACCATAAGCAGGTTTGCCGGAACTGTAAGCAGCTCGAACCATTGGTGTACTTCCGGTAGCAAGTATTACTGCAATGTTTTTATCTTTCATTAAAGCATCGGTGCCTTCAAGGGTAGAGTTCGTCATGCATTGAATTAATCCTTTTGGTGCCCCGGTTCTAACTGCAGCTTCGTCTAAAATTTTTAAAGCTTCAAGAGTGCATTTAACAGCTTTTGGATGCGGTGAGGCAACAATTCCGTTTCTGCACTTTAAAGAAATTATTGCTTTGAACATTGCGGTTGAAGTTGGATTTGTAGAAGGAACGAGAGCGGCAACAACTCCCATTGGTTCGGCAATCTTCAAAACTTTTCCTTCTTTTTTAATTTCAATCACCCCAACTGTTTTTAAGTCTTTGATAGAATCCCAAACATTTTTTGTTCCAAACTGATTTTTAATAATTTTATCTTGAACTTTTCCAAATCCGGTTTCCTCATGAGCCATTTTAGCAAGTGTTTCAGCTTCTTTATATCCAGCATCTGCCATAGCCTTAACAATTTTATCAACTTGATCTTGATTATAATGCTTGAATTCTAACTGGGCTTCTTTTGCAGTTGAAGCTAATGTTCTTGCTTCTTGTATGGATTGAAGGTCTTTATCAAGATTCATTGCGGTTCCTAATCTTTTCTAAATGAAATATAAATAGAGGTGCAACAAAGTTCAATTATGTGGTGTTTATTAATCTTACTTAATCATTTCTTTCAGTTTTTGATAACCGCTTTTGCTTACGGGAAGTTTTTTACCATCGTGTAAGAGAACTTGGTAAGATTCTTTTTCAAGCAGTTCAATTTGTTTAATTGAAGAAATTTTTATTAGGTATGAACGATGAACTCTTAAAAAATCTTTGGGGTCTAAATTTTCTTCGAAGAATTTCATTGTTTTTTGTTTTAAGAAATTACCTTTTGTAGTGTAAAGCATTGTGTAATCATCTTGTGCTTCAATGTATTTGACTTCTTCAATTGGAATAATAGAAATTTTTTGTCCGTGCTTAATTACAACTCTGTCCAAATATTCAAATCGTTTTTCAACTGATTTAATTAGACCACTAAGTTTTTGCTTTCCGGGAGGGATGCTGGTAATAAGTTTAATTGCTTTATTCATTGCCTCAGTAAAACGCTCTTCGGAAAAAGGTTTGAGTAAATAATCTGTTGCGTTTACTTCAAATGCTTTTAGTGCGTATTGATCGAATGCAGTAGTAAAAATTATTACCGGCGGATTTTCGATAAGCTCAAGCATTTCGAAACCGGTAAGTTTTGGCATTTGAATATCTAAAAAAATTAAATCGGGTTGGTTTTCATTAATTTGTTTGATTGCATCAAAACCATCGGAGCATTCGGAGACAAGATCAATGCAGTTAAATTTTTTCAGATAATTTTTGATGATATCGCGTGCAAGCCGTTCATCATCGATGATAATTGCTTTTATTTTTTCTTTTGTCATGTTTCTTGCGGTATATAAATATTCACCTTAAAGATATTATTATTTTTTTCAACAGTTAAAAGATTTTCTTGACCATAAATTAATTTTAACCGGTTTTTAATATTCTTAATTCCAATTCCTTCGCCCTTTCGTGGAACGGAGTCGGAATCATAGTTATTTTCAACAGTAATCTTAAAATACTCTTTTTCCATTCCGCATAAGAGTTTAATAGTTACTTTATCAAGACTCTCATATACGCCGTGCTTAATAGCATTTTCAAAGAGCGGTTGTAAAATCATGCTTGGCACTTCTAATTCTTTACATTCTTCTTTGATCTTTTCAACAAATTCGAATTTATCTGTAAACCTAACTTTTTCAATATCAAGATAGAGTTTTGCATTATTTATTTCTTCTCCAAGTTTACTTTTTTGTTTTTCATTTTTTGAAAGAGTGTTTCTTAGAAAAGATGAAAGCTTGATTGTCATTTCTTGTGCTTGCGAAGGATTCGAAATTGTAAGTGAGCTTATTGAATTTAAACTATTAAAAATAAAATGTGGATTTATCTGGTACTTGAGTGTTTTTATTTCAGCTTCTTTAACAAGAGCTTTAAGCTCAACCTCTTTTAATACTTTTTCCTGGAAGTTTGTGTAGTAAATAATTACATAATCAACAGAAATGATTATAGAATAAAAAAGAATTCCGATTAAAAATCTCCATACCAAAGAGTTTAATAAAAATTCGGAATAATTTTTATCACCTGAAATAACATTATGCATTATGTAATATCCGCAAAGAATCCAAATTCCGGAAGTAATAACAGCAGCAGCAATATGGTTTAGAAATATCTTTACTGCACCATAATTTTCTAAAGTATTAAAGTTAACAGTGTACCAAAGACTAATACCCAAAACCATGTAAATCAAGTTGAAGAAAGAACTATCAAGATATGAATAGAACAAAGGAATACTTAAAAAGAAATAAAGTACGCTAATGTGAACTAAAAAAATAAAGAACCAGACAACGCAATAAACTCCAAGCACTTTCACATTTTTTATGAAAATATTTGTCATTGAACTCTCGCCTAATTAATAAATTAGTTCTCCGCCGCCGAAAATTGCAGCGCCTTTAATAATTAAAACACCCTGACTTGTTTGATCTGCAATTAATTGTGTATAACGCTTATCATCAAAGCCTCCAAAAACAGATGATACGTTAACTTGAATTTTCCAGTTGGCAGGAACCCTAATGTTGCATCCGCCAAAAAGTGTTGTTACTTCCAATATATTTTCTCCGGGTGCTAGTTCTGCATTTGTTAAATCTAATTTTACTCCGCCAAAAATTGATGTGATAACGCCGCCTTTAAAATTTTTAGAGGTAACAATTCTTTTACATGAATTGAAAACGCAATTAATATCAACTATATCAAGTCCATTAGTTGAAATTTGTTCATCCGGTTCAATAAATGGATATTTTGAAAAATATTTTTTCTTATTACCATTTCGCTTTAATATTAGATATAACCCAATTACAAGAAAAATTAAAGGCCAGAGATCGCTTAAAGAAAGATCAAAGAAAAATGGTACTGTGCGTTTAAGAATTCCGTATAACCCGGCTGCCAGAAAAATGTAACCGATCAAACTGTTTTTATGATTGATTAAAATTACCGCGCCAATAATAATAAAAACCGAATACCACGAAAAAATTAAATGACGGAAATCGAACCAGAAAATTCCGAAGTTATCTAAAAAAATTAATCCGCCAAGAATTATAAAAATAGCGCCAAGTAAAATTTTTCTATTAGATGATTGCATAATTAACTCCGTTAAAAAATAGTTTTTACCTCACCGCCGCCGAAGAGAACTACACCTTTAATTACAAGAGTTCTATCTTCAACAAAGCTTTTGTTAGGATCTTTTACACGCTTATCACCAAACCCGCCAAAGATTGGAAGTACGTCAACTTCAATTTTCCAATCAGCCGGAACCATTAAAGTTGAACCGCCAAATATAGCAGTAATATCAATTTCATTTTCTCCTTCGGCAAGCTTTGAGTTTGTTAAATTTATTTCTGACCCGCCAAAAATAGAAACGATACTGCCGCCTTTGAAGTTATCTGAGATTATAACTTTATTTCCTCCGCCGAATATGCTGACGCTTTCAACATAATCACTGCTGTTTCTTTTGCCTTCCGGTTGGTTATCTTTATTATGAATTCTTAAACTTCCTTTCCTTCCAAAAATTATTAGCAAGCCAATAAGTACAAATAACAAAGGCCAGAGTTCGGGATAAAGATTAAATAATCCAATAGCAATAAAAATTGTTCCGGCCGTTTTGTTGCGTGAAAGCGTGAGAAAAAGAATTCCGATTAGAATAAAAAAGTATTCCCATGTAATATAATCATAGGGAAAAATTACAATGTCGTAATTACGAAGAACGAATAATCCGCCAAGAATAATTAGTATTAGGCCAATAATTACCCGTCCATGAAATTTTGGTGTTTCCATTTTGTACCTCTATTTTTTTGTTTCTCACAACTTATGACGGCAAATTTATTAGTTGGTTATGAGTTTATGAATAGAAAATCGGCGAATGGTAGAAATTTATCGGTGAGAATGAACTACACCGCCGCAAGCAGCGGAGTATTAAAAACAAAAACATTGAACGCCCCAAAGGGAGGGGAATTAACCCCTTGCCCGCCTCTGGCGGGATTAAGTTTTTAACTGATAATTTTTTATTTAGCAGCTTTTTTTATTTCACAAAAGATACTGGATTCATCCACTTCTTGCATTGATGCTGAAGCTTTATCCAAATTTTGAACTAAAGTATCGAATTGTTCAAAACCAAATGTAGTAGCCGAAAAACCATCTTTGCAGATAATGTTCCCGTTTGTTGTCTTCTCAAAATCAATTTCTCCAATTAATCCTTCTTCAGCCTGCAGTTGAAACCATTCAAGCCGGTGATTCCAAAATTTTTCTGAATAGCTGGAGAAAAGCAAAGTACCATTGGGTTTAGTTACACGTAAACTTTCAAGTATCAAATCTTTTTGATTAACATGAAAAGCTGAAATACCGTTTTGAATACAAACTACAACATCAAAGGTATCACTTGGAAAAGCGAGTTGAACGGCATTCATCTGTGTAAATAAACAATTCTTAATTGACCCGAGCATTTCTTTTCCCATTTGCATACTTAAGAGAGAGGTATCAATTCCAATAATTTTACTGCAAGAAATGGAAAGCGATGGAAAAATTCTTCCGTAACCGCACCCTAATTCTAAAACCAAATCGTTAGAATGAATTTTATTTGCAACGAAATTTATTTCAGCTTCAAAATATTGTTTAACACGCGGAGGTGCAATTTCGTAAACACGTTTGAGTTTTTCAGCTTTCAGTTTATTTGAATAGTAGTTGTTCAATTTAATTTATTTATTCATTTATTTGATCTTTAGATTTACGGACGATTCACAGTGAGGGTTCTCACAATCAAATGCCCACTTATACGGGTTATTGTAAATATATTCTCGAATTGATCTTAGTTCTTTATAATTTCTAATTATATGTTCATAAAATCTTGATTGCCATGAAAAATTTCTGTGGTTTAATTTATGACAAATTTCATATGATGTTTTTGCTTTAAACCAACGAATAATTTTTCCGAGAGATAATTCAGTAAGCATTGGGTTGTTTTTAATATTAGGCTTTTTTGTGGAGATTTGATTAATCAAGTCTCTACTTATAAAAATAATTCCATGAACATGATTCGGCATAATAACAAATTCATCAAGTTCTGTATCTTCAAATTGATTTGGAATATCGGCCCAAATTTCTTTTGTCTTTTCACCAAATTTATTTAGTTGAATGTCTTCATCACTGCATGTTCCGAAATAACAAGTCTTTTCTTTAGTGCAAATGGTTACAAAGTAATAACCATTATTTGAATAATCCCAAACATCAAAACGAGTTGATTCGACCCGGTATTTATTTTTATAAAGACTCATTTATAAAGAGATTCGATAAATCGAGCCTCCAGTTTAAGATAATAAATTATTCTTCTCAGATTCCGGAGTTTCTTGGACGTCTTTCAATTTTCTTTCTATTGCACGTGTTCTCGTTTTGGCTGAATCAATTGTATCGCTTGCTTGTCTTAATTTTTCCTGGGTTTTATCTAAAACTTCTCCAAATTTACCAAACTCAGTTTTTACTGCACCGAGGAGCGACCATACTTCACTACTGCGTTTTTCAATTGCTAAAGTTCTAAATCCCATTTGTAAACTGTTTAGGATTGCTGTTAAAGTAGTTGGACCTGTAACAATAATTTTAAATTCGTTTTGAAGTTTTTCAAACAATCCGGGCCGGCGTAGTATTTCTGCAAATAATCCTTCTACAGGTAAAAAAAGAAGTGCAACATCGGTTGTATTTGGCGGGTCAATATATTTTTCAAAAATTGTTTTTGCTTCATTTTTAATTCTGTTCTCCAGAGCTTTTGAGGCTTCTTCAATTAAATTCACATCTGCTTGTTCTTGTGCATTTAGCAATCTTTGATAATCTTCCATAGGAAATTTTGCGTCAATTGGCAGCCAGCATATACCGTCTTTATTCTCACTTCTTCCGGGCATTTTAATTGCAAATTCAACCCGTTCACTACTGCTTTTTTTTGTAGCGATATTCTTAGCATATTGATCAGGAGTTAAAACTTGGTCAATTAAATTTTCGAGTTGGATTTCTCCCCAAGTCCCGCGTGTTTTAACGTTAGTTAAAACTTTTTTCAAATCACCAACACCAACCGCTAAATTTTTCATTTCACCAAGTCCTTCGCGTACAGCTTCTAATCGATCACTAACAATTTTAAAAGATTCACCAAGACGTTTTTCCAAAGTGCTGTGGAGTTTTTCATCAACAGTGTGGCGCATTTCTTCTAACTTTTTCTCATTCTTATCTTGAATTTCTTTTAATTGGTTTTCAACTTTCGATTGCAGTTTGTCAAATTTAGTTTCATTCGTTTCAATCAATCTTGAAAGCTGGTTGTTGGTTTGCTCGCCAAATGTTTTAATTGCCAGGTTTAATTCATCCCGCTGCCATTTAGCGCCTTTAGAAATTTCATCTCTATTTCGGGAAATTTCATCTCGAAAAGCCCGGTCTAATTTTTCAAATTCGGATTTGATTTCTTTACCATTACCTGCGGTTGATTGCCTAACTTTAATTATTATTAGAATAAGAACAGCAATCAAAATTAATGAGTTGAGAACTATTAGCATTTCATTCATATATTCACCATTGAATTGGCAGTAATGTAGAATTGCAAGGGCTTATTTATCAAATATTTTTTAATTCAGCAAACAATAATTTTATAATTTTAGGATAAAGTTATTAGGCTCTAAATATGAACAAGTGGAAGAAAGCATCAATAGGAATTTTAATTTCATTATTGCT
>Ga0233420_10001037_pt1 | contig 10994 bp, 10 predicted proteins | sample Watercolumn_Mata_4_FD_183009 | JGI IMG/M metagenome (GOLD analysis project Ga0233420, IMG submission 183009) | Freshwater microbial communities from Lake Matano, South Sulawesi, Indonesia - Watercolumn_Matano_2014_102_MG | ecosystem: Environmental > Aquatic > Freshwater > Lake | place...
ACGGTGTGATGGAGTTCCAGCTCGTCGAATAGGAACTCCATCCCACCGTGTTGCCGGCCCGTACACGCCAAAAGTACGTCGTTGCGTTCGCAAACGGACCGAAGGATTTCGAGTTTGCGGTGAGTGTGGAATCCTGCTGCACAATCGTGGCGAACGTCGAGAGTGCTGAGACCTGCACATGATACTTCGTAGCGCCTGTCGAGGCCGCCCAGCCCAGTGTTATCGTGGTCGGGTGCCCAGTCGAGCCGGTCGACGGAGATGAGAGGGTTGGCGTCGGCGGGACTGTCACCAACGGCACATAGTAATGCGCGCCGATATCGGCGCGCGTACCGTCGGGGTCGAGCGGACTGGAAGGGCTCCCGGAGTTGATTGCCGCCGACCCGGCCCGGATGCGATAATCTGCGTTCGCAAGGTCGGCGAACATCGGATCACCGTCCACATTGTTCTTGCACTCTGCCACACCGCTATTCAGCGCAGCAGCTGTGAAATAGTCTGCGGCCCCTTCGTCGCGATAAAGCCCTGCGGAGTTTGCATAGAAGAGATTGTATTGCACCGTAAGTGGATCGCTTGAGGTAGAACCTTCATTGATTCCATAGCTCAGGTTCAGCGCCAGGATATTATTGACAATAGAATCGGGAGCCGCGCCGGAGATGTAGATGCCGTCAGCAGTGTTGTCGGCCAGAGTGTTGTTCACAATGCTTGGGGCTGATGAGGAGGCGCACCAGATGCCGTAGTTCGCGTTCTTCGCGATGACGTTTCTATGTACATCGGGCTTCGCTGACACACCTGAGACATAGAGCCCACTGCTTGCCGTTGTAGTGCCGTAGTTCGCAGACATTTTGTTGTTGAGGATCCTGTTCTGCGTGACAAGTGGACTTGAGTTGTCGATGAAGATACCGGCTCCATGCGTCGTACCCGAAGTCGCCCACAATCGGTGGAGGATATTCCCTGAAATCGTATTATTTCTTATCGTCGGCTTTGCGCCGCCTGTCACGTAGATGCCGGCCCCGTACGCCGCGGCGAACGCTTCGTTCTGCACTTCGTTACGCGTAATGACATTTGTTTCAATGACCGGCAGAGAAGCAGATCCTGAAACAGCAATTCCTCCTCCGTAGGCGCCAGCACCACCTCCTGTCGTAAAGCCGCTCACCGCGATGTTCGAGGTAATTTCATTGTCGACAATTCGAGGAGAAGAATTCAGTATGTAGATTCCCGCCCCCAGTGCTACCGCTGTGCCGGAAACAACTTCGTTTGCCGTAATGAGGTTGTTCGAGATTGTAAGAACGGAACCGGCGGAAAGCAGCAATCCGCCTCCCTGATCGCTGCCACCTCCTCCTTGAATTGTAAATCCCTGCACGGAGGTCGTTGCATCGCCGATCCCAATGGCCTTGAGCACTACGTTTGTGCCGCCGGCATCCAATATGCTTATTCCTTTACCTGCCCCTTGAAGCGAAATGCCGCTTTTGATCAGGATCGGAAATGATTCGCCGAGTGTGGCGTCGTACTTCCCGGCGGCTACAACAATCTTATGCCCACTCCCCCCGACCTGGTTCAAGGCAAAGGTGATAGTTTTCCACGGGGCGCCTGCGCTGCCATTGCCCGTAGCATTGTTGCCGTTGGACGCATCAACGTAGTAGGTTTGCCCGGCCGCCGCCGCAGCCGTTGTGAAACTCCAGCTCGCGGTGTACGCACTCCATCCACCCGCGTTTCCAGCTCTCACACGCCAGTAGTACACCGTGGCGTTTGCCAGAGGCCCCAACGACTTCGATGTGGAGGTTAGCGTGGAGTCATTCGTCGCGAATGAGGCAAACGTAGATGAGGACGAGACCTGAAGATGGTACTTTGTGGCGCCAGCAGAAGCACTCCAGCTCAGTGTGGGACTCGTTCCGATTCCAGACGCTCCGAGCGACGGTGACTGTAAGACCGGTACGGAAGGTATGGTGGTGGTTGTAGGTATGTTTCTCTCGAGCGAGATGTTGTCAATGAATGCGCCAAGATTCGTTCCCGACGCATCGCTCGTGAAAAGAAACGCAATCCACACCTGGTTCTTTCCAGTAACGTTACCGATTGTGGGAACGTTTTTCAGGTCAAACGAGATGGGCAGCCAACCTCCAGAGTTTCCACTCACCCTGGTCCCCAAGAAGTTGTTTCCGTCAATCGATGCGTACCAACCGAAATAGTCATAGCCGCTCTCCGACTGATTCCAATAGTAGAAACTGAGTGTCGCGTCAGTTGCGGCACTGAGATCGAACGGGCCATAAATCGCCCACGACCTCATGTTGTTCGGATAGTTCCCGCCAGCAACCCCGGCCTCGGCTCCGCCATCGGCACACCACGCACTCCAGGACCCGGCGTACGACCTGATGTTCGTGTCGTCCCAGTAGGCAAGGGTATAACCGACTTGCGAGCTGACAGTCCAGCCCGTCGTTGGGAACGATCCTTCAAACGTTTCGGTCATGATAGTCTGCCAATCAAGAGCTGAAGCAGGCATGCTGCGTGCCAAGGACGGAAGCGCTTTTCTTTGCTGATCACTATCATCCGCTACAGACGTGACGGGAGCACCGCGGAAGACTGCCTGCGATAGCTCCCTCCCCTCCGGCAGCAGTCTCCCCTTGGCTGGCTGCTGCACTTGCGCAAACGCAGCGCCTGAGGTAAGGACCAAGAGTAGGACGCTCCAGAAAAGAGCGAACGAGAAATCCGGCGAGCCGACCAGGATCAGCGTGGAGCGCCTAGACGACTTTGCTCTCCCACGCGCACTCGTCGGGAGGAATGAAAGGTACGGCCGGCGAACGAATGATGGTGTGGTTCTCATGTAGGACTCTTCCTGCCTTAGGACGGGTTGACTGTCTCCTCACCACAACAAAGGTACGGAACCAAAGACCCACCCTTCAGAGCGCAAAGATCAGAAAGCGATGAAGGTTGAGGCATCACGATTTCGGATCATGAACAGCCGATCCGGGCACGGGCGGCCGCTGTTGCTTCATTCGATCGAGATAGATCTTGCACACCGCGTCCTCCGGATCAGAACCAAGTGCAAGTCCGAAAAGCGCACTGGCTTCCTCCCATTCGCTCTTCTTGTATGTCGCCAGGCCTCTTTCATAGTGGTCGAGCAACATCCTCTCCGGTCCGGCGATCGACCCATCGATCCTGCCCCTCAACTCGTAGACTTTGACTGGCTCTGTTTTCCCTTGCACGATCACATCTTCAACCTCACGCAGGAGAAACCGTCCAGCGACTTTCGTGTGTATAATGGCTTATGACGATGGTGGTGCCATATCGCTTGTTGACCCCCTCCAGCCTCGATGCGAGGTTCACCGCGTCACCGATCGCGGTGTAGTTTGTCTTCTTCTCCGAACCGACATTGCCGATGATGCAGACGCCGGCGTATAGAATGTCACGCCCACGTGGATTGATGATGAGGGCAGAGGTTTCGTCCGAGTTCAGAAACTCCGAGTTTGTCCAGGTGACCCCGCCGTCGATCAACTTGCTGAGTCCGCTGTCATGCCCTTCGTAGATGATCTTGGCGTCGACGGGATTGATGACGAAGCAGTCAAATGCTCTGGCCGAAGGCAGCTTTGTCCACATGTATGATGTCTGGGCGTTCGACAGTCCGATGATGATACCAGCGATCAGAAAAAGGAGCAGGCGGGAGGCAGATCTCATACTGGACCTTTCCGAGTGTGGATCAAGCAGAGCAGCGCAAACTCTTTTGACCATGAAAGGCAGCTGTGTCCTTCAATACTAACGAAAGATGGGATACTTCTCAAGTGATGCACCGCAACAGCTTAAATACACTGATATTGCGAAGGGATTGGGCAGAGGGCGAGTATCGGCCCAGAAGGGGTGGTGACTGACCGAGGTGGGGCTGACCTCCCCCTGCCCCCTCCTTGCGGATCGCAAGGAGGGGAGGGTTGGGTGTTCGGAGCGAGTACAATCGTGCTAAGAATGAGTGACAGAGCTTATGGAAATGGATTTCGATTTACTTTCGCACCGCCCTCTCAACCTCCTCCTTCAAGTCGTCGTATGACAGATACTTCTCACTGAGCAGTATCTTTCCATCCTTCCCGACAAGGTAGAGATTGGGTAGCTTCACTATCTGGTAGTCCTTAAGAACATCAGAGTCTCTTCCGATGAGCACTTCGTACGGAAGCTTGAAATACTTCGCGTCCGCCTCCACTCTCCCCTTCATATCGATGGGATTGATGGAGAGGATTTCGACGTCTTTGAACTCACTGAAGATCTTTTGGAGAGGCGGAAACTCCGCCTGGCACTCCCTTCACTTCGACTTCCAGAAGTGGACGATGACGATCTTCTTGTCGGCGAACTCGCGCAACGCTACGTTCTTCCCCCCCACAGACGGCAGTTCGAAATCAGGAGCCTTTGACCCAACTCTCAGGCCATCCTGGGACCAGCAGAGGAATACGGCCACAAAGACCAGGAGGAAGGTCGAACAAGTCCTTTCGACAGTCGTTTTCAGAACCTAACTCCTTCTGCTATTTCATCAAGAGCATACGTTTTGATTGTCGGAAGCCGCCTGCGTGCAACTGATAGAGATACACTCCGCTCGGCAGGCCCGAGGCATCCCACCGGATCGTGTAGGAACCTGGCTGACGGATCCCCTCGTCAACCGCTGCAACGGTCCTACCAAGTGCATCAACGATTTGCAGCCTGACCGAACTGGCAGTTTTCAACCGATACCCAATCGCAGTCGTTGGATTGAAAGGATTTGGATAATTCTGGTACAGCTGTGCATCCGCAGGGATCATTCCTTCCTCAACATCGACCGTTGGATTGAGCAACCTCCGGTAAATCCCCCCGAACATCGTACCGATATAAAGAACCTGATTCTGCGCGTCATACTCGATCGCCTGGATGTTTCTGCACGCGATATTTCCGGAGACGTTGGTCCAGCTCAAACCGCCGGTCGAAGAAGCGAAGATCCCGTCGTAACATCCCAGGAAGACATTGTTCGAGTTCGATGGATCAATGAACATGCAGGTGGGAGACGACTGTGTCGTGAGCAACGCCCACGAGGCCCCGGCATTCGTGGAAACATACAACTGACCGGAGGTGGCGGCATACAGCTTGTTGGGATTCTGTTTGTCGATTTCCAGCATCTGAATCCGATAGCCGCTGTAGGTCGTCAACGCAGTTGCCAGCCTGGCCCAGGTAGAGCCGCCGTCTGTGGTCTTGAAAATCACTGGAAAAGAGCCGGTTGACTTGGTCTCCTCTCCTCCGACGTAGATGACCTTTTCATCTGACGGATGTGGAACTACACAGTACGCAGCGCTTGTCGCATCGCTCAACTTGATCGTCACCCAGCTTCTTCCTTCATCCCGACTGATTCGCAGCGTGGCCTGATAGATACTCGTCGCCTGATCATACAAGCTTCCCGCCTCATAGAGAGCTCCTGCCAACCGGAAGTTGTATCCTCTCATCACTCTGCTGATCTCCGTCCAACTGGCACCGCCAGTTGTGCTCTTGAAGAGCCCGGTGTTTCCTCACCCCGCCCCTTCCTGGATATAGAGAATATCCGGGTTGGTGGGATGCACCTCCATGTGCAAGATCCCTTCGCAATACGAATACTCGGGCATTTTTTGCCAGTCAATTCCGCCTGCTGATGGCTTGGCCAATGCGTTGGAGGTCTTGTAGAGGCCCGAGTACATGAATGAAATGAACATTGACTTCGGGTCTGCGGGCACACATTTGAGGACTGGCACCTCCGCACTCATCAACCCCTTGTTTGCCGCCGTCCAAGTTTGTCCGCCATTGACAGAACGGAAGAACCCCGAACGGGTTGAAGCATACACGGTTCCGGAAACGCTCGAGCTAGGGAAAAACGACGTACAGGAACCGCCTGAGAGAACCCCTTTTAACAATTCCCAGTTTGTGCCGCCGTCACTGCTTCGATACACGGTTGTCCCACTTCCGTACACAAACAAAACGGCATTGCTTCTCGGATCGCAATAGATTCTGTTTCCATAGGCGTTTCTCGGAGTAGCCGGCCATGTCGTTCCTTTATCCGTGCTCGCGTAGACCCCGGCTCCCGTCACTGCAACCAGCTTGCTCGGATTCGTCCGATCGATGTGAAGATCGTAGACGTATCCCCGCAACGATGTCCCCGAGATATCTGTCCAGATCAGACCGCTGTCTGTGCTTTTGTAGAGCTTTCCGGTTGAAGATCCTGAGACATACGTATACCCGCCCAAGTACTTTGTCCTGCTGTCTGCGGGGTCGGTTGCGGAGCACTGGACATAGAATTCGCCGGATGTCACATTCGCGTACGTCGACACGGTCCAAGCGTCTCCTCCGTTGGTCGATCGGCACTCGAACGCCGTAATAGCTGCCCTGCCTCCCTCATAACTGTAGCAGTACCCGGCCAGGTTGAGTTTCTTTGAATCAAATGGATCGGTCTCCAAATGCTGGGGGAAGTAACTGGTGCCTGTCTGACCTGCGAATTGTCTCTGTCCCCACGACTGCCCCGCATCCGTGCTTTTGTATACCTTCAGATTCGATCCGGCGCCCATATCAGAGCCGACGGCCACGATATTCTGCGGGCTCTGGGCATCGAGCGCGAAAAGGTAAATGTAATCGCTGATCTGCGAGATGCACTGCCATTGATCGCCGTTGTTCGTCGATCGGAAGAATCTTGCAGGACTCCCCTTTGATACTGCATAGAGATTCCCGGTGGCATCGTCCTGTGCCAGCGCGGTCAGGTACCCTCCTTCCGGGCCAAGCGATTCCCACTGCGAGCCTGGAAGAAGCTGGGCCGACGCCCTGGGAATAATCGCGACGACGCAAACGAACGTCACCCAATGAATCATTCTTTTCATAGATCACACCTCCATTCCGGACGACCACTCCGTTGCTGATTTTGATCCCGCACGCCTATGAGTCCATCTACTCAGTCAGCAGTGCCGCCACTTTCTGAGACAGGATCTGTTCTTGTCCGAACTTGTCGTCGGTCCTGAAACGGACAATGCCGTTCTTGTCGACGAGGAAGTAGCTCGGTGGGAAATTGCCAAATGCCGATCCGACCTGATAGAGTTTGAAGAGGTCATTGCGGCTGTCGAATACAAATGGATATGCGATTCCGTATTGCCCTTTGTAGATCTGGAGCCACGATGTTGATGACGAGCTGTTGACACCGACAATCATTAGTTGTTGAGGGGAATAGGTGGTCCTCAGAACTCGTTCGAAAGACGGCAACTCCGTCTGGATACACGACAGTCACGTATGCTCGAAAAATGCCAGCAGCACCACGCAGCCTCTTAGCTTCTGGAGGTCGAGGACGACACCATCTATGCTCGTGGCGCTGAACGTCGGAGCCTTCTTACCGACATAGGGACCATCCCCGGTCAGCCACACCGTCGCATTTGTTTGTCGCCCGTCAGAGACATCCACCATCTTTGCATCAATCGCTCCTCTGCCGTCGGAGATGACAATCTTGTGAGTCCCTGCCAAGACCGGGGCGAGGTAACACGGATTCGTAAACATGCCGAGAACAACATCATCCATCTCAAGATAGATGAAACGAATCGTTGTTGTATCCATCGCGACGATGCGGAGGGAGCCAAACTGCGTCAGCGGCAAGGATGTCGGAGGACTGCCGCAGTGTGACAGCATGAGCGCCGTCAGCAGGATTCCAAAACCTTTCGTGAGCAAGCGTGTCATCGTCGAAAGAATCCTTCAGAACGAATAGACCATGCCGAGCATGTACGTATTCATTTGCACGCCCATGTTGCTCTTGTAGTGCCGGTATTTCGCATAGAGCAGAAGTTCCCGGCTCATTTCGCGATTCAGTTGCGCGCTGAACGACGAAGATCGAAGTCCGTCGGGAATGACAATGCTCTCTTCACCGAGGCTGACATTGTCGCTTCGGTTGAAGTAGTGGCGATACTTGAGCCAGAGGACCGTCGCCCAATCGACGTACTGCGCCACTTCAACTGACGGCGCGGCAGAACTGATGCCGGCAGAGTTTGTATAGTATCGGACGTTGAGGTGAACGGCGGTCTCTGTTGGCAGATACTGGCTCAGCCAGCACGCGATGCTGTGCGAGTTGAACGAAACAGCCTCACCGTCGGCAGAATAGAAGCTGTATTCGGCCTGAAGAGCGGTCGAGAGCGTCAGCACCTGACGCGCTTTCACGCGAAGATTGCCCGTGCTTAGCTGTCCTCCCACTACGTCCGCCTCGGGACCGCGATAGAAGTACTGTAGGTCGAACTGGACAGATGTCAACACACTCAGATCCCAAAGAGTCCCAATGCCTGCCTGGAATGCGGTGTACTCTCTTGAGTCGCGGAGGAGCTGTGCGGCAAAAAGTCCAGTGATGGATTCCGTCAACTGCTTCGTTACTTTCCCCTCGACGAAGTGCTGATTCACCCCTTCTTTGATGTCTGAATATTGGTACCGGAAACCGAGCGCTGTCTGATCGCCTGTCATGCGGGTCAGTTTGATGAGAAGGCGTTTTTCCGGAAAGTTGGCGATGTAGGGCTCGAGTTGTTTGTACTCTGCGACGCCGAAGCGATACAGGATCGGCTCCGGGTATTCGTACTCACCGTAGTCGGCGTACTGAACCTCGAGCTTCAACTTGCTCCGCATCTCGAACGCGTCGTCATACCCCTGGGCAGAGAGCGTACCGATGAGCACGATCTGGAGTGCTATGAGAAGCCAAAGCGTATGTAGGAGTCTCCCCTGAGACATGGTCCTACCCTCACGTGGGGCAGGCCGCAGCCTCCCCGACGGCCCCGATGCCGTCTTCGATTTGGAAGAGATCCTCGTCGTTGTCCTGGAGGTTCTTCATGATAGGTGAGTTAACGGAAGTTTCCATCTGCAGGGCGAGGTCGGAGGAGACACATCCCCCGAAGAATGCAGAGGTCAGGCAAAGCACAACGATAAACAACAACAGACCAATTGTCCCAAATGCCTTGCGCGTCATAGAGGGTAGGCCGGATTACGGTGCAAGGATTGCCCCGATGAGGACCGATCGGAGGTTGTCTGGGGAAAAGTAACGAAATTGCAGAACAAAACACAACAGGGGGATCTGTGATGTGTTTTGTAAGCGTGGACTGCGGGAAAACCGACTTGGTGCGAGGCTAAGGCGTGCAGGGAGCAGTCTTCAACCCTTCGCTCCGTTCAGGGCAAGCTACGCCCGACTAGATACGTTGGGACTGCCAGCCCGCCGAGTTTTCTGGCGAGCGCTCAGACTGTCGGTAGTTTTCAGGTTTATCAAACCTATCTTCTGACTTCTGCCTTCTGTCTTCTATCTCCAGGTCTAAAACGACTGATACTCCATGCCGTTCTCAAGGTTCATTTGTGTCACAGCCTTCGCAATCCCATCGGGGACCACGTTTTTGGGTAGTTTGAAGGATCTCGTCAGTATCGGCTCCTGGGTGGGATCCAGATAGCCTTCAAGGATCACGAGTCCCTCTGAGTCATCCCATTTCATGACGATTTGTTTTCTGACCGCTGTATCCGGTTTAGAATGTCTGTAGTAGACATCGACGGGCCGGAAGATCATACCAATCTGCCTCAATGCGTCAAGTTCCTCCTGGGCAAACTCCGATGGCTTGTCAACAGGAGGCCACTCAGAAGCGCCCATGGAAGAGAAGAACCAACTGACGTATTGTCTTGGCGTACCGCTCGGCAGCACAACGAAAAACGAAGATCGATTCGCATAAAAGGGCTCGACCATTTGCTCCACGGCACGTGCCGCCTGCTCCAGCTCTTTGACATTGGGATCTTTCGAGCAAGATTGGAGAAGGAGAATGAAGAGCAGAAGAACTGAGGATTTCTTTTTCATATGATAGATTCTCTTGTTTTGTGATTGCCGGTACGCCTCAGAGCATCCGGATCCGTCAGGACGACTGCCACGCAATACGGCGGGTAAAAAAGTCCTGACGGCGGCTTAGAGTCTCCTGCCGGCGTCAGGAGTTGTTCGCCCGCCAAAGTGAAGCGCAGCCGGGCCTCCTGACGCCTCAGAGCGTCTAGATCCGTCAGGACGACCGCCACGCAACACGGCGCGTAAACAGGTAGAGTCCGATTCTCAATGGCACTATCTGGAAATCGGACGCCAAGGGAACGCAAGTTCTGAGGGATTATGGACACTCACCGAGCTGATTGGGATTGAGCGCAGAGAATATCCAATGTCGAATATCGAACTCCGAATCTAGAAGTGGATGCGGTTCTTAAGACCTCAGAGCATCCATCGAGCGGGGACGGGTGGGAATCGAACCCACCTCCCGCCTCTCTCGAGACGGGACAACGGATTTGAAGTCCGCGGAGGCCACCAGGTCCTCTGTCATCCCCAACAAAAGTAGTTACAGGTTACAAGTCCAAAGTCTGAAGTTTGAAGTCTGAAGTCTGAAGTTTGGAGTTTGGAGTTTTTGCGCTTTGAGTTCACATCAGCTATCAGCTGTCAGCTGTCGGCCGTCATCTGTCGGCTGAAAGCTGAGCGCTCAACGCTTACCTCTAGCTTCCAACCACATCAAGGTACACTTTCCTTCCATCGCCTTCCAGAACGAGAGGAACTACTTCTCCGACTACGGCAGCGCTCGTATCACCCGCAGCGCGAAGCGCCGCGAGAGCATCGGCGACTTGGTCTGATCTCACGGCTGCCAACAGACCGCCCGACGTCTGTGCCTCCGCAACGAGTGCGTATTCGTCGTCTGAGACTCCTTCTTCCTTACGCACGTACGGCTGCACATATTCATTGTTCTTCCACGTCTGAGTCGGGAGAAAGCGCTGCATCAAGTTGAAGAATGAACTGAAACGCGGGACCCGTTCTATCGAAAGGCGAATCGTCACTTCCGCATTCCTGCCGAAAGGTAACGCGTGACACAGGAGCCCAAACCCCGTCACATCCGTCATTGCGCTGACGTCGAAGCGCTGTAAAACCTGTGACGCATAGAGGTTCAATCGTTCCATACTAGAGCTGAACTCGCTATACTCTTCCGCTGTCAATCCATCTTTCTGATGCGCCTCGCTGTAGACCG
>Ga0233420_10001041_pt1 | contig 10979 bp, 7 predicted proteins | sample Watercolumn_Mata_4_FD_183009 | JGI IMG/M metagenome (GOLD analysis project Ga0233420, IMG submission 183009) | Freshwater microbial communities from Lake Matano, South Sulawesi, Indonesia - Watercolumn_Matano_2014_102_MG | ecosystem: Environmental > Aquatic > Freshwater > Lake | place...
GGATTTGTTTCAGACAGAGGCGTGGCGGCTTCAGATGGAAGACAAAGTCCGCTGCGCGGGGTGCGTGAATACATGCTACACGCGGGGAAGAGTGCTTTATCCAACCAGCCTCAAAGAGCTCCGGGCGAACTGGGAGCAAATCTGGAACCGGTGATTGTCGATGTGACCCGGCAAGAACCGGTCCCGCATTTCATTCCAAGGCCCCGTAGGGCGATAGTAAGAACACAACGGTGTTGCAGATGAAGCCAAAGCTGGTGCTGATGTTGTTCCTAATGTGGATTGTCGCTGAATCCGCTGCGGCACTTGACGGCAAGTACGCGGTTCGGGGAGTATGGCTCACAAACGTCGACAGCAAAGTTCTGAATTCCAGAGAGAGTATTTTCGCGGCCGTGAATTCATGTGCCTCGCTGGGTTTCAACACGATTTTCGTCGTTACATGGAACAAGGCGATGACGACGTATCCAAGTGCAATCATGAGATCGCTGACGGGGGTAGCAATCGATACGCAACTTGTCGGTCGTGATCCCCTGAAAGAGCTTATCGAGGCTGCACACAAGAAGAATATCAGGGTAATCGCGTGGTTTGAATTTGGGTTCTCCTCCTCATATCAGGAGAATGGTGGCCCTCTTCTCAGGAAGAAACCTCATTGGGCGGCGCGCGGTGCAAGCGGTGAACTTGTGACGAAGAATGGTTTTGAGTGGATGAATGGATTCATGCCAGAGGTCCAGGATTTTGTGCTTTCTCTCATCATGGAAGTGGTGGAGAACTATGAAGTTGACGGCATCCAGGGAGATGACAGGCTGCCGGCGATGCCTTCGGAGAGCGGATACGATGAGTACACCATACGCCGCTATCAGAGGGAACATGCTGGAGCGCTGCCGCCGAAGAACCCTAAGGATCCCTACTGGATCCAGTGGAGGGCAAATATCCTCAGCGATTTCATGAGGAGGATTTACGATTCAGTGAAGTCACGCAAATCGCACATCGTTGTTTCGGTGTCGCCAAGCATCTATCCCTGGAGCAAGGAAGAATACCTTCAAGACTGGCCGCGCTGGGTGCGATCAGGTTGGGTCGACTTGGTTCATCCGCAAATCTACAGATACGACCTTGAACATTACACTGCTGCGCTCGATGCGATAGTGCGAGACCAAGTGAGTAGCAGGCATCTGCATCTGCTCTATCCGGGAGTCCTGCTAAGGCTTGGCGGCTATCACCCCTCCAAGGAATTCCTTGTCGGCATGATCGAAGCCAACCGGAAACGTGGTATTAACGGGGAGGTCATGTTCTTCTACGAAGGACTCAGCCGGCATGCGGATGTCTTCCGACAGATGTATAGAGAAAGAGTCGACTTCCCACCTCTGTCCAACTAGCCCATCACGGTTGCATCAACAGCTGTGATATCCTCAACTACCGATTGCTGCTTGATTCTCGAGCCAAGTGGCGCTACCTTTGCGCAAGAGCTGTGTTCGCCTGCATTCGTCGACTTGAAATTCTGTGAGAGACCGCGTCGATAAAGGGAACATTGACCACTAGCCAGCAGGTTGTGAATGATACCCCTCCAGTCGTTTCTAGAACAAAGAATTCCAATCGTTCAGGATGTCGATATCATTGTCGTGGGCGGCGGAACGGCAGGCGCTGTTGCCGGCGTCGCTGCAGGACGCGAAGGATTGAAATCGTTGGTGGTGGAGCAATTCGGATTTCTTGGAGGTTCCCAGACGGCGGCACTTGTGACGCCAATGATGCCGAACCAGGTCGATATGATTCCGCTCAACGGGGGCATTGACTTTGAAATCAATTCTCGCCTCATCGATTTGCGCGAATCTGGCGTTTGGAAAGATGGTAACAGAGGATGGTTCAATCCTGAGACGCTGAAAGTCGTTTTAGAACAGATGAACCTCGAGGCAGGCACTGAACTCCTGTACTACACGTACTTTGAAGATGTGATAATGGAGGGAGCCGACGTCCGCGGCATCGTTGTTGTGAACAAAGCGGGCCGTGGCGCCATCCTCGCAAAGCGGACGATCGATTGCACCGGCGATGCCGACGTCGCATTTCGGGCGGATGCGCCGTGTGAGGTTGGAGATCCCGAGAGTGGCCTCAATCAGGCGTTCTCGGTCCGCTTCAACCTGGGGAATGTGGACCTGAAGCGCTTTGCCGATTTCCTTCGTTCTCTCGGAAGGCACGATGTACTGGAGAACCCGGAAGGTTCAGACATCCAGTTGATCCATACAGCGATGGTATGGAACAAGGGTTGGACTCTGGAGCCGCTGTTTCGCAAAGGTGTCGAGGAGGGCGTTCTGAAAGAGAGTGATGGAAACTACTTTCAGGCGTTCACGATGGCGGGGCGTCCCGGAGAGCTTGCGCTCAATTGCCCGAGGATTAGTTCCGACACCAGCGGCGCCGATCCGTTTCACCTGACGATGGCTCAAATCAAGGGGAGGCAGATCATTCAACGGTACGTCTCGTTCTTCCGGAAGTACCTGCCGGGCTGTGAGAATGCATATCTCGTCATGACGGCTCCCATGGTCGGTGTCCGCGAGTCACGGCGGATCAGAGGCGAGTACTACGTGACTGTCGACGATGTTCTTGGCGCAAAGAAATTCGAAGACGCGATTCTCCGGAACAACTATCCACTCGATGTGCATAGTGACAAGGAGAAATCGCAGGCTCAGAGTGGCAAGCTGCCGCCAGGCGAATACCATGAAGTTCCGTACAGAAGTATTGTCCCGCTAAAGGTCGACCAGCTCCTTGTCGCCGGACGGTGCCTTTCAGCCTCATTCCTTGCTCAGAGTTCCATTCGCATTCAGTCCAACTGCCGAGCCATGGGTGAAGCGGCGGCGGTCGCGTCGGCTCTGTCAATTCACAAGCGGTTGTCGCCCCGCCAGCTCGATGGCATCCAGTTGCGCAAACGGCTGATTGAGAAAGGGGGAAAGCTCTGACCTCTATGCCTCACCACCTCTCTCTTCATATCACGGATCCCTGGCAATGATTGTTCCACTACTCATTTTTGCGCTCTTCATTGCCGCTGCCTTGTTGATGTTCTTCCGCAAGCTTCCGGCCCTTCTCGCTCTTCCTCTGATGGCAGTGGGGATCGGACTCGTCGAGATGATCTCGGGAAAGCTCACTCTCACCGATGTTTCCCTCGTTGTCATCGCAGATGGTGCCGTTCGACTGTATGAGCCGATGGTCATTTCGATGTTCGGCGGAATCTTGAGTCTCCTTCTACAGAAATCGGGAGTTGCCGAGAACATTGTGCGTCGGGGAGCCGAGCTCGCCGGGGACAATCCATGGCTTGTGTCGATCCTCATGACGGCGATCATCGCGCTCCTCTTCACGACGATCGGCGGTCTCGGCGCTGTTATCATGGTGGGAACGATTGTTTTGCCCATCCTCGCATCGATCGGCGTCAGAGAGGTCGTGAGTGCAGGTATCATGTTGTTCGGGATCAGTATCGGTGGACTGCTCAACGCAAATAACTGGGCGCTCTTCAAATCGGTGCTGCATCTGCAGGATGACGTAGTTTCGTCATACGCGCTCGGTGTGTTCGGAGCTGCGGTCCTGGGGGCGATTTCGTTTGTCACAATTGAACTTTTGCGTTCCGGGAATGTGCGGCTCAAGGTCCTGCGGTCATCACTTCTCTGGATCATTCTCATCATCGCCGCGATGGTCGCTCTGGTCTTGGGTATGGGGGAAGTGTCCGGTCCATCGCTCACGGCGACTGTGCAGTGGATTGTTGCCCTGCTTCTTGGCGTTGGACTCGTTCAAGGGATCCGTGACTACTTCAACCAGCGAAAACGGGATGTTGCGCCGGTTGTCAAATCATACGCCTACCTCACCACCATCGTACCACTTCTCCTGATTCTTGTGTTCAGCATGCCATTCATAAGTGCGTTTCTCTGCGGCATTGTGTACGGAGTTGTCACGACGCTGAGGAAGGGCTCTGTTAACATGATCTCGCGGTCGGTGATTGAGGGGAGCGCCAGTGTCATTCCTGCTGTTGTGCTCATGATTGGTATCGGAATGCTTATCAGCGCGATTCTGGGGCCGACGACGACAGGGCCTGGAAAGGCATGGTATGGAAACACTCAGTCTGCAGTTGTCGCCGACGGTGCGATGCAAGAGAGCAAGGTGGAGCAAGAATGGCCGGTGACTGCGGACATGCGACCCCTCATCGAATCGATCGTGCCGCAGTCAAAGTTCACGTTTGTCCTGATCTTTGCGCTCCTTGGCCCGCTTGCACTCTATCGGGGACCACTCAACATTTGGGGATTGGGATATGGCGTCGGCGGAGTTCTTCTGGCGACTGGCGTCCCCGCGGGGGGTGTGATGGGGATTCTCATGTCCCTTGGGATTATTCAGGGTGTGAGCGATCCGACGAACACGCAAAACGTCTGGATCGCGAATGAACTCCGCATCGGAGTCAACGATATTCTCTGGCGTACCTTCCTGTATGCATGGAGCGTCGCCGTACTGGGCCTTGCACTGGCAGCACTTCGGTTCTATTGATGCGCACGAATACTCGAACATATTCAAAGCGGAAAACGTCAAGCATGACCGGTCAGCGACGGAGAATCAAGATCGGAATCGACGTTGGCGGCACGTTTACGCATGCCGTTGCACTTGATGCCAGCTCGCTGAAGCTCATCGGGAAGGCAATGGTCCCGACGACGCATCGATCGAAATCAGGCGTCGCCGAAGGGGTTGTGCAATCAATGGCCCGCCTTCTTCAGTTGACCTCAATAAAACCCCGGGATGTAGTCCTCGTTGCTCATAGCACCACTCAAGCGACGAATGCACTGCTCGAGGGAGACGTTGCGCGGGTGGGGATCATAGGTATGTCACCGGGCCGAGACCTCTGGCGGGCTAAGAACCAGTCAGACGTAGGTGGCGTCGAGTTGGCTCCCGGGAAATCGATCAAGCCGGTTCACCGTTTTATGGATTCCTCTGCTGGTGTGGATGAGGCAATGGTGAAACGATTGGTCGAGGAACTGCGCAGTGAGGGTGCAGAGGTGTTCGTTGTAAGTGAGGCGTATGGAATCGAGAATCCCGAACGTGAACGTCGAGCAGCTGAGATCGTCCGTTCTCTGGGATATCTGGTAACGGCAGCGTCAGAGATCTCCGAACTCTATGGTCTGCGTGTCAGAACGCGCACCGCTGTGATCAATGCGTGCATGCTCCCGAAGATGCTGGAAACCGCAAATCTGACCGAGCGGTCGGTACGCAAACTGGGCATCAGATCTCCCGTCATGATCATGCGAAGCGATGGCGGTATCATGGGAATCTACGAGATGCGGCGGAGACCGATTCTGACAATGCTCTCGGGACCGGCTGCCGGCGTTGCCGCCGCGCTGATGTACGTGAGAATCTCCGATGGACTATTTTTTGAGGTAGGCGGAACCAGCACCGATGTCTCCATTATCAAGAACGGCCGTCCCATGGTTCGGAGTGCTGAGGTTGGCGGACACAAGTTGTATGTTCGCACCCTCGATATCAGGACGGTCGGCATTGGTGGCGGTTCTATGGTTCGATCGAAAGACGGGCGCATCGTGGACGTTGGCCCGCGGAGCGCCCATATTGCGGGATTGAAGTATCCTTCCTTCGCGGATGCAGAAGAGCTCGGCGATGTCTCATGGAACCAGGTTCAACCGCATGCAAGTGATCCGTCTGACTATGTCGCAGTAGCCTCTTCCGACGGACGCAGACCGGAATTTGCGTTCACAACCACGGACGCTGCAAACATCCTCAAGATTCCGATAGGGCATGCAAAAGGGAACGAGGCTTCGATAGAGCGCCTGGCCCGGTCACTTGGAAACGCATTCCGCCACGGTGCGGAAGGGACCGCCAAGGAAGTTCTGCGTCGGGCCTCCGAGAAGGTGGTGCTGCCTGCACAACACTTCGTGAAGGAATACAGGCTGGATCCCTCCTTGCTAGCGTGTGTTGGAGGGGGAGGAGGAGCAGAGGTTGTTGTCCCAGACGCTGCGAAACAACTTGGAATGAAGTATTCGATCGCGGAAAACGCCGAAGTAATTTCGGCGATCGGTGTCGCTCTCGGAATGATCCGTGATTCTGTGGAGCGCAGCATCGCCAATCCAACGGCGGCAGACATTCTCCGTATACGTGCCGAGGCTGAAGCCTCTGTCGCCAGGATGGGAGGCTCACCGGAGTCGATTGAAGTCTTTGTCGAGGTTGATGCACGTCAACGGAAGCTGATGGCGACGGCGACAGGCGTGCCCGAGCTCCGAACAGGGAAGCCTTCAGTCCGGGCGATGGATCCCGCGGAAATGCAGAAGGCCGCGGCAGCATCGTGCGGTGTCGAGCCTGCGCAGTGCAATCGTGTCGCGGCGACCGAGTTCCACACAGTGTTTCAGGCGACACAGACCCAGCGGCGGATGTTGGGATTGCTCACTGCCACTGTGAAACCGGTTCGTGTGCTCGACCGCGAAGGGATCATCCGCCTGAAGTGCGGCCACGCTGCAGTTCATCCTTGCACGACACAAGCATCTGTGACCGACCTAGGCCGGCTCATCGACGAAGCGACGACCTTTGGCGACGCCGGTGGACTTGAACCTGACGTGTATGTCCTGATCCATCACCGTATCGTCGATCTGACGGGACTCGTTGGCAAAGACCAGATGATATCGCTGTTAAGGACGGAAACGGAACGGGTTGCTCCGTCTGAGCCGGCAGTCGTACTGATTTCACGAAAACACTCCTGATCACTACGTATGGCGTACTTTCCACAAAACGATCCAAAGTTCAACTACCTCCGACATCTGATGTTGATGTATGGACAGGCCAAGAAACCCTGGACGTCCGATGACGTGAAATACTACGTCGCGCATCTCGACGCTGCCGGAAAGCCGGACGATTGGTTCTTCGACTCGTTCCTGTTCCTGAACATAAAGGCCTCTTCTGGGCGGGATTACTGCGCGGACGTCAACCTTGGAACAACCATGGCGGGAGAGGGTGATTTTACTGCTGTCTGTTCCCCGCAGCCGGCAAATAAGGACGACTGGGATGAACTGCTTGGATTCTATCTCGGGGAAGAGGGCGCTCTCGAAGTATTGAATCGCGCAATCGAAGAGTGCGAACAGTCCATCGGCAGACCCTCTGGTCATCGTCGTAACGTCGTCCTCATGCTGCCATATCCCCACATCACACAACGGGACTTTGGGCAACTTCCGGGGATGAAAGGATCGCTCGATTTCAGCACAAGAGAGCAAAACCTCGCCCGGGCCACCGAAATTCGCCTGAGAGCATCCCAATGGATGGTTGATGAAATTGTCCGGCGATGGAGGGGAGAGCGCTGGCGGCACCTGAACCTCCTGGGAGTCTACTGGATGTTTGAAACCGTCTATCGGAGCTGGGACGTTGACGACCACTGGCTTCTCAAGGAGCTTCGCGAGCACATTCACGCCAGGGGGTTGAAGTTCCTCTGGATTCCATTCTGGAGTTCCTACAACGTGCATTTGCTTGATGAGTATCAGCAATACTACTTTGACCTTGCCTTCTTGCAGCCCAACTTCATGTTCTACAAAGACGGCAAATCTGTTGCCGCAGCTGCAAATGCCGCGAGGGAGCGGACAGCGGGGATTGAGATGGAGTATTATCTCGAGTTGAACGAGCCCATTGCTGTCCTCAATGAGCGTCACTGTCGATTCAGAGAGTACCTCAATGGCGGGGTGACGCATGGCTACATGACAGAGGCTGCCTGTGCTCACTTCCACGGTGTTGGATCTCTGGCGCGGATGCACAAGCACTCTGACCCGAAGGAGAGGGAGTACTACGAAGATATCTACAAGTTTGTGAAGGGCGCGTACCGGCCCAAACCATGCTAGTTCAGGCTCAGAACGAATGACCACCGAGAACATCACCCGACTCATCGAACTCTATAGAAGCACACTTTTGGAGAACGTGATCCCATTCTGGTTGAATCATGCCATCGATCGGCAACATGGTGGATTCCTCAACTGCCTCGACCGAACGGGTACTGTCTACAACACGGACAAGGCGATGTGGATTCAGTCGCGAGCGGTGTGGACATTTTCTAAGCTCTACAACGAGGTTGATCGTCGGCCTGAGTGGCTCGATGCAGCCCGCCAGGGATATGAATTTGTGAGGCGCTACGGATTTGACAGCGATGGGCGGATGTTCTTCCTGGTGACACGCAACGGACGCCCGTTGCGAAAGCGGAGATACTTCTACGCCGAGACATTCGCGACAATCGCGTTCGCAGAGTACAGCAAGGCATCAGGCGATAAGGACGCGCTGGCGAAGGCAAGAGACGTTTATGCGATGCTTGTAGATCTGTACAGGCATCCCGAGAAACTGTCGCCGAAGGTTATCCCGGAAACACGTCAAACTCGGTCGCATGCGATTCCAATGATTCTTGTTGCCACGACGCAGGAGTTGAGGAAGGCAGGAGATGATCCCATCTATACGGAGGTCATCGATCAGGCGCTTCGCGAAATTCGTCAATACTTTTTGAAGCCTGAGAAGAAAGCTCTCTTTGAAACGGTCGGTCCCCAGGGGGAGATGCTCGACTCGCCGGAGGGAAGATGCATCAATGCCGGTCACGCGATCGAAACAAGCTGGTTCATGATGCACGAGGCACGACGGAGAAATGACAAGGCGCTTTTGGAGGACGCCTTGACAATTCTTCGCTGGTCGCTTGAATGGGGATGGGACAAAGAATTCGGAGGTATTCTCTACTTTGTGGATTGTGACGGCAAGCCGCCGGAGCAACTGGAGTGGGACATGAAGCTTTGGTGGCCACACACGGAAGCCCTCTATGCACTTCTTCTTGCTCACCATCTCACAGGCGAGGCCGTTTATGAGGAGTGGTATTGGAAGATGCACGATTGGACGTTTCGTTATTTCCCGGATCGAGAATACGGAGAATGGTACGGGTATTTGCACCGTGACGGTTCTGTCTCTTCGCATCTAAAGGGATCAACATGGAAAGGTCCGTTCCATCTGCCGAGGGCACTGCTGTACGGATGGAAATTGCTGGAGGAGATGAAGAAGATATAGGCCCAGCGTCTGCATCTCCGTTCTACATGGGTTGATTTTCCCGCCGACAGAGGTTAGATTCCTCTACAGACTTTCTTTATCCCCCCTCACGTCGATCAGGGAGCCCCACCATGTTCTCCGGTCCCCGCTTGTTCCTCCTCCTGCTCACATCGTTCGGAGTTACATACGCGCAACGCGCTGGCACCGCTGTCGTGCTAAACGTCGATCTCGCGAAAGACACAATCAGCCGTCACATCTATGGGCATTTTGCCGAGCACCTTGGACACGGGATCTACGGTGGTATCTGGGTGGGACCGAATTCGTCTATTCCGAATACGCGTGGCATGAGAAGCGATGTCGTGGCTGCATTGAAGCGCATCAAAATCCCGAATCTGCGATGGCCGGGCGGGTGCTTTGCCGATGAGTATCACTGGATGGATGGCATCGGTCCGCGTGAGAAACGTCCAAGAATGGTGAACACCCATTGGGGAGGCGTCGTCGAAGACAACAGCTTCGGAACTCACGAATTCCTCGATCTATGTGAGCAGCTGGACACCGAGCCCTATATTTGCGGAAACGTCGGAAGCGGTAGCGTCGAAGAGATGTCGAAGTGGGTCGAATACATCAACTTCGATGGTGAAAGCCCGATGGCGGATCTCCGGAGGAAGAATGGCCGGGACAAGCCCTGGGCGGTGAAGTTCTGGGGCGTTGGGAACGAAAACTGGGGATGTGGCGGCAACATGACGGCGGAATACTATGCCGATCAGTATCGACGGTACGCGACGTATTGCCGGGACTACGGAAACAACCGCCTTTTGAGAATTGCCGGTGGTCCTAACTCCGGAGATGTGAACTGGATGGAGACACTCATGAAGAATGTCCCGATCCGAATGATGGGAGGTGTATCGCTCCATCACTACACAGTGCCGAAAACGTGGAGTGACAAGGGATCAGCAACGTCATTTGATGAGGCGGAGTATTTTGTTACGCTCGAAAAGGCGTTACGGATGAATGATCTCATCCGTCAGCATTCGGCGGTCATGGATCGCTATGATCCTGGGGTGAAAGTCGGGCTCATGGTTGACGAATGGGGGAACTGGTACAACGTCGAACCCGGAACGAACCCTGGGTTTCTGTATCAGCAGAACACTCTTCGGGATGCCATCACGGCAGCAATCAATCTCAACATCTTCAACAACACCAGCAGACGAGTGAGAATGGCGAACATCGCCCAGATGGTGAATGTGCTGCAAGCCGTTATCCTCACTGACGGACCGAAAATGGTCTTGACGCCGACATTTCATGTGTATGAGCTTTACACTGTACACCATGACGCAGTGCAGATACTTGCGTCAGTGAACTCGGAGACCTATGAACATGCCGGGCGATCTGTCCCGGCAGTGAATGTCTCAGCTTCGCAGGGCACAGGAGGATCTATCAATATTACTTTTGTGAACGTGGATCCGAAGAAGAGCAGGGAGGTTGTCTGTGACCTCCGCGGTGTGTCTGTCCGTTCCGCAGCCGGGAGAGTTCTGACTGCGAGGGACCTGAGCGCCCACAACACGTTTGATGCCCCTGATACAGTCACCCCGAAGGTTTTTGGTGATTGCTCCGTGAAGAACAACCAGGTGTCGGTCAAGTTACCGCCGGCTTCCGTCGCCGTGGTGACGGTGCGCTAGCGGGATGGCTGACCCCTGTTGTCCTTCGGACGCCTCACTAGCCACTCATGTCCTCTGATGTCCTTCGGGAACTCTGCTCCCGAAGGCATGACAGCCCTTACGTCCTTCGGGAGCCCTGCCCCCGAAGAGCTGACCGCAAGCCTCTTTTGCCAGGATCCTTCCACTCCAATGAACGACTCGGAAACCGGCCGTTTGTGAGCAGAGCTCACAAACGACATGAGGCATGACAGCCCTTACGTCCTTCGGGAGCTCTGCCCCCGAAGAGCTTACCGCAAGCCTCTTTTGCCA
>Ga0233420_10001042_pt1 | contig 10977 bp, 10 predicted proteins | sample Watercolumn_Mata_4_FD_183009 | JGI IMG/M metagenome (GOLD analysis project Ga0233420, IMG submission 183009) | Freshwater microbial communities from Lake Matano, South Sulawesi, Indonesia - Watercolumn_Matano_2014_102_MG | ecosystem: Environmental > Aquatic > Freshwater > Lake | place...
TTGACCCATTCGTCCAGTATCAGATTGCGCATACTGGCTTCCGTCGCCTCGTCCAAGCGATAGCCGTGATAGCCCCCATTTCCAGTTTTCGCCTCGTAAACCTCTCCTTGAGCATCTACCGCCCATATATATTTTGGCAGGCCATTCTCATCGCGGTAGGTACTCACCATGCTCTTGCGAATTCCATTTCTAAACAAGCTCTTTGCCTCTTCGAAGGGTATCACGCGCAGATCATCGCAAACCGCCTTGCTTGGGCGAGGGTTGGCCGGCGGATGAAAACCATAGTTCGATGGGATTCGTTTGTGCAGGGCGCTGCCTACGTAACGAGATATTTTCAGCAAGGAATCTTGTTCTTCCGGCGTAAGCGCTTGTGGCGATGTAATCTTGCGCTTCGGGTTATTGGATCGACGCTTGCTCATCGCGGTACGCGGAAATTCATACGAGAGCCAGTGCTGAGGGTGAATGTGGCGAACCGATATTCCGATGGTGGTGGGCGGTTCCCAGACGTCGCAAGGTCTGGGAACCGTATACCTTACAGTTTGTGATAAACCTCCGCCCCGCTCTTCACGAACTCCTCCGCCATTTCCTCCATGCCCGCTTCGAGGGCTTGGGTGGCCTCCAGGCCATGAGTTTTGGCGTATTCGCGCACGTCCTGGGTGATCTTCATCGAGCAGAAGTGCGGTCCGCACATGGAGCAGAAATGGGCCAGCTTGGCGCCTTCCTGCGGCAGGGTCTCGTCATGGAATTCCAGCGCCTTCTCGGGATCGAGGCTGAGGTTGAACTGGTCCGCCCAGCGGAATTCGAAGCGCGCCTTCGATAGGGCGTTGTCGCGGGCCTGCGCGCCTGGATGGCCCTTGCCCAGGTCGGCGGCGTGGGCGGCGATCTTGTAGGCGACGATGCCGTCGCGGACGTCCTGCTTGTTGGGGAGGCCCAGGTGTTCCTTGGGCGTCACGTAGCAGAGCATGGCGGTGCCGTACCAGCCGATCATGGCGGCGCCGATGGCGCTGGTGATGTGGTCGTAGCCGGGCGCGATGTCGGTGGTCAGGGGGCCGAGGGTATAGAACGGCGCTTCGCGGCAGTGCTTGAGCTGCTCCTCCATGTTGGCCTTGATCATGTGCATGGGCACATGGCCCGGGCCTTCGATCATGGTCTGCACGTCATGCTTCCAGGCGATCTCGGTCAGTTCGCCCAGGGTGCGGAGTTCCGCGAACTGGGCCTCGTCGTTGGCGTCGGCGATGGAGCCGGGGCGGAGGCCGTCACCCAGGGAGAAGGCCACGTCGTAGGCCTTCATGATTTCGCAGATGTCCTCGAAGTGGGTGTACAGGAAGCTTTCCTTGTGATGGGCCAGGCACCATTTCGCCATGATGGAGCCGCCGCGCGAGACGATGCCGGTGACGCGCCTGGCGGTCAGCGGGATGAACGGCAGGCGGATGCCGGCATGGATGGTGAAATAGTCGACGCCCTGTTCGGCCTGCTCGATCAGCGTGTCGCGAAAGATGTCCCAGGTCAGCTCCTCGGCCTTGCCGTCGACCTTTTCCAGCGCCTGGTAGATCGGCACGGTGCCGATGGGGACCGGGGAATTGCGGATGATCCATTCGCGGGTCTCGTGGATATTCTTGCCGGTGGACAGGTCCATGACCGTGTCTCCGCCCCAGCGGATCGACCACAGCATCTTCTCGACTTCTTCCTCGATGGAGGACGTGACGGCCGAGTTGCCGAGGTTGCAGTTGATCTTCACCAGGAAGTTGCGCCCGATGATCATCGGCTCGGATTCCGGGTGGTTGATGTTGTTGGGGATGATCGCCCGGCCGCGCGCCACTTCGCTGCGGACGAACTCGGGCGTGATGACCTTGGGAATGGTCGCGCCGAAGGATTCGCCCGGATGCTGAAATCGGTACATCTCGGCGATGGCGTCCAGTTTCTGGTTCTCGCGGATGGCGATGAATTCCATCTCCGGCGTGATGAGGCCCTTTCGAGCATAGTGCATCTGGGTCACGTTGGCGCCGGCCTTGGCCCGTCGGGGCGTGCGGATATGCTCGAAGCGCAGATCTCGCAGCCCAGGATCGTTCTGCCGGGCATGGCCATAGCGGGAGCTGGGACCCTTGAGTTGCTCGGTATCGCCGCGCTCCTCGATCCAGGCCTGGCGCGGGGCGGGCAAGCCCCGGCGCAGGTCCACCGACACGGCGGGGTCGGTGTAGGGTCCCGAGGTATCGTAGACGTAAAGCGGCGGATTTTTCTCGGAGCCATGCCCGGTCGGCGTGTCGGACTGGCTGACCTTGCGCATGGGCACTCGAATGTCGGAACGACTGCCTTCGATGTAGACCTTCTCCGAGGCGGCGAAGGGCTGGATGGATGCCCGCTTGGCGGTCACGGCATCGCGGAGAATGGTTTTGGGGATAGCGTTCATCGCAAATTCCTCGGCGGGTTTGACTATATCGAGCCGGCGAGGAGGGATTGCCCCGTCAAGGCCGCGGAGAGGCCTCAACCCTGGGACAGGCTTTCCTACGCCGGTGCTAACCGGTTCAGGTTCGAAGGGTGTGTCTCAGCCCGGCCACGAAAGCTTGTGCGCGGCGGGCACCCCTAGCCCTAGGTAGGCGGCTAAGCTAAAGCATGGACGCCCATTTGGCAAGGTGGAGGCTCCGCTCAACGCGCATCCCGCGTGATGGCGGGCCCGATGGTCAGGCTGGTCTGCCAGTTGCGGGAGGGTTCGCGCTCCTTGTAATAGCGGACCTCAACCTTGGCGGGTTCGCCTGCCTTGGCAAACAGCGTCGCCTTGCCGGTTTGCCCCGCCGGATGGCTGGTCAGCCAGCTTGGCCCCAGACAGCGCTGAACGATGCCGAGTCCCTCCGCGTAGTCGGCGCCGGCGGAAGCCTCATCGCCCTGGTTCCAGGTGCAGGCGTAATTGGTACGGCCGCCACCCCAGGCGACGACATCGCACTGGGTTCCCGCGATGATGGGTTTGGCATCCCAGCGGGTATGGTCGTAATCGGTGGTGGCGACGCCCTTGAGCGACTTGAAGTCATTCCCCGCTTGCGCGATGACCTTGTTCAGCGTATCGCAAGCGTCCTGCTCGGTGCTTGCGGTGGTCAGAGGCATCTGTTCGGTACAAGCCATCAAGAGTGTTGCGCATGAGCCGCTTATCAGCAGCATTCTGGCGAAAGCTCGAGGGCCAGGGTGGTTGATCGTTTTCATTGAGGTCGCACCTGCGGGTCGGGGGAGAAGTACACCGAAATTTCGGCGGAGGCGGCGCCTCCGCGTATCCGTGCCCGGATGCTACCACCCGGCAGAAAAAATGGAAAAGTCGTCGCCTTCGTTGGGAGCGCATGGGAATATCCCGATGGGCTTCCGGTGCTGTCTTATAGCCTCTGGTTTTAAGCTTGTTCCATTTCATTCTTATGGCATGAATCCAGTGATTGCTAGAATGCCCGCTTTTTGACGACTGCGTTACGGCGGCACCCGTGATTTTGACGAGCGTCAATACCAACCTAGAGACAGCTTCATGACTTTTGATTTGGCACAGATTGTTTCAGGCCTCCTGGTGGGATTTCTGGTGGGCCTGACAGGCGTAGGCGGCGGCTCCCTGATGACGCCCATCCTGGTCTTCATTTTTGGTTATGCGCCGAAGGCGGCGGTCGGCACCGACCTCTTGTTTGCCGCGGTGACCAAGAGCGGCGGCGTTTTTGTCCATCACGGCAAACATCGTTCGGTGGAGTGGAAAATCGTTTTCCAGCTCTGCCTTGGTAGTCTACCGGCGGCGTTGTTGGTGGTTTATCTGCTGGAAAATGTTTTCACCAAGGATGAGTCCCTGACCAAGTTGATCACCTTTACCTTGGGCGTGGCGCTGATCTTGACCTCGCTGGCGCTGTTCGTGCGAAATCGTCTAATCGCTCGCCGAAAGCAGGATGAGGTTGCGATCGAGCGAATAACCCATCGCGAGCGTTTCGGGCGCTGGCAGGCGCCATTGACCGTATTGGTGGGTCTGGCGCTAGGTGTGTTGGTGACCTTGTCCTCGGTGGGCGCGGGGGCGTTGGGCACCATCGCGCTGCTGTTTCTTTACCCACGACTGGCTACCGTCAGGATTGTGGGCACCGATCTGGCTCACGCCATTCCCTTGACCGCGGTCGCCGGGTTGGGTCACATGCACATGGGGAATGTCGATGTCGGTCTGCTGGGCACCCTGCTGATAGGTTCCTTGCCCGGCATTTATATCGGCAGCCACCTCAGCGCCAAGATTCCCGAGAAGGTGTTGCGCCCGATTCTGGCGACCTTGTTGATGATCATCGGCATCAAGTTCGTGCTGTAGCGACCTTCATTCAGCCATCGCCATCGGCTTGCAGCCGGTAACAGCCTGCAATATGGTCGTTGATCAAGCCGACGGCCTGCATGTAGGAGTAGCAGATGACGGAGCCGACGAAACCGAAGCCGCGCGCCTTCAAGTCGCGGCTGAGTCGGTCGGAGAGCGGACTTCTCGGCGGCAGGTCCGCCATCGTGGGCCAGACTTGCGTCACCGGAACATGCTCGACGAAGCGCCAGAGGTAGGCGTCGAAGCTGCCGAATTCCGCCTGCACTCGCAGGAAGGCGCGAGCATTCCGGATGGCGGAGCGGATTTTCAGCCGATTGCGGATGATGCCGGGGTTTTGCATGAGGGTTTCGAGCCGATCCTCGTCATAACTGGCGATGCGCGCGGGATCGAAGTCGTCGAAAGCCGCTCGGTAGGCTGCACGCTTGCGCAAAATGGTCACCCAGGATAGACCGGCCTGAGCGCCTTCCAGAAGCAGAAATTCGAACAATCGCCGGTCGCCATGTTGCGGTACCCCCCATTCGTTGTCGTGATAGTCCCTTTCGATTTCGGTGCGCTCGGCCCATGGGCAGCGGATTCGGCTGGCCGCCATGCTCAGGCTCCGGAAACAGGGTGTTCGGGGCTTTCCCAAACTGCCCACACCGGTTCCAGTCCGGCGGGAAGCGAGGGCAGTCGCCCCAATCTAGGCCAACCTTCGTCGGGGCCATGAAAGTCGGAACCGCAGGATGCCCGCAGACCAAAATGTTTCACCAGAGCGCTGCTGGACTGCACATCGGCGGGCTGTGCGGCGCCGGATAGAACTTCCACGGCCTCGCCGCCCATTGCCTTGAATTCGCCCAACAATCGCCGCAGCCAGCTGGCGGTCAGCTTGTAGCGTTGCGGATGAGCCAGCACCGCGATGCCGCCCGCGCCTCGGATCCAGCCGATGGCGGTCTCCATGTCGACCCAGTGGGTCGAGACATAGCCGGGTTTGCCGGAGGTCAGGTATCGGTTGAACACATCGCGTACGTCGACCGCCAGGCCGCGCCGGGCCAAACACTGCGCGAAGTGGGTGCGGGTGATCATGCCGGAGCCGGCCAGCTCGGCAGTCTCCTCGTAAACGCCGAGGATGCCCGCCTTCGCCAGCCGCCGCCCCATCTCGCGGGCGCGTTCCGCCCGAATCCCCTGCAGGGTCAGCAGCCCATCCCGCAGCGGCGGATGCCTTGCGTCGATGTTGAGCCCCACCACATGGACGGTTTTGGTTTGCCAGGTCACGGAGATTTCCACGCCGGGGATGAGCCTGATGCCGTTTCGTTCGGCGGCGGCGGAGGCTTCCGCCAGTCCCGCGGTGGTGTCGTGGTCGGTCAGACTCAGCACGTGGATGCCGACGCCCGCCGCGCGCGCCACCAGTTCCGTGGGCGTGTAATAGCCATCGGAAACACGGGAATGGGTATGCAGGTCGTGGACGCGAGGCGCGCCCCGTCCGGGTTCGCTCATGAGGAGGTGAGCTCGCGTCCGGCGGCGATGGACTTGAGTCCCGGCCCGCCATACAAGCGGGAATACAATCCGTTGCGAGCGATCAGGGTGTCGTGGCTGCCTTCCTCGACGATGTGGCCATCCTCGAACACCAGAATCCGGTCGGCGTGAGTGATGGCGCTGAGCCTGTGGGCCACTATCAGCGTGGTGCGCTGGGCCAGGAATTCATCCAGCGAACGGTAGAGATTAGCCTCCGTGACGTTGTCGACGGCGGAAGTCGCCTCGTCGAGGATGACGACCTTGGGATCCGCCAGCACCATGCGGGCGATGGACAGCCGCTGACGCTGCCCGCCGGAAAGACGCACTCCGGAGCGCCCAACCTGGGCCTCCAGACCGTCGGGGGCGGCTTCGATGACATCCCGAAGTTGCGCGATTTCCAGCGCCCGCCACAGATCTTGGTTCCGGGCCGCGCGACCCAGGGTCAGATTGGCGCGCACGGTATCGTTGAACAGGATCGGATGTTGGAGCACGGTGACGACATGCTCCCGCACCACGTCCATCCCGATCTGGTCCATGGGCACGCCATCGAAGTACACCATTCCCCGGCTGGGCGGATAGAGGCCGATCAACACCTGCACGAGCGTGGATTTACCGCCGCCGCTGGCGCCGACCAGGGCGATCTTCTCTCCGGGTGGTATTTTCAGGGTGATGCCTCGCAGCACCTCCCCGCCATTCGGATAGGTGAAATGGAGGTTGTCGATGAACACACCCACGGTGTTCTTGCCGGCGAAGGGGTTGTGGAGATGGGGAAACACCGGTTCCCGCTCGAGGGCGCAAAATTGGTTGAGGCGGTCCAGCGCCCCCCGGGCGCCAAAGTAGGCGTACTGCATGCCCAGGATTTCCTGGACCGGCGCCATCATGAACCACAGGTAGCCGGATACGGCGATCATTTCGCCCACCGTAAGATCCGCATAAACGACCATGAACAGGGCCAGGCCCCGGAATAGGTCGAAACCGGTCAGAAAGATCAGAAAGCTCATGCGGCCGGCGGCATCGCTGCGCCAGGCGTAGGCGGCGGAATGCTCGCGGACGCCCCGAGCTTCATCAATCAGTCGTCCCAGATAATGCTTCTCGCGGTTGCTGGCGCGAATCTGGTGAATGGCGTCCAGGGTTTCGGTGAGAGCGGTCTGAAAGGCGCCAATGGCGGTATTTTCACGCCGCTTCAACGTCTTGACCTGTTTCCCCAGCGCCCGGGTAAAGAAAATGACCACCGGATTGAGCAGCAGAATGAAAAGCGCCAGCCGCCAGTTCATCCATAGCAGCACGGCGGCGGTGCCGATCAGTGTCAGTAAGGCTACCAGACTCCGCGCGACGGTGGTTCCCAGGAAACCGTCCAGGGTATCGAGGTCGGTCACCATGTGCGTGACCACGGCCCCGCTCCCCAGGCTTTCGTACTCGGCCATCGAAATCCGCTCCAGATGGCCGATCAGGTGGGCGCGAATTCGAAAGATGACATCCTTGGAAATCAGGCTGAACTGGCGGGTTTGCAGCACATTGAAGAGCGCGGTCAACAGCCGCAGGAAGAGTGTCAAACCCAAAAGAAACAGGATATAGAGTGGCGGGCCATGCCAGACTTCGGGAAACAGGGCATCCATCAGGCCCACTGCCATGCCGGGCTTGTTCAGCAATACCTCATCCACCAGCATCGGCAGCAGCAGGGGGACGGGGACGGCGGTGAGCGCCGCGAGGATGGCCACGAATTGCGCGTTGACGAGTTCGCGCCGATGCCGCATGACGACGGAGCGTATGTAAGGCCAGTCCAGCCGTTCGATGGTGGCCATATCCGGATTTGTCATCATCAAGGGCTGCGATGAGTGGGGCCGTTAGGCCAAGGATGTGTCTCGTGTGTCCATCACAACGGCGCAAGAAACCATGCAAATGGGGACTTTATTCGTCTCTAAGGGCTTTTCGCGGGACTCGGGTGAAGGTCATGCGTTTTCATCGAATGGTGTCTGTTACAATGCTGCGCTTTTTATGTTCGCGCGCGAGATTCGCGAAGGGTCCGCTCAACAAAACGGCGAATGCGGACCAAACCACGCGGATAAACATCGATTGGGAACAATACGACTGACCGCCGAGAATCGGCCAGCTTAAAAATAGTATAAACCCCGGCTAGCCAATGACACTCACGGATACACCCTTCTCCCACATTCGTCAATCCAGCTACGCGCGGGAAGAACTGCTTCGTTGCGGTCGCGGCGAACTTTTTGGCCCCGGTAATGCTCAATTGCCGTTGCCGCCCATGCTGATGTTCGACCGTATCACACACATCGCGGCGGAAGGCGGTCTTTTCGAGAGAGGGGAGATCATAGCGGAACTGGACATCGATCCGGGGCTTTGGTTCTTTGCTTGCCACTTCCAGAACGATCCGGTCATGCCGGGCTGTCTGGGGCTGGATGCCATGTGGCAGTTGATTGGCTTCTATCTCGGCTGGTTGGGTGGGCCGGGTCGAGGCCGGGCCTTGGGCGTGGGCGAAGTCAAATTCAGAGGTCAGGTGTTGCCTGTCAACCAATTGGTGACCTATCGAATCCATCTCAAGCGTGTGATCATGCGCAAGCTCGTTATGGGCATCGCGGATGCCGAGATGGAGTGCGATGGTCGTGTCATCTACGAGGCCAACGACTTGAGGGTCGGTCTTTTCACCTCCACAGACGATTTCTGAGGAGCAACGAACATGAAGCGTGTTGTAGTTACCGGAATCGGTATCATTTCTAGCCTGGGCAACAACCGGCACGAAGTTGCCGAATCGCTCCGACGGGGCGCTACCGGCGTCAGATTCAGCGAGGAGTATGCCGAACTGGGGTTCCGCAGCCATGTACACGCGCCGCTGAACGTCAATCCTGACGAATTCATCGATCGCAAGATACGCCGATTCATGGGAGATGGCGCGGCCTATAACTATCTGGCCATGCGGGAGGCTATTGCCGATGCCGCGCTTGATGACAACCAGGTGTCGAATCCCCGCACGGGACTCATCATGGGATCGGGCGGACCGTCCACCTCGAATCTCTTGGTCGCGTGGGATACCTTTCGGGAAAAAGGCATCAAGAAAGTAGGTCCGTACATGGTTCCGCGCACCATGTCCAACACCAATTCGGCATGTTTGGCCACACCCTTCAAGATCAAGGGAGTGAATTATTCGATCAGTTCGGCCTGCGCGACCAGCGCGCACTGTATCGGCAATGCCGCCGAGCTGATTCAGCTCGGCAAGCAGGATGTGATCTTCGCGGGCGGCGGCGAAGAGTTGCACTGGACCATGACCGTACTTTTCGACGCCATGGGCGCCTTGTCATCCAAATATAACGCCACTCCGGAGTTGGCCTCGCGAGCTTATGACATGGATCGTGACGGTTTCGTGATTTCGGGCGGCGGGGGAGCCGTGGTTCTGGAGGAGCTGGAATACGCCAAGTCCCGCGGAGCCAAGATTTATGCGGAAATCGTGGGATATGGCGCCACTTCCGATGGATTCGACATGGTCCAGCCCTCGGGGGAAGGGGCGGTACGTTGTATGCGGCAGGCCATGACCCACCTCGACGCTCCCATCGACTACATCAACGCGCACGGCACCAGTACGCCTGCGGGCGACATCAAGGAGCTGGAGGCCGTCAAGGCATTATTCGGTACCCAGGCGCCCTACCTCAGCTCCACCAAGTCGTTGTCCGGGCATTCCCTGGGTGCGGCGGGCGTGCATGAGGCGATCTACACTCTATTGATGATGGAGCATCGCTTCCTTGCCGCCTCCGCCAATATCGTCAACCTGGATCCGGGCGCCGAGGGGGTTCCCATCGTGCGCGAGCGGATCGATGAGGCCCGCGTCGACATCGCGATGTCAAACAGCTTCGGGTTCGGCGGCACCAACGCCAGCCTGGTCTTCCAGCGTTATGACGGATAGCGCGGCACGGGAACTCGGCGAAAAGCGGCGTTACGAATTCAACAAACTGCGGAAGCGGCTGCGTCGTCTGACCGGCGAAGCCATCGCCGACTTCGGCATGATCGCGGCCGGGGACAAGGTGATGGTCTGCCTTTCCGGCGGCAAGGATTCCTACACGTTGTTGGATATCTTGCTCAGTCTGAGGCTGAATGCGCCCATCCACTTCGACATCGTGGCGGTCAACCTCGACCAGAAGCAGCCGGGATTCCCCGCGGAGGTGCTGCCCGCCTATCTGACCCAGCGGGGGATTCCCTTTCACGTCATCGAGCAGGATACCTACAGCATCGTCAGGCGCGTCGTCCCCGACGGCAAGACGACTTGCGGCCTCTGCTCGCGCCTACGGCGGGGGTTGCTGTATCGCTACGCCGCCGAGAATGGCGTCACCAAGATTGCGCTGGGTCATCATCGCGACGATATCCTGGAAACCTTTTTCCTCAACCTCTTTTACGGCGGCGCCCTGAAGGCCATGCCGCCCAAGTTGTTGAGCGATAATCGGGAGCATGTGGTCATTCGACCCCTGGCCTACTGCCGGGAAAAGGACATCGACGCCTACGCACGGATTCGGGCCTTTCCGCTGATTCCATGCAATCTTTGCGGATCTCAGCAAAACTTGCAGCGCCAGGCGATGAAAACGATGCTGCAAGAGTGGGAGAAGCGAAACCCGGGCCGGGTCGAGACCATCTTCACCGCTCTCCAGAATGTCGCTCCCTCGCAGTTGGCCGATCGCGGGCTATTCGACTTCGTGGGTTTGGAGTCTCGGCGGGGCAGCGGGGAACGATTGGCGGAACGCAGCGCGGAGGGTCTTGAAATCCTATCGCTTTGATCCGTAATGCCCGCCGATCGTGACCTCGAGGCGGTGTGGTTCCGCGGATCGCTTTTTGAGCGAGGGGGTGCTTGCAATTTGGCGGAATCTTCTTTATAAATTGCCCCGTGCTTATGGCACCACTAACTATAACTTTCAAGTGTTCAATCAGGAGGTTCCTATGAAGAAGTTGCTCTGCGTTGTTAGCGTTCTGATGATGTCTCTGGTTGTTGTGGGTTGCGGTAACTCCCCCGACGGCGACAAGCAGAAGATCGAGGCTCCTGTCGCTCCTTCTCTGTAAGGCAGTGACAAACCTGAGATTCGCACCCACGCAAAGCCAATAAGAGGGAGCACTCCCGAAAAACATCGCGAATATCGATTCAGGTTTAAAATTGACCCGGGTTTATCCCGGGTTTTTTTTGAGGCGGG